>ERZ827156.3823-NODE-3823-length-12990-cov-3.917974_pt1 | contig 12990 bp, 11 predicted proteins | sample MGYA00519919_ERZ827156 | MGnify/ENA primary metagenome ERZ827156 (study PRJEB31778, sample SAMEA3449269) | human gut metagenome | biome: human gut; feature: human-associated habitat; material: faeces | place: United Kingdom | collected 2010/2012 ... | reverse complement strand
TTCACTTGCTTCTTCAAATTTCTCTAAAGTCAACATTTCTTCCTGCATTTTTCTTCCCATGCCTTTCTGTCACACTTTCCTTGGTCTGTCGGTTATTCCTCCTGCGTATCCGTCTGTTGCTCGTTCTCGGGCAGATGCAGTTCTCCGATATCCTCCATATTCACATCAAACAATGCGTTTACAAATTCCTCAGAATTGAATTTTTGGAGATCCTCAATGGTCTCCCCCACACCGATGTATTTTACCGGAACCTTCAGTTCGGACTGGATTGCCACCGCAATACCACCTTTTGCTGTGCCATCCAGTTTGGTAAGGATGATTCCGTTTACGTTGGCAACTTCTGCAAACTGCTTTGCCTGTGCCAGCGCATTCTGTCCTGTTGTTCCGTCGAGAACGACCAGTGTCTCCAGATATGCCTCCGGATATTCTCTCTCAAGGATCCTGTAGATCTTGCGGAGTTCTTCCATAAGGTTTTTCTTATTGTGAAGTCTTCCTGCGGTATCACAGATCAGGACATCTGCATTTCTTGCCTTGGCTGCTGCCACTGCATCATATACGATAGATGCCGGGTCTGCTCCTGCCTGTCCGCCGATAAGGTCGACACCTGCACGGTTTGCCCACTGTGCAAGCTGCTCACCTGCTGCCGCACGGAAGGTATCTGCTGCTGCAAGGATAACTTTCTTTCCCTGATCTTTGAGTTTGCCGGCAAGTTTACCAACGGAAGTTGTCTTTCCTACTCCGTTGACACCGATCACAAGGATCACGGATTTCTGGTTTTCGAATGCGTATTCTGTACTGTCGACACGCATCTGATCTTTGATCCCGTCGATCAGAAGCTGCTTGCACTCTGCCGGGTTCTTGATATGCTGTTCGGAAACCTGTTCTTTCAGTTTCTCTATGATTGCTGATGTTGCGTTGATCCCGATATCTCCCATGATAAGGATTTCTTCGAGTTCCTCATAAAAATCCTCATCAATGCTGGAATAACCACTGAAAATCGAATCAAATCCGGCAACGATATTGTCTCTTGTTTTGGTAAGGCCACTGACCAGACGTTTAAAAAATCCTTTTTTTTCTTCAGCCATTTTCATACCTCCTCGTTATCTGGTTAACTGGTTCTCGACCAGGTCTACGGAAACCAGGGTGGATACGCCTTTCTCCTGCATGGTGATACCATATAACCGATCTGCGGCATTCATCGTGCCGCGTCTATGTGTTATTATAATAAATTGTGTATTTTTCGTCAACTTCTGAAGATAAGATGCAAAACGTCCAACGTTGGAATCATCCAGCGCCGCCTCGATCTCATCAAGAAGACAGAACGGAGACGGTTTCAGGTTCTGGATCGCAAATAGAAGCGCGATCGCAGTCAGCGCTTTCTCTCCACCGGAGAGCTGCATCATATTCTGAAGTTTTTTGCCCGGCGGCTGTGAGATGATCCGGATTCCGGCTTCGAGGATATCTTCTCCCTCTGCCAGTTCCAGCGTTCCCTTGCCTCCACCGAACAGTTCCTTAAATGCCTTGTCAAATTCCCTCTGGATATCCTGGAATTTCTCGGTAAACTGCTTCCGCATTCCCTCATCCAGTTCCTGGATGATATTTTCCAGCGTCTCCTCCGCCTTGACAAGATCCGTATACTGGGTCGTCAGGAAAGTGTGACGTTCGAGAAGTTCTTTGTAATCCTCGATTGCATTGACGTTGACGGAACCGAGCCTGCGGATCTCCTCTTTGATGCGGGCAACGTCTTTTTTGATCTCCTGAAAATCATCGAGCTCTTCTTTTTTGTAAGAAAGCGCGTTATTTGGAGTGATCTCATACTCTTCCCACATGTAGGAGATCCTGCCTTCCCGCTGTTCTTCGACCTTTTCTGCCTGACTGCGCAGACGGAAACATTCTTTGTCCAGAAGTGTGGTCTTCTCAGAAAGATGATCTCTCTTCTCAAAAAATGCCTTGTGGCTTTCGGTTCTCTCTTCCTTCTCTGTCTCACATTTTTGTCTCTGTGCAAGAAGCTGTTCGTCTTTTTTACGGCAGTCTTCGATCGCCTTTTTAAGGTCCTGGATGCCGCCTTCTTTTCGGGTGATCTCATCGCCGCTCTGTGCGAGACTGGTAAGCAGGTCCTCGGATTCCTTTTCAAAAGTCTTGATCTCTGACTGCAGTCGGCTTAAGTTTTCCTGAAGGAAATGTTCCTGCTGTTCCAGAGCGGAAGAATCCAGACGGATCTGCTCCAGTTTCTTCTGCTTGGCAGTCTCTTCTGCTTTCCATTCATCCAGCTCAGCCTGCTTCGTCTCGATAAAGGTTTCCAGCTCTTTCTCGTCTTTCTGGGAATCTTCGAGCTCTTTTGCGATATTTTTGTGATCCTCACGGATCTCGGACGCCTGATGTCTCAGTTCATCCTGATCGCGGTCGATCTGACGGTAATTTTTCTGGATCTCCTGTGCCTTTTCCTGAAGCTGTTCCAAATTCATCTTCGCAGTATTCTGCTCGATGTACTGTCCACGGAGCTTCTGCTGGAGTTCGTTTATCATGTCACGGAATTTATTTCGCTGTTCACGGTTTTCCAGGATCGATCGCTGGGTCGTTTCCAGTTCTTTCTTACGAAGTGCGACGTTTTTTTCCAGCTCCTCGATCTCACGGCGGCGGCCGAGGAGATTGCTGTTGTTACGGAACGCACCACCGGTCATGGAACCGCCCGGGCTTAAGGATTCACCTTCAATCGTGACCATTCGGAGACTGTGGCGGTATTTCTTGCCGATTGCGATCGCATGGTCGATATTGTCCACCACCAGAACCCTGCCGAGAAGATACTGTACCAGTTCACTGTATTCTGCATCTGCCTGGACCAGTGTGTTCGCCGTTCCGATCACTCCCGGTTCCTTCAGCGCATCTCTTTGTGTAAAGCCGCCTCTTCCGCTGATATTCGACAGTGGAAGGAAGGTCGCACGGCCATAACGGTTCTGCTTCAGGAAACCTATCATCCGCTTCGCCGTCTGTTCATTGTCCGTTACGACATTCTGGATGCTTCCGCCAAGTGCTGTCTCGATCGCAACTTCGTAATCCTTCTGCACATGGATGATATCTGCGACAACGCCCCGGATACCCGGTTCTTTTGCCTTCTGTTCCATGACCCTCCGGATACTGTTGCCATAGCCGTCATAACGCTCTGTGATATTCCGCAGGGATTCCAGACGGGATGCCTCTCTGTGGTAGGCGGTCTGTCCTGCCTCTATCTCCCTGCTCTGTTCCTGCAGTTTCGTCTGAAGTTTCTGTACTTCTCCACTTAAACGGGTACATTCCTCATTGACTTCCTGGATTGAAGCTGTGATCTCGTCATAGGCTTGCTGATAGCGGCTGCGGTCATTCTCGAGGACTTCTTCCTCGCTCTTTAAGCGAAGGATCCTCTGGCTGACTTCTGCCTTACGGATATCGAGCTGCTCGATCATCGCATCAAAGCGCTGCGCTTTTCCCTTGGTCGTGGCACGGCTGTTGAGGATCTCGATGATCTCATTCTTGCCGTCCTCCACTGCACTGGTACATTCTTCTACATTGGATACGATATTTTCGAGTTCTTTCTCTTCTTCCTTGAGACCCTTTCGGATCTCTTTTAACTTTTCGTGAAGTGTCAGTTTCTCTTCGCTTAAGTTTTCCTGTTCTTCCCGGCGATGTGCAAGTTCTTCTTTGAGAGTTGCCAGGCGGGATTTGAAATGTTCACTACTCTGTCTGCCTGCAAGGATCTGCTCCTCAAGGACCTGCATCTGCCCCTCAAACTGCTGCTTTCCAAGGGCATTCTGCTGCTGTTCCTCTTTAAGAGAATCCAGACGCTCATTCAGCGTTTCCAGTTCTTCTTCCAGACGCTCGTATTCTGCCTTGGTGCGGTCATAGGCTTTCTGAGCTTCGTCAAGTTCTCTCTGCGCATTCGACAGTTTCTGCTCCAGTTCTTCCAGATTCTGTCCGCTCTGCTCGTACTCCAGAAGGAAAAGATTGACATCCAGTGTCTTAAGTTCTTCCCGCTTGGCAAGATAGATCCTTGCTGTCTCGGACTGTTTCTCCAATGGACCAAGCTGTTTGGTCAGCTCACTCAAAATATCTGTCACACGGACAAGATTCTGGCGTTCTTCTTCCAGCTTCTTGATCGTGGTATTTTTTCTTCGTTTGAATTTTACGATTCCCGCTGCCTCGTCAAAAAGTTCCCTGCGGTCCTCTGGCTTGCCGCTTAAGATCTTGTCGATCTGTCCCTGTCCGATGATGGAGTAGCCTTCCTTACCGATACCGGTGTCATAAAACATCTCCTGGATATCTTTCAGACGACAGCTGCTGCCATTGATCAGATACTCACTTTCCCCTGAACGGTACAGCCGTCTCGCGACAGTCACTTCATTAAAATCCACTGGAAGCTTGTGGTCGCTGTTATCCAGTGTGATCGCCACCGATGCGAAACTTAAGGGCTTTCTGGACTCTGTACCGGAAAAAATGACATCCTGCATGTTGCCGCCTCGAAGCTGCTTCGCGCTCTGTTCTCCGAGAACCCAGCGGACGGCATCGCCGACGTTGCTCTTTCCACTTCCGTTCGGTCCGACGATGCCGGTGATCCCGTTGTGAAATTCAAAATTGATCTTCTGGGCAAACGATTTGAAGCCATATACTTCAATATTTTTTAAATACATAGTTCACCTGCAATTTATTTCATTTGACGCTTACGGCTTCCAGTTTCTTCTCCTGGATCGCCTGATAAGCTGCCGCCTGCTCTGCGGCCTTTTTGGTGTGGCCGGTGCCACAGCCGTACACTTCACCGTTTACTCTTACTTCTACGCTGAACTGCTTGTCATGGTCCGGACCTTTTTCCTCTGTGAGGATATACTCCACCGGCTGGAGACCCTTCTCCTGAACGATCTCCTGTAAGATCGTCTTGCTGTCATAGAAAAGCTGCTTGCTCTCGATATCATTCAGGATAAAATTCAGCACAAACTCTCTCGCCGGCTCAAATCCGCCGTCAAGGTAAATCGCGCCAAGGAGTGCCTCGGTCGCATCGGATACGATAGAATCTCTGTTTCGTCCTCCGGTCATGTTCTCTCCACGTCCAAGGAGAAGGAATTTCGGGAGTCCGAACTGTCTCGCACAGTAGGCAAGGCTCGGCTCGCACACAAGGCTGGCTCTCTTTTTGGTGAGTTCTCCCTCCGGGATCTGCGGAAAACGTGCATACAGGAAATCACTGCTGACAAGTTCCAGTACCGCATCGCCCAGGAATTCCAGACGTTCATTACATCCAAGTTTGCCAAGCTTTTTCTCGTTGGCATAGGAGCTGTGTGTCAGTGCCTGTTTCAAAAGTTTCTTATTCTGAAAAGTATATCCTATGATCTGTTCCAATTCTTCCATAATCATTTCTGTCCTTCTTTTTCTGCTGCCGGTGTTTCTGGTGCTTCATAATGAGGCGGAAGAATACGCTCGGCGATTTTTTCATTTATCTTCTGCTGTTTAAACTGTACACACTGGAAGATCGCATTGCGGATCTCGACGGATTTCGCGCTTCCATGTGTCTTGACAACAAGTCCTTTGAGTCCCAGAAGCGGTGCTCCACCGTACTCTGTCGCGTCAAAGCTCTTGAGCGTCTGTTTCAGTGCCGGTTTCACGAGGAGAGCACCGATCTTGCTCTTTAAGGTGCTCATCATTCCTTCTTTGATCTTGTGGATCAGTTCGGAGCTGACACCCTCATACAGTTTGAGGATGACATTTCCGACAAAAGCTTCGCAGACGATGACATCGGCATAGCCTGCCGGGATATCCCTTGCTTCAATGCTTCCGATAAAATTGATTCCTTCGATTTCTTTGAGAAGAGGGAACGTTTCTTTGACCAGTGCATTTCCCTTCTCTTCCTCTGCTCCGTTATTCACGATCGCTACACGCGGGTTTTTGACTCCGACTACATTTTCCATATAAATGGATCCCATCTTTGCAAACTGAACCAGATGTGATGCCCTCGCATCTACGTTCGCACCACAGTCGATCAATAAAGAGACTCCCTTTTCCGTAGGAATCAATGGTGCCAAAGGCGGTCTCTCAATTCCGCGGATTCTTCCAACGATAACCTGTCCTCCGACAAGGATAGCGCCTGAACTTCCGGCGGAAACAAAAGCATCTGCTTCTTTCTGCTTTACCATATTCATTCCAACAACAATTGATGACTGTTTCTTTTTTCGAATTGCATTCACTGGAGGTTCTGCTGTCTCGATCACTTCCTCAGCATGTACCACTTCAATCTGTTCTTTGGGGTAAGAATACTGTTTCAGTTCTTTCTCAACCACATCCTGCTGTCCTACCAACAGCACCTTGATGTCCGATCTGCCATTCACAGCATCGACTGCACCCTTGACTAACTCTCCCGGTGCATTATCTCCACCCATTGCATCCAGTGCAACTCTCGTGATTTCCTGTTGCATACACTTCTCCATTTCCTGCGTGTTAACTGCCTTACGAAAAGTGCTCCTTACACGTCTATAAGAAAATATACTATAACTTTTTCTATAAATCAATATATAATCACATTTGTGTGATCACAGTTCTCAGTTGAAATATTCCATGTTCCGTTCCTTCTCTGCTTCCAAGTCTTCCGGAGACATATATTTCTGAAAAATCTTTTCCAGAATGAAATTAGCAAGCAGCATATATACACATGGAATTATAAATACTGCCGGTGGGAATATATAAACTGCAAATGCTGCTACAAGGAGCAGGGCAAAGAGAAGCAGTGTCTTCCACAGATTTCCCAGTGCGATCAGCGCTGCATTTTTTAAGATCATCTTTGTCTGATTCTCAAATCGCGCAATATAAGGAAACAGGTAAATTGCCCACATCGTTGCAAACATCATCAGCACTGCAAATACAATATATATTTTTCCTAACGCAACACCTGCTTTTGCATACTGATACATCACATAGCAGTCAAATCCCATGATCGCATATAATAAGAGGAGGATCAGCCATACGATCGTTGACTGCCTGAAATTCGTCTTAAATGCATGCCAGAACTCCCTGCCTATGTAACTGCGGTTGTTCCGGATCACTTTATTCACCGTATAATACAATGCTGTGGTTGCCGCCCCGGCTGTCACGATCGGGATACATAAAAAAAACCAGAACGCACTCAGACAGATCACATCAATGATCTTCCCCAATCCTTGAAAAAACTTGTTGTCAACATTAAAAAAATCGCCCATATTTACTTCCTTCTTTGATTCGTGATAGAGCAATACTGCCCATTGGTAACACTCATTATAGCATAGCCCGAGACAGTCTACAATGACTGTAATTGTTAAAAATCGGTAAAGAAAAAGGACTTTCAATCTCTTGAAAGTCCTCTGATCTTCTTAAAAATTAATCCTGAGGAATAATCTCTTTTTTGTTATATGAGCCACAGTTCTTGCATACTCTATGAGGCATCATTAATTCACCACATTTGCTGCATTTTACTAATGCCGGAGCAGTCATTTTCCAGTTTGCTCTTCTTTTATCTCTTCTTCCTTTGGAAGATTTATTCTTTGGACAAATTGACATATTCTCACACCTCCTTAAATTTGTTAAAGACATCTTGGATTGCTGCCATTCTTGGATCCAGTTCTGTTCTCTGGCAGTTGCATTCCCCTTTGTTCAGGTTCATTCCGCACACCTTGCAAATTCCTTTGCAATCATCCCTGCACAGAACTTTCATCGGCCAGTTCACCAAAATCTCTCCATAGATAAGTCTATCTATATCCAGATTAAATCCAATCAGGTAGTCATTATCTTCCACATCTTCGTCATGAACAACAGAATCTTCTAACTTGATATCTTTGTCAATCGAAAAGTGGATATCTGTCGGAACTTCCTCCAGACAACGGCTGCACGGAATCGATACACACAAATCAACATCACCCTGGATAAGCAGCCGCTTGTTCTCCCGGTTTGCGATATGCAGTTCTATCGGTGCTGCACTGATAATAGGAAATTCCCCTAACTTTGATATAAAAGACGTAAGCTCAATCTGAACCTGTTTTGTTTCTTCCTTGTTTTCACAAGATAAAATGTCTGAAATATCTATAATCACGGCATTCTCCTATATCTTTTTTTGTGAATCAAACCTTTTATCTAGGCTTTTCACACCTAAATGATTATACATAGTGAAAACAGGTTTGTCAAGTGTTTTTTCTTGACAACCCTGTTTTTTGTTTTTCATTGTCTGTCGACCTTTAAAATCAGCTGTTTTTGCTTATTTTACAAGAGCAACTGTCTCTCTTGCGATCGCAAGTTCCTCATTTGTCGGGATTACACAGACTGTTACTTTCGAATCTGCTGTGGAGATGACTTTCTCTTCTCCATGTACTTCATTTGCCTTCGCATCTACAGTAATTCCAAGATATCCAAGATATTCAAGAACCTTTGCTCTTACAATCGTTGTATTTTCTCCGATACCTGCAGTAAATGTAATCGCATCCACGCCATTCATTGCTGCCACATATGCACCAATATATTTTGCAACACGGTAGCAGAATACGTCGATAGCACAGATTGCAAGTTCATTTCCTTCATTGGCTGCTGCCTCAAGGTCACGGAAATCACTCGATAATTTGGATAATCCCTGTACACCTGATTTTTTGTTTAAAACATTCATTACCCCTTCAATATCCAGGTTCTCTTTCTTTGCGATGAACTCCATGATTGCCGGATCGATATCACCGGAACGTGTACCCATGACAAGTCCCTCTAACGGAGTAAGACCCATGGATGTATCTACACATTTTCCATTTAATACTGCACTGATGGAAGCACCGTTTCCAAGATGTGCAACAATGATCTTTGAATTGTTCAGATCCATCTTCAGGAACTCTGCGGTACGTTTTGATACAAAACTATGGCTTGTTCCATGGAATCCATATCTTCTTACTTTATATTTTTCATAGTACTCATATGGAAGTCCATAAAGGAATGCCTTCTTTGGCATTGTCTGATGAAATGCAGTATCAAATACACCTACCATTGGTACATTCGGCATTAATTCTTTACATGCATTGATACCAATTAAGTTTGCAGGATTGTGCAGCGGTGCAAGATCATTACATTCTTCAATTGTTTTTAATACTTCCGGTGTCAAAACGATAGAAGAAGCAAACTTCTCTCCGCCATGTACGACACGATGACCTACTGCATCGATCTCGGAAAGGCTCTTGATTGCTCCTGTTTTCTCATTTACCAATGCATCAAGCACCATCTGAATTGCCTGTTTATGTGTCGGCATCGGTGCTTCTGTGATCTCTTTGTCTAAGCCGGCTTTCTGATAAACCAGTCTTCCATCTATACCGATTCTCTCACAAAGTCCTTTTGCTAATACTGCTTCACTGTCGGAATCAATAAGCTGATATTTCAGTGAAGAACTTCCACAGTTTACTACTAAAACGTTCATATTTTCCTCCCATGCCCTGCCTGCTTTCTAATGGCAGTTTTCTTTTCTTAAATGATATCGGGCAGTCCGACTGATACGAACCGCATATAGTTTTAGTATACGCCTCTAACTCCTTTCGCACAAGGTGTTTAAAGTGAGATTTTTTGTACAAAATGAAAAACAGGTTGACAGAATTTTAACGTTATTTTTTTAACAAATACCAGTCATTCACATTTGCGAAAAGAATCTGTGTATGGTAGTCTGTAATCAGAATGTTACACTGATTTTCATTAAAAACATGCAAGAACGGAGTCTCTTATGAAAGCTATAGGAATCATTGCAGAATATAACCCTTTCCACAATGGACATGCCTACCAGATCGCAGAATTAAAACGAAAAACAAATGCTGACTTTGTAGTCATCGCCATGAGTGGTAATTTTGTCCAGAGAGGTGCACCTGCCATTGTCGATAAATATTGCAGGGCCAAGATGGCACTTTTATGCGGTGCAGATCTTGTCATTGAACTTCCAAACGTCTGGGCTGTATCTTCGGCAGAGGACTTTGCCATGGCAGGCGTTACCCTGTTTGATAAAATGGGCTGTATTGACGGGATCTGCTTCGGTGCGGAATCTGATCGGCTTCCTATGTTTAAGACCATTGCCGACGTTTCGGCAGAGGAACCAGACACTTATAAGGCCGCACTTTCTTCTTATCTTAAAGAAGGTATGGCATTTCCGGCAGCAAGAGCCGCTGCACTTGCAGATTATTTCAAAAGCACCGGGAAAAAATTTTTTTCTTCTATATTAAGCACTCCAAATAACATCCTCGCAGTTGAATATTTAAAAGCGCTCAAGCGACGCAATTCTGCCATGATTCCCATTCTGATTCCACGGGCGGGCAGCGGATATCATGACACCACCATCTACACGCTTTCAGGTCAAGATTCTTTTTCCCCGGATAAACCTTGGCCGGATTTGTCCTGCACTCAGCCAACAGCTTCCGCCTCTGCGATTCGTGCGGCAATATCTGAATTTTTAAATGCAGATACTTTCGATTTTAATTCAACACATTATTTCGAACTTGCTTCTGCAATGCCAAAACCGGCTTTTGGACTGTTTCAAAATGAGATTGCATCCGGCAGTTTTCTTGATGCAAATGACTTTTCCTCCATTCTCGGCTACCGGATTTTATCATGCAGCAAAGAAGATTTACAGAAAATTTCTGATATGACACCGGAGATTGCCAACCGCATATTAAAAAATAAATATAACTTTTCTTCTTTTACACAGTTTTGTGCGCAAAATAAGAGTCGTGACATTACCTACACCCGAATGAGCCGGATTCTTTTGCATCTGATTCTCCGGATAACTACTGCAGATGTAAAACAATATAAAGAGTCCGACTATATTCCTTATCTGCGGATTCTAGGTTTTCGCAAAGATTCTGCCGTCCTGCTCTCCGCCTTAAAAAAATCTGCAAAAGTACCCGTCATTTCCAAACTTTCCTCTGCCCTGCGCACACTTGACGGAACTGCAAACCAGATGCTGAAACAGGATATTTTTTCTTCTGAGCTCTACGAACAGCAAAAAACAGGAAAAACGAAAAATCGTTTTTCCTGTCCTGAATGCAGCAAAGAAATCATCCGTGTCTGATCAATGATGGAACAGACGGATTCCGGTAAATGCCATTGCCATATTGTATTTGTTACAGGTTTCGATAACATTGTCATCACGGATGGAACCACCCGGCTGTGCCACATATGCCACACCACTTCTATGTGCACGCTCGATATTATCCCCAAATGGGAAGAATGCATCAGATCCAAGCGACACATTTGTGTTTTTATCTAACCATGCACGTTTTTCCTCTGCGGTAAAGACCTCCGGTTTTACCTTAAAGATGTTTTCCCATGCACCGTCAGCTAAGACATCCATGTAATCCTCACCAATATAGAGGTCGATCGCATTGTCCCTGTCAGCACGTCCGATCTTGTCGAGGAACTGCAGTCCTAACACTTTCGGGGACTGGCGCAGCCACCAGTTATCTGCCTTCTGGCCTGCAAGTCTGGTACAGTGGATACGGGACTGCTGTCCAGCACCGATACCGATTGCCTGTCCGTCTTTGACATAACATACAGAATTGGACTGTGTGTATTTTAAAGTAATCATTGCGATTGCAAGATCTCTTTTTGCAGCATCCGGAATTTCCTTATTGTCCGTTACCACATTGTCAAAGAAATGCTCATCAATCACTAATTCATTTCTTCCCTGCTCAAAGGTAATACCGAATACTTCTTTGTGCTCGATCGGTGCCGGCACATAATCCGGATTGATCTGGATCACGTTATAATTGCCTTTTTTCTTTGCTTTTAAGATCTCTAATGCCTCATCTGTGTAGCCCGGCGCGATGACACCATCGGAAACTTCTCTCTTGATGATCATTGCAGTTGCCTTATCACAGACATCAGATAAAGAAATAAAATCACCAAAAGATGACATACGGTCTGCGCCTCTTGCTCTCGCATATGCATTTGCAAGCGGTGTAAACTCCATATCCATATCGTCAACCCAGTAAATCTTACGCTCCACATCGCTGAGTGGAAGTCCTACTGCTGCACCAGCCGGTGACACATGCTTAAAAGATGTAGCTGCCGGAAGTCCGGTTGCCTTTTTTAACTCACTGACTAACTGCCAGCCGTTAAATGCGTCCAGAAAATTGATATAACCTGGTTTTCCGTTCAATACCTGGATCGGCAGTTCGCCGTTTTCCATATAGATTCTGGATGGTTTCTGATTTGGGTTACAGCCATATTTTAATTCTAATTCTTTCATAATTTCTCCTTTAAATTTCTCATTGATCTGTGAAATTCATGCTTCTTTGCCGCATCTTGCAAGCCTGATGCCGATTATTTATTTTTATTGACGATTCTGCTCTCGTAAGCTCCGGTCGCAATATCAATATAACGGACAAATAAAGAAACTTTGTTGTCCTCATTTAAGTTTTCCCATACAAATGAGGTGAACGCATCAATGTCGCCCTCGATTGCAACCGGTGCCGGCTCTCCCTCAAAACTTGGCAGCGGATTGCCGTCGTGCATATAAGTATGGATAAAACGGCCCTGTCCAGCCTTTGGATTCTCGTAAGCGTAAGTATAGCGGTTGCAGGACTGCGGGTCGCCGTCATCGCTCTTTAAGATGGACATGGCAAAATTATATCTGCCATTCTCGATATGCATGATACCAGAGATCCGTGGGGTGTAATTCGGACCGTCCGGCTCAAATTCCCGGCTTCTTAAGGACTGCTCAAAAGTAAGCTGATGATCCATTCCCTCATAAATGGTATCTGTCTGATCTCCGTTAGTTACGATTGTTTTGTTTCCCAGTACACGTACAGGTGCATAGATGATCAGACTCGGATCTGTAAGTTTGGACGGATCAAATGCCTGGGTACGGATTCCCTCACCATCCTCTACAAATACTCTGTTTCTGCTGTTCTCGCTTCTGCCCATGATGAAATAAGCTGTCACTGCTTTCTTACCGTCTGCGGAACGTCCAATCACAATTCCTCTGCCAGGATAGGAATT
>ERZ827156.3822-NODE-3822-length-12990-cov-37.063471_pt1 | contig 12990 bp, 8 predicted proteins | sample MGYA00519919_ERZ827156 | MGnify/ENA primary metagenome ERZ827156 (study PRJEB31778, sample SAMEA3449269) | human gut metagenome | biome: human gut; feature: human-associated habitat; material: faeces | place: United Kingdom | collected 2010/2012 ... | reverse complement strand
GCGCGGATGAAGCGGCCTGTGCGGCGTGGGCTCTGCCGCTGGAACATACGGCGGGCCTGCCGTCGGCGCGGTGCGTGCGGGTGATTCACCGCTTTGCCTGCCAGCCGTGGGACGACGAGGCCATGCCGGAGCTGACGGCAATCGGGCGGAAGGCGGGCTATGCCATCGCGGAGGATCAGCCGTATCTGGGGCTGCATCTGGCGACGGAAAACCATCCGGAGCACATCTATTTTTACGCGACGTTTTATCTGCCGGTTCTTGAGGGATGAACCGGCTTGCCATGCGGGGAAAATTGCGCTATAATGCTTTACAACATTAAAGCGATGAAAGAAGGTCTTTCCCATGCGAATCCGCTATATTCCCGCTGACCCTGCCGGCAATCTGACGGCGTTGACGCTGACGCAGGTCAGACCCGAAGAACGCGCTGCCGTTGCCGCGCAGATGATGGCGCGTTGTCCGGAGGGGTTCGAGCAGGTCGGCTTTATCGGGGAACATGCGGCAAAGGCGGTGCTTCCGAGGCTGGATATGATGGGCGGAGAATTCTGCGGAAACGCGGCGCGGGCGTTTGCCTGCTGGGTGGATCGGCAGAGGGGCGGCGGGGAAAGCTCGCTGAATATCTCCATCAGCGGCGCGTGTCAGCCGGTCGCCGTCGAGCTTGACGGGAATCTTCGCCGGAGCAAACGCCGGGCAGCCCATGTCCACCAGCACGGAGAACACCTGATCTTCGCGAATGAACAGCTTCGCCGTCTTAACGCCGCTGCCAGTCTCGACCGCCATTTCGGCCTTGCGCACATGGCCGTTCTCGTACAGGTACTTGCAGACGCAGCGCAGGGCATTGCCCGCCACCGAGCCTTCCGTGCCGTCGGCGTTGAACATACGCATCTTCGCATCGGCGATGGTCGAGGGCATAATCAGCACAATACCGTCCGAGCCGACACCCGTGCGGCGGTTGGACAGGCGCACAGCCAGCGATTCGGGGCTTTCCACCGTCTGGTCGAAGCAATCGAAGTACAGGTAGTCATTGCCCGTGCCGCGCATCTTGGTGAAAGTCAGCTTCTTGTGCTTGGTGCGCATGTTGTTGATGTCCACCAATTCGACGTTGCCCAGCGAGTAGCGGCTGGTCAGCGCGTTGGCGAGGGCATTCGCCGTGTCAAGGCTGGTGAACAGCGGGATGCCGCGTTCGACCGCCTTGCGGCGCATCCGGACGGATTCCAGCTGCGGCAGACGACCCTTGTTGGACGTGGAAATGACGTACTGCACCTGCCCCATTTCCAGCATTTTCTCCTGCGCTTCCTTCTTCACGACGGCGGCGTACAGCCCATGCTCCTGCATGGCGCGCGCCGTGCCGGGCGTGGCGAAAATGTTGAAGCCGAGCTTGGCAAACTTGCGCGCGCAGTCAATGGCTTCCGGCTTGTCCTTGTCGCGGACGGAGACGAGAATGCCGCCCTGATGGCGCATCTTGTAGCCCGCGGCGACGAGTCCCTTGAAGATGGCCTCCTGCAGGTTCGTGCCGATGCCCAGCACTTCGCCGGTGGACTTCATCTCCGGGCCGAGGTGAGTATCGACATCCGCCAGTTTCTCGAAGGAGAAGCACGGCACCTTGACCGCGTAGTACGGGCTTTGCCGGTACAGCCCCGTGCCGTAGCCCATGTCGCGAATCTTTTCGCCCAGCATCGCGCGAACGGCGAGGTCAACCATCGGCACGCCCGTCACCTTGCTGATGTACGGCACGGTGCGGCTGGCGCGCGGGTTCGCCTCAATGACATAGACTTCGTTATGATAAACGATATACTGAATGTTGATAAGCCCCAGCGTGCCGAGTTCGAGCGCAATCTGCCGCGTAACCTCAATCAGTCGCTGCGTCATCGCGCCGGTCAGGTTCCACGCGGGATAGACAGCAATGGAGTCGCCGGAGTGGATGCCGGAGCGCTCGACGTGCTCCATGATGCCGGGAATCAGCACGTCCGTGCCGTCGCAAATCGCGTCCGCTTCCGCCTCGATGCCCATCAGGTACTGGTCAATCAGCACCGGGTTCTCAATGCCCTGCGCGAGGATAATGCGCATGTACTCAATGATGTCGCTGTCCTGATAGGCGATAATCATGTTCTGACCGCCCAGCACATACGACGGGCGCACCAGCACCGGGTAGCCCAGCTCGTTCGCCGCCGCCACCGCTTCTTCGCTCGTCATGACCGTGCGGCCCTTGGCGCGCTTGATGCCGTACTTCTCCATCGCCGCGTCGAAGCGCTCGCGGTCTTCCGCCGCGTCAATCATATCCGCCGACGTACCCATGATGCGCACGCCCGCCTGCTCCAGCGCGTGAGTCAGCTTAATCGCCGTCTGCCCGCCGAACGCCGCGACGACGCCAACCGGCTTCTCCGTCGCAATCACGCCCAGCACGTCCTCCGCCGTCAGCGGCTCGAAGTACAGGCGGTCAGCGGTATCAAAGTCGGTCGAAACCGTCTCCGGGTTGTTGTTGATCATCACGACATCGTAGCCCGCCTGTTTGAGCATCCATACGCAGTGGACGGACGCATAGTCGAACTCGATGCCCTGACCGATGCGAATCGGGCCGGAACCCAAGACGACGACGCACGGCTTCTTCGGGCGCTCATCGAGGAACTCCTTCGCTTCGTTCTCATCGTCATAGGTTGCGTAGAAGTAAGGTGTTTCCGCCGCGAATTCCGCCGCGCAGGTATCGACCATCTTGTAGACCGGGTCGCGGTGCATCGGCACTTTTTCGCCCGACAAGCGCTCAATCGCCTTGTCCGGATAGCCCATCTTCTTCGCGCGCAGATACGTCTCCGCGTCGATGTTGCCCTCTTTCAGGCGGCATTCCATGTTGTACAGGTTCAGGTACTTATGGAGGAAGAAGTAGTCGATTTTCGTGATTTCGTGCAGCTTTTCCAGCGTCACGCCGCGCGCAATCGCCTCGTACATTGCAAACATGCGCTGGTCGGTGCACTTGCCGATAAGCTCCAGCAGCTCGTCCACGGTGAGATTCGCCATCGACTTCATCCGCAGTGTGTCGCAGCCGATTTCCGCGCCGCGAACCGCCTTCATCAGCGCCTGCTCGACGTTCACGCCAATCGCCATCACCTCGCCGGTCGCCTTCATCTGCGTGCCGAGGGTGCGCTTGCCGTACACGAACTTGTCAAACGGCCACTTCGGGATTTTCGCCACGATGTAGTCCAGCGCCGGCTCAAACGCGGCGCAGGTTTTGCCCGTCACGGCGTTCTTCATCTCGTCCAGCGTATAGCCGATGGCAATCTGCGCGGCGCACTTGGCAATCGGGTAGCCCGTCGCCTTCGACGCAAGGGCGGAGGAACGGCTGACGCGCGGGTTGACCTCGATGACGGCATAGTCGAACGTATCGGGATTGAGCGCGAACTGGCAGTTGCAGCCGCCCTCGACTTCCAGCGCGGTGATGATGTCCAGCGCGGCGCGGCGGAGCATCTGGTACTCCTTGTCCGCCAAGGTCAGCGCGGGCGCAACGACGATGGAGTCGCCCGTATGCACGCCGACGGGGTCGATGTTCTCCATCGAGCAGACGGCAATCACGTTGCCGAGCTTGTCGCGCATGACCTCGAATTCGATTTCCTTCCAGCCGGAAATGCACTTCTCGACCAGAATCTGCGTAATCGGCGACAGGCGCAGACCATTCTCAGCGATTTCCGCCAGTTCCTTTTCGTCTTGGCAGATGCCGCCGCCTGAACCGCCCAGCGTATACGCCGGACGCACAATCACGGGGTAGCCGATGGTCTTGGCGAACGCCAGCGCATCCTCCACCGTCTCCACGACTTCCGACGGAATGACGGGCTGGTGGATGGAGAGCATCGTGTCCTTGAACTGCTGGCGGTCTTCCGCCTTTTCAATCGTCTCGCACTTGGCGCCCAGCAGCTTCACGCCATGCTGTTCGAGGAAGCCCTCCTTCGCCAGCTGCATGGAGAGGGTCAGACCGCTCTGCCCGCCCAGCGTGGACAGCAGGGAGTCCGGCTTTTCCTTGAGGATGATGCGGCGCAAGGTTTCCAGCGTCAGCGGCTCAATGTAGATATGGTCGGCGGAGGAATGGTCGGTCATGATGGTCGCGGGGTTCGGGTTGACCAGCACGACTTCCAGCCCCGCGTCCTTCAAGGCGCGGCACGCCTGTGAACCGGCGTAGTCAAATTCGGCAGCCTGACCGATCACAATCGGGCCGGAGCCGATAATCATTACTTTGTGCAGATCGGGATTCAGCGGCATTCCTTATTCCCTCCCATCATGGCAATAAAGCGGTCGAACAGGAAGCGGGTGTCAAGCGGGCCGCCGCACGCTTCCGGGTGGAACTGGACGGAGAAGGCGGGCATATCGGTATAATCAACGCCCTCACAGGTGCCGTCGTTGCCGTTGACAAAACGCAGGGACGCGTTTTCCGGCAGCGTGTCGCAGTCCACCGCATAGCCGTGGTTCTGGCTCGTCATGTAGGACAGCCCGGTCTTGACGTCCTTCGCGGGCTGATTTGCGCCGCGGTGGCCGTACTTCAGCTTGGCGGTCTTTGCGCCCTGACTGAGCGCCAGCAGCTGATGCCCCAGGCAGATGCCGAAGGTAGGGATGCGGTGGCGCATGAGTTCGCGCAGATTCGCAATCACGGCGGTGTTATCCGCCGGGTCGCCGGGGCCGTTGGACAGCATCAGTCCGTCGGGATTCAGGTTCAGGATTTCCTGCGCCGTCGCGCTCGCCGGAACAACCGTGACCGCACAGCCGCGCTTTTCGAGTTCACGCTGGATGTTCGCCTTTGCGCCGAAGTCCCAGAGGACGACGTTGTGGATTCCCCGCTTCTTCGCGGGCTGAACGCCGTCGCACGTCACGTCCTGAATCGACGGATGGAACGGCAGCACCTTCAATTGCGCGCAGATTTCCTCCGGATTCTCCGGCTTCTCGGTCAGCAGCGCGGCATTCATCACGCCCGCATTGCGGATAACGCGGGTCAGCGCGCGGGTGTCCACCCCCGTCAGGCAGGGAATGCCCTGCGCTTTGAGGTAATCATCGAGCTTGCCTTGGCAGCGGAAGTTGCTCGGCTCATCGCAGAGTTCCCGGACGATATACGCGGACAGGCGCGGGCGCGGCGACTCGAAGTCCTCCGGAATCACGCCGTAGTTGCCAATGGTCGGGAACGTCTGAATGACGATTTCCCCTTCGTAGGACGGGTCGGTCAGGGTTTCCAGATAGCCTGTCATCGCCGTGGTGAACACCAGCTCCGCCATGACCGGCTTCGCAGCGCCCATCAGCGTGCCTTCGTAAAGCTGACCGTTGGCCAGCAGCAGATAGCCCTTCATGCTCGTTTCCTCCATTTTTCTATTGGGGCAAAAACCGCGTGTTGCTTACCAGTCTTTCTTGTCCGCCATAACAGCAACCATGACTGCCTTCTGCGCGTGCAGGCGGTTCTCCGCCTCGTCGAAAATCTGGTCGGCGTGGGATTCAAACACATCCGCCGTGATTTCCTCGCCGCGGTGCGCGGGCAGGCAGTGCTGCACCATGCAGCCCAGATGCGCCTTCGCCAGCAGCTCCGCGTTAATCTGATAGCCGCGGAACGCCTTCTCGCGCACCGCCTTTTCTTCCTCCTGCCCCATCGAAGCCCACACGTCAGTGAAAATGACGTCCGCATCCTTCGCCGCTTCTTCCGGGCTTTCGGTCATGACGAACTTGCCGGGGTACTGCTCGGTGAACGAGAGCACCTGCGCGTCCGGCTGATATGCCTTCGGGCAGGCGATGGACACATGCGCGCCCATTTTGAGGAAGCCGACAATCAGCGAATTGGCCATGTTGTTGCCGTCGCCGATGTAGCACATATTCAGCCCCTCAATGCGCCCCTTGTACTCGCGCACGGTCTGCAAATCCGCCAGCACTTGGCAGGGGTGGCAGAAGTCCGTCAAGCCGTTGATAATCGGGATGCTGCCCACGCGCGCCAGCGTTTCCACTTCTTCCTGCGCAAAGGTGCGAATCATGATGCCGTCCAGATAGCGGCTCAGGACGCGCGCGGTGTCCTCCACCGGTTCGCCGCGGCCAATTTGCAGATCGCGGCTGGACAGGAACAGCGCATGACCGCCCAGCTGGTACATGCCCGTCTCAAAGCTGACGCGCGTGCGGGTCGAGGACTTCTCAAAAATCATGCCCAGCGTTTTGCCTTTGAGGATGTGGTGCTCCACGCCGGCTTTGGTTTCCGCCTTCAGGCGGTCAGCGAGGTCAAGCAGCTCCGTGATTTCTTCCTTGCTCAGGTCGAGGAGCTTCAGCAGATGCTTCATGGGAATTCCCTCCATCATTCTTCGCAGATGTCGCAGAAGTATAAAGCTGCATATTGATGCACATTTTCTGTATACGCATCATGGTTTCTTTCGTTTTCCCGCCCGAACCGAGGCGCACCGAAATGTGTCGGGTTCAGGGGAAACAACCAGATTCTGGTGAAACTTAGGCACACGAAAATCGGCGCGTCAGCACACCTGCCGAACATTATAGCATAGAATAGCAGCGAGGGCAAGGGATGAAACCACTGCCCGGCGCATAAATTTTGAATGGTGGGCGCAAAACCCGCCGAAAAGTGCAAACAGGAGGGAAACAGGCATGGAACAGCAAGGTCGCAGAGCCATCGGGCGCGTCTGTCCGCGCGGGGCGGAGAGCTACACTTGGCAGGAGGGCGACACCGCCGAGCGTATCGCCCGTACATACGCCACCACCGTGCAGGCGCTGCAGGTCATCAATCCCGGCGTCGATTTTGCCACGTTGACCGCCGGGGAGGAAATCTGTCTGCCCAATTTCATCTATACCTGCATCAGCGGTCAGCCGTATGTGGTTGAAGACGGCGACACGTTCGCGTCGATTGCCGCGCGGCTGGACATTACGACCTTCGAACTCGCCGAGCGGAATCCCGGCGTGTCACAGAACAATCTCACGGTCGGACAGGTGCTGTGTGTTCCGGCAAAAGCGGACGACGCCGACGACGCGCAGACGCCCGCCATCCCCCTGCCGGACGACGGTGAGTACCCTGCCCTGCCCGATGACAGCCAGACGCCCGTGATTCCCCTGCCGGACGACGGCGAATATCCCGCCCTGCCTGACACGCCGACCCGTGTCTGTCCGTCAGGATATACGCTGTCCGCGGTGCAGTCGGGGCAGAGCTACGCGGATTTACTGGTGCAGCACAACGTCAGCTATCGGGCGATGCGCAGCGCGAATCCGCAATTGATGCCGGGCTACCTGATTGCGGGCACCGCGTACTGTGCGCCGCCGTCCGGCACGCGGCAGACGTGCGCCGGCTTGCGCTCGTACACCATTCAGCCGAGGGAGACGCTGGACACGCTGGCGGTGCGCTTTCGGACGACGCGGGGGCGGCTGCTCTCGCTGAACCCGACGCTGCTGCCCAGCGACTTCTCGTCGGGAACGGTGATTTGCATCGGCTAAGCAAAAAGGGCAAGGATGCGTTCTGCACCCCTGCCCTGCTTTTAGTTCTGGTAATGAATCCCCTGCTGCTTTTTCAGTTCATACGACACAACTTCGCCGCCGTCCAAATCCACCTTGTGCATGTCCACCGCGCAAATCTGCTGGTTGCCGTAGGTCGTGTAGTAGTAGACCCCCGTGTCGGCGTTGCAGCAGCTTGTGTACACCGTGATTTCATACCCATGCGGCAGGTGAGCGCAGCCGCGCGGGTGCGCCACGCCGCCTAAAATGTGGAAGAACTGCCCGACGCTCTCCTCCTCGCTGTCCCCGGAGACGGAGTTGTTCGTCAGGAACGCCGCGCGGACGAACCGCGACCACGGCGACCAGTCGCCCGGCAAGCCAATCGCGCCCGTGCAGCGTCCGCCCACCTTCAGCGGCAGCGTGGGCGCAAAGCGATTCACCGGCTCTTCCGGCGAAAGCGCCTGATAGTGCGCCAGATTCTCCAATTGCAGCGGCAGCGGCGGTTCGTTCGTCATCACGTTCGACCAGTTGTCGTAGACGTGCAGCCCGTCCGCCATCGACTCGACGACGATGCAGCCTTCGCGGTCGTCAATCATCCAGTGCAGCGGCGACGGCGGGAGCTGCTCGCTGAAGCCGTCGCGAGTGATGTTCAGGCGCTGGAGCAGCGTTTTCGCCTCTTGGACGCTTTCGCACTGCCCCAGAATGTACGGAATCAGCTCAAAGCTGGCGATGTTCGCGCAATCCGGCTTCACGTCGTGATACACGGCACTCGCGGGAAAGTTCAGCCCCGCCATGCTCAAGCCCTTCTCGTTCGTCGCTTCATAATATAAAGGCATTCCGCCAACAACGAACGCCATGCCAATCATGGCGAAATGGTCGCTGTTCGTCCCCTCGTGCCGGAAATGGAACGGATAGCGCCGCGGCGTGATGGCGACGGTCTCCTGATAGCTGTACTCCAAGTCAAGGTTTCTGCCGAAATAGTGGTCGCGCGTGGTCAAGCGAATCGCGGTACACATGATGCTTATCCTCCTTCTGCTGATGAGAGTAGTATAGCCCGAAATGCGCGTTTGCACAAGCGGTTTCGCGGCTTCTTGCGGAATTTTCCAGCCATCAGCGGCGGATTTTCGCCTGATGCGCGAATTTTGCATTTTCGTCCGCAATGTTCATGCTGAGTACACACGAATCCGCTACAATGTGCATAAGAATCGACAGAAGGAAGGCTTTCCTCATGGTGGAAAAAGTGCTGGTGTGCCTGTTGGCGGGCTTAGGCGCTGGCTTAGGCACGGGATTCGCGGGCATGAGCGCCGCGGCGGTCATCAGCCCGATGCTGATTACGTTCTTGGGCATGGAGCCGTATGAGGCGGTCGGCATTGCGCTGGCGAGCGACGTGCTGGCGAGTGCCGCAAGCGCGTGGACATACGGCAAAAACAAGAATCTCGACATTCGCAACGGCTTGCTGATGATGGCGGCGGTGCTGGCGTTCACGGTCGTAGGCAGCTACGTCGCAAGCCTTGTGCCGAGCCGAACGATGGGCAGCTTCAGCGTATTGATGACGATGCTGCTGGGCATCAAGTTCATCATCCGCCCGGTGATGACGACGCGCGAAGCCATGCAGAACGTGAGCAAAAAGAAGCGCATGGTGCAGTCGATTGTCTGCGGCGCGTTCATCGGCATGATTTGCGGCTTCGTCGGTGCGGGCGGCGGCATGATGATGCTGCTGATTCTGACCTCCGTCATGGGCTATGAGCTGAAAACCGCCGTTGGCACAAGCGTGTTCATCATGGCGTTCACGGCGCTGACGGGCGCGGTCAGCCACTTCACCATCGGCGGATTGCCGGACGGATGGACGCTGGCGCTGTGCATGGCGTTCACGCTGCTGTTCGCGCAGATTGCCGCGAAAATTGCGAACAAATCGAAGCCGGAGACGCTCAACCGGGTGGTCGGTGTGGTTTTGGTGGTGCTGGGCGTTGTGATTTTGGCGGTGCAGTATCTGGGGTGATTGTCGCTTGTTGCAGCGAAAGACGTGCTTGATATTCAATATCAGGCATGTCTTTTTTGCTGCTCTCGTCGCGTCCGCAGACGCGAAACCCTCTGCGACAAAGCACGCGATTATAGGAAGTGAAATCATCCGCATTCAAAAAAGCCCGAACCATCGCTGATTCGGGCTTCTTTTTGCCTTAGTTCATCGGCACATACTCAAAGTCGATTTCAATCGTCTTGATTTCGGCGATGACAGCGTCGTTGCGGTTGATGGGCGTCGGCGTTGCGCCGGCGAGGTTGCCGCCGGGCAGACGCGCGGTCTTGGGCACGCTCGTCACCCATTCGTTGTACAGATTCACGCGCGTGCACACGCCGTCGTCAGAGGTCGTGTAGGCGCGGCCCTTCAGGCGGTAGATTTCGCCATTGATGCGCACTTCCTTGATGTTAACGAGGTAGTTCGGGTACAGCACTTCGCCGTTGCTGATGCCGATGGCGGCAAACGCGACGGACGCGGAGTAACCCTGCGCCGTGCCGGTGAAATCCAACCCGACAGTGTACTTGCCTTCGCCCGTGATGATGGCGTTGGTCGCGACAAGTCCCTCGGAGATGGAATCCGCGTTGTAGGTATCGCCGACGCTGTGGGTGAGCGCCCAGCTGCCGTCGTTCCACATAATCCACGCCAGCGCGGTCTGGTCATCCACGACCACGGCATCTTGCAGGAAGGTCACGGGGGCTTCCGCTGCAGCCGCCGCTGCTTCCGCCGCAGCAGCCGCCTGCACATCCGCATAATCCTGACCTTCTTCGTTCGCCTGACGTTTCTCCTGATACATCGCCAGAATATCGTCATCCGCGAAGGTCTGGGACACGCGCTTGTACAGCCCGCTGCAATCCCACAGGCAGTTCGTCAGGTTGTACTTGGTGCAGGCGTCAAGGAACGCCGTGTGGTACGCCAGCGTGTTGTCCTTCAGCCCGTCGCTGCACGGCAGCGCGCCGTATTCGCCGATGACCACGCCGTAGCCCGCCTCGGTGAATTTCGTCATCTTTGCCAGCTGCTGATCCATGTACTCATAGTCGCTCACTTTGCCCCACTTGGTGGCGCTCACCGCGCTGGACGCGCCGCAGTACGACCACGGATCGTAGTAATGGACAGAAACCATCAGCTTGCTGTCCGCGGTGTCCTTGGGCATCTGGAAGCGATCGTCGCAGGTCTGGTTAATGTCGGTGCTGTAACCCGCAATCAGCAGGAAGCGGGTCGCGTTGTTACCGCCCGTCGCGCGGACGACATCCACAAACGTCTGGTTGATTTCGTTCGTCAGCGCGTACCGCTCGTCGTCGGTCAGGTAGGTAACGACGGAATCGGAGCAGTACAGCGGAGAATTCTCGTCGAAGCGGCCGCCGAGCTCCTCGTTTGCGCTCTCGAAAATCAGGTAATCGGAGTAATCACGGAAGCGTTCGGCAATCTGCTGCCACATGCCCTTGTAGGCTTCCATGGCCAGTGCGCGGGTTTCGGCGCTTTCCGAACCGAACATGCCATACCAGCCGCCATCCCAATGGTCATTGATGATGACGTACATGCCCGCCTTGCGCGCATAGCGGACAACTTCCTCCACGCGGTCCATGTAGTCAGCGTCGATGGTGTAGTCGCCTTCGTAGAGGTGGGTGGCGTTGGTCATCCAAGCCACGGGAATGCGGATGGTGTCAAAGCCCGCCGCTTTCATGCCGTCAATCATGGCCTGCGTCGTTTTCGGCTGACCCCAGTGCGTCTCATAGCTAAGGGGCGTGTTCGTCTTGATGCCGACGTTGTTGTCGCAGGCTTCCAGGGTGTTGCCGAGGTTGATGCCGTTGCCCATCAGGCGGGTAGCCTCCAGCGCCGTCAAGCCCTCGCGCATCACGCCGTTATCCACCGCTTCCGCCTCTTCCGCCGACCCTACGCAGGGAATCAGCATCAGCACCGCCAGCATCAGGCTGAACAGGTGCATGAACCGCTTCTTCATATCCATCGTTCCTTTCTTCTGCGTATTTGACCGCAGCTTCCTTTCAATTATAGCATCAGCGAAATCGTTTTGTCAATGGATATTTGTCTGTCTATGCATATTTTTATGCCATATCTGCTAAGTTTCCGGTGGATTTTCGCTGTCTTTTACGAAAAAACGGTTTCGTATCGAAAATTGGTTTTCGTTCGACGATTATCTATTGATTTGAAGAAAAAAACAGCCTCCCGGCACAATCCATGTCGGGAGGTTGCTTTGGACGGGTTGATTACTCAATCGTCAGGTAGAGCGCCAGATTTTCCGCCGTCGCGGGCACAAAGGTCACATCCGCCTTTTCGTTCTGCGCGTTGATGACCGCGGTGAAGGCATCTTCATCCGCCGCTTCGCCGTTCACGAAATAGACGACGTTTTCGTTTTCATCCAGCTTGCTTTCCGCCAGCTCATTGTACTGCGCATCGCGGTTCTCGTCCTTGTAGAAGGTCGCCACGCCGGATTCCGCCGCGCTGCTGCTGAAGGAGAAGGAGCCATCTTCCTTCAGGCCAATCATCGCGCGGTAGTAGAAGCCGTACGCACAGATGACTTCATCTGCGCTGGTCAGCACCAGATAGCCCAGTACTTCGCCGTTCACGGTCACATTCAGCACCACGTCGAGCTTGCCGTCGCCGTCCACATCCAGCACAGCGAAGGAATCATAGCCCGCGCCCTCGGTGAACTCGTCGTTCAGGGCATCCTGCAGGGTCTTGTTCGTCTTGTCAGAGGGAACATAGACCTCGCTGCCGCCGTTCAGCACCGCCGCAATTGCCGGCAGATCCGCCGGGTCGCCCACCATATCCGCAACGGGGCTGGCAACAGGGCTGGCGACCGTGCTGGCAACGGGACTCGCGGTTTCCGCCACGGCAAACGCGCACAGCATCATGGACAGCGCCATCATGATTGCAAGGAACTTCTTCATGTTCATTTTCCTCTCTTTCTTTTCCAGAATATTTTCGCTGCGGAGAGCCGCTGCGAAAGTTTCGTTCCATTCTTTAGGAACAGAAGGCAGTATATCACATTTTCGTCCAATTGTCGATGGCGAATTGTAAATTCTATGCGAAAAAATGGTCATAATTTGTCCTTATTCTGCATATCATTCGCTTTTATGCTGTTTTTTTCTTTCATATTCGGCAAAAAAGATGCGGATGAGGCGCTTTTTTCACCTCGTCCGCATTCTTCTCATTTCCGCTTTATCCCAGCAGCATCCGGTCGTTGTTGATTTCGCTGCCGCTTGCTTTTTCAAACATCACCAGCAGGTCTTCGACGTGAATGCGCTTCTTCGTTTCCGCGTCGATATCGAGGATGATTTTGCCTTCATGCATCATGATGGTGCGGTTGCCGTACTCCAGCGCGTCTTTCATGTTATGCGTCACCATCATGGCCGTCAGATGGTTTTCCGCAATGATTTTCTGCGTCAGCGTCAGCACGTTTTTCGCCGTTTTGGGGTCAAGGGCGGCAGTGTGCTCATCCAGCAGGAGGAGTTTCGGCTGCTTGATGGTCGCCATCAGCAGCGTCAGCGCCTGCCGCTGTCCGCCGGAAAGCAGACCGACCTTGC
>ERZ827156.3820-NODE-3820-length-13004-cov-3.445826_pt1 | contig 13004 bp, 10 predicted proteins | sample MGYA00519919_ERZ827156 | MGnify/ENA primary metagenome ERZ827156 (study PRJEB31778, sample SAMEA3449269) | human gut metagenome | biome: human gut; feature: human-associated habitat; material: faeces | place: United Kingdom | collected 2010/2012 ... | reverse complement strand
CTAAAACATCGTCCGCTCCAAAACATTTAACAGCTGCTCTATCTCCTGTTGAAAACTTCTTTTCACCCAATATTTTTAATTCGTTTTTCTTAAAATCATACTGTGTTTCAACATAGGTAAATCCGTTTATCCTTGATATTATATAAGCTGCGTCCTTGCCAAGACCGTTTAATATTACCCTTAACGGTTTTTTCCTTGCTTTGTTAGCCGTCCTTGCTATCCCTATTGCCCCCTCGGCTGCCGCAAAAGACTCATGACCTGCAAGAAATGCAAAACATTCTGTTTCTTCACGCAGCAACATTGAAGCAAGGTTTCCATGACCAAGACCAACATTTCTTTGCTCCGCCACAGAACCTGGAATACAAAATGCCTCTAGTCCTATACCTATATTTTCTGCCGCCTCAGAAGCTGTTTTTACTTCGTTTTTTATTGCTATCGCTGAACCTAGAGTGTATGCCCACGAAGCGTTGTCAAATGCTATAGGCTGCACAGCTTTAACTATTTTATCTACCTCTATCCCTTTTTCTTCGCAAATCTTTTTAGCGTGTTCAAAATCTTTTATACCATATTTTTTCATACACTCGTTGATTTTATCAATTCTTCTGTCTATTCCTTCAAAACTTACAGTATTAGACATATCTACCTTATCTCCTTTCTATTCGCAGCGTGGGTCTATATATTTTTTAGCTTCATCGTATCTTCCGTATTGCCCGATGTTATTTTCATATGCCTCATTCGGCGTCTTTCCTTTTCTAATGTCTTCCATCATCTTTCCGAGCCTTACGAACTTATACCCTATTACCTCATCGTTTTCGTCTAAGCCTAAAGAAAGAACGTATCCTTCGGTCATCTCCATGTATCGTACTCCCTTTTGGCGTGTACTAAACATCGTTCCAACTTGTGACCTCATGCCCTTTCCTAAGTCCTCTAAGCTGGCGCCTATCGGCAACCCTCCTTCAGAAAACGCTGTTTGTGTTCTTCCGTAAACAAATTGTAAAAAGATTTCTCTCATTGCAACGTTTATTGCATCACAAACCAAATCTGTGTTTAAGCATTCCAAAAGGGTTTTTCCCGGCAAGATTTCAGAAGCCATCGCAGCAGAATGAGTCATTCCCGAGCAGCCTATCGTTTCAACAAGAGCTTCCTCAACTATTCCGTCTTTAACGTTAAGGGTGAGCTTACAAGCCCCTTGCTGCGGAGCACACCAACCTACACCGTGAGACAAACCACATATATCCTTTATTTGACAAGGCTTTACCCACTTTCCTTCCTCAGGTATCGGAGCCGGACCGTGTTTTGCACCTTTCATGACTGTGCACATTTTTTCAACCTCCGGAGAACAATTCATTAAACATACTCCCTTTCCACACAATTTCAATAAAAAATTCAGAGATATTAGTATCGTCCAAGTTATATAATTTACTAACACACTCTTATTTTTGAGTATTATATTACTATTTATTAATTTTATAGTCAATTAATACCATCATATTTTTTCACCTCTGCCAATAAATTACTTATTATCTGTCCAAACATATATATCTTGACTTTCAAAAAAATGCAAGTATCATATATTATATGTTTTACAAATTACAATTTTATTCTAAAAATTACATCAATTTAGAGTTCTTTGGAGGCTCTTTGTTATGATAAAAATAAATGGCAAAAAAATTTTTAATATTTCTGTTATGTCGTTTTCCATAGGTCTTTTGATATATTTTTGTGTGTCTGAAAACGGGCTTGTTGACTTAATGCATAACATCACTGATTTTAACAAAATATGGCTTAGCACTGCTTTGTTTTGTCATGTTCTTAACATATTTATAGATGCTTACTTAACTTACAGATTTACTAAAAGCTCTAATTCTGAGTACAGTTTTAAAGAAGCTTTTAAAGTGTGTATGGTGGGGCAATTCTTCAGTGCCATTACTCCGGGAGCCTCTGGCGGACAGCCTATGCAGCTATACTGTATGGCTAACCAAGGAATTGACCCCGGCAATGCTACTTCTTCACTGGTACAAAAATTTCTTGTTTATCAGAGTTCTATAACTATGTATAGCACTGTTTCTTTAATATTGAAATTTTCTATGTTCAGAGAAAATATAGGTAATTTCATGAAGGGTATGGCAGTGTTTGGGTTTTGCTCTCAAGCATTTGTGATTTTACTTTTAATTCTTTTTTCATTTAACAAATCAATCACTTTTAGCATGATAAAATTCATTTTCTTAATGTTAGGTAAACTAAAAATAATCAAAAATCCCGAGCAGAAAATCAAAGATTTAGAAATTCAAATAGAGTACTTTTATATAAGCAACTCGAATTTATATAAAAAACCTATGCTTGTTTTGGAAACTTACTTTTTTACAATCGTTCAAATAACATGTATGTTTGTGGTTCCATACTGCATATACAGAGCTTTCAACATTCAAGGAGCAAAGGTTTTCGACATGATTGCCGCTCAAGCTTTCGTTACTATGATTTCTTCATTTATGCCACTTCCGGGAGGGTCCGGAGCTGCTGAAGGAAGCTTTTGCGTATTTTTAAATCAATTCTTTTCCGAGCAAACTATTAAACCGGCTGTACTTTTATGGAGAGTTATTACTTACTTCTTTACTATATTGATGTCATTCCCCTTTTCAAGAGTAAAAAATAAAACTTTAGAGGTGAAAAGCAATGCACAACATTCCTGAAATCAGTGTTATAGTTCCCGTTTATAACAGTGAAAAATATTTGTCGAAAACACTGGAGTCTATAGCCAAGCAAATTTTCACTAACTTTGAGGTTATAATTATAAATGACGGTTCAACCGATGGGTCTATACATATAATAAACGAATTTTGCGAAAAATACTTTCAATTTAAATGTGTAAACATTAAAAATAGCGGTGTTTCAGCAGCCAGAAACCTCGGAATAAGCATTGCTAAGGGAAAATATTTAGCTTTCGTTGACAGCGATGATTTTATTGCTCCTAATTTTTTATACGAGCTTTATAATTCTATTGAAGAAAATAATGCCGACATTGCTTGCTGTAATTATTACATTCACTGGGAAAAATATAATATTTCTATCCCCAATCCGTTTGCTCTGAGCGACAGGGTTAGTAGGGCGGATAAAATTTTAAATATTATGATAAAAGATATCAGAGTTCATTTTTATCTTTGGAATAAATTGTGGAAAAAGTCTCTTTTTACAGACAATAACATAAAACTACCTAATATGTGTTTTGAAGATATAGTCGTGGCTACAAGGCTATTTTATAACGCTAAAAAAATTGCCGTAAAGTCTGATTGCTTATATTTCTACACTCAGCATAGCGACAGCTTAGTAAACTCTATATCAGCTAAAAAATTTGATGATTATATGCTAGCTTTCGCATCTATACGTAATTTTTTAGAAATCAGACAAGATTATAAAAAATACAGTTTAAGTTATACCGTTCTTGGATACAAAATATTTATTATTAATTTGAAATCATTACTAGACATCCATATTAAAAACAAAAATTTTTCTAATATAATTTCAGATATTAAAAATTCTTTTAAGCAAGTGTCTTATATAATAAGCAGTAAATTTACTCCTACTCAAAACATAGAAAATTCTTTAATTCCAATAAACGGCGAAACAGATAATTATGTTTTAAATAAATTTTGTTAATTATAGGAGGGTAATATATGAACAACAATGAAACCCCTTTGGTAAGTTTAATTATCCCGGTTTACAACGTTGAAGGTTACTTAAGAAAAGCTTTAGAGTCTGTTGAAAAACAAACGTTTAAAAATTTTGAAACCATAATAGTCAACGACGGCTCAACTGACGCAAGTTTAAATATTATAAATGAATTTATGGAAAAAAATCCAAATTTTCATGTGATAAGTCAAAAAAACAGTGGTCTCTCCGCAGCAAGAAACACCGGTCTAAACGCTAGTAGAGGAGAGTATATCGCCTTTATGGACAGCGATGATTTCATTAATCCTGATTTTATCAGCGTTTTATATGAAGCTTGCGTCAAAAATAATGCCGATATTGCGTGTTGTAATTTTAATTTGTATTACCCCAGCCGCAATTTGAGGGTTTATATGCCTTTTACTTGTATGCCCGGAATATACTCTAAATCTAAAGCTCTAAAAAAGCTTATTCTCGATTTGGGGCTCCATTATTTTTCATGGAATAAATTATGTAAACGCTCTTTGTTTTTTGAAAATAATATAAAATTTTATGACATGTATTTTGAAGATATAGCAACTTCCCCTAGATTATTTTATCACGCTAATAAAGTCGTGGTATCCGGAAAAGCTTTATATAATTACACCAACAGAGAAACAAGTATTTTAAACACAATAAACGTTGCAAAAGTTAACGATTTTATTCGTTCTTTAGGCGTAATGCGTAATTTCTTTGAAAAACAAAACGACTATAAAAAATATAAAAATCGTATTTGGCTGTACTCTCAAAAGGTAAAGCTTATTAGCTATTACTACACTTTACAGCTTCACATGGAAGCCATGAATTTTAAAGGATTTATGGATAATATTTTGTCTGCGACCAAGTCAATAGACTACTTTACAAGCGACAAATATAAAAGTCTTGATTCAGACGTCCCTGAACTGCCTTACTTCATCAAAAAACCTCCTAAGCGGATTAAAGTTAAAAAAAAGAAATCTGAAAGAATGTAGGATAATCTACATACAGGTGATTTTATGGATAAAAATAACAAAGGAAAACTTATTTTAAATATCATATTATTTTTAGTTTCGGTTGGAATTTTAGTATATTTTTGTGTGTCCGGGAATAACCTTGAAACTTTGATTAATTTTTTGCCTAATTTAAACTATATGTGGCTTATTTTAGCGGTGTGTGCAATATTTTTGTCTTGGCTTTTCGACAGTAAAGTTATAAGATTAATAATTATGTCTGCTTCACAAAAAAAATTCAGTAGAAAATCAGCCTTCAGAATTACTATGGTTGGTCAATATTTTAGTGCTATAACCCCACTCGGAATGGCTGGACAACCCATGCAAATATTAGCTTTAACTCAGAAAGGCGTTTCTGCCGGAGTTTCTGTTTCTGTTTTCGTGCGTAAATTTTTGATTTACCAGTCAACTATGACTATTTATTCTTTACTCGTGATTATATATAAATTTTCGTTTTTCAGCTCTCATATACCTCTTTTTATACCTTTAGTCGCTATAGGAATTATCTCTCAGTCATTTACTTTACTGCTTTTAGTTTTATTCTACATTAATAAAAATTTTACAACCAAAATTATTCATGCTGTTTTTTATGTTTTGTCTAAATTTAAAATTATAAAAAATCCAGAGCAGTCTATTAAGAGCGTGGAAGACCAATTAAATTCTTTCGTTGAAAACAACTCAAAAATGAGAATAAACAAACAATCGTCTATGAAATTGTATCTTTATTCTTTTTTGCAACTAACTTTTTTATTTTCTATACCATTTATCATATACAAAGCTTTTAACGGAGCAGGATTTCCGTTTATCAGTCTTCTTTGCACCCAGGTTTTTTTAAACACTATTTCATCGTACACTCCTCTGCCCGGTGCCGCCGGAACCACCGAAACTATTTTTTTACTGCTGTTTAGTGAATTTTTCGAAAGTGAACTTATTGTTCCGGCTATGCTTATGTGTAGAATTATAACTTATTATTTATCTGTAATAGTTGGATTTATTTTCGTCGGCTTTAAATTCTGCGGCAAAAATAACAAATGTTAACCTATATATTTTATAAATGTTGATTTTTATTTAGTTAAGCAATATAATATTAAGGCTATTAAAATTTGAAAGTATTTATTTTCTTATTTTATCTAGCCTTATTATTTTTATTCAAGGAGTTGATTTAATGTCTGGACATTCAAAATGGAGTACAATTAAACGTAAAAAAGAAAAAACCGATGCTCAACGTGCTAAAATATTTACTAAGATAGGAAGAGAATTGGCAGTTGCTGTACGCGATGGCGGCGGACCTGACCCTGCTGTTAACTCTAAGCTTAAAGACTGTATAGCTAAGGCTAAGGCAAATAATGTGCCAAATGACAACATAGAGAGAATTATCAAAAAGGCAGCCGGAGAGGGTAGCTCCAACAAATATGAAAATATAAACTATGAAGGTTACGGTCCTAATGGAGTGGCTATAATAGTTGAAACTTTAACAGATAATCGTAATCGTACTGCTGGTAATTTGAGACACTATTTTGATAAATTCGGCGGAAATTTAGGAACTACCGGGTGTGTATCTTTCATGTTCTCTCCTAAGGGAGTGTTAATTATCGAAAAAGACGGTCACCAAGAAGACGTTGTTATGGAAGACGCTCTCGACGCCGGAGCTTCCGACTTTGCGTGTGAAGACGATTGTTTTATAATCACCACCGACAAATCAGAATACGACAATGTTCATAATGAATTGGAAGGCAAAGGTTACTCTTTTGCATCAGCTCAAATTGAAATGGTTCCGGATTCTTACATATCCATCGCAGAAGAAGAAAGTCTTAACAAAATGCAGACTCTTTTAGATATTCTTGATGACGATGATGATGTTCAAGAAGTTTGGCATAACTGTGATAACCTAAATTAAAAAACTTACGTCTTTAAAGACGTAAGTTTTTTTCTATATTATATATCTTACTTTATTTAGCATGAGTTCAGATTTAGATTTTTTTCTAAAGCTGTCGTGCGTTTTTTTGACGTTTTCCCACCTTGTATCACGCTTTTTCCTTGAAGAACGTCTTTCGTTTTCAATCACTTGTTCAATAGTCAAATTAGGCTTTACTTTCTTTGTAATTGCCGCTTTTGCATTATTTGACGTAAATGTAAACATCGACAACCCCACAACACCTAGTAACATTTTAAATGATAATTTCATACTTTACATATCTCCTTTTTATAATAATTTGTCAATCTACATTTAAAAACTGGCTGTTATACATATTAAAGTAAACTCCCTCTTTATTCATCAAAGAATCATGAGTTCCCTTTTCAACAATTTTTCCGTCTTTCATCACTATAACAACATCTGCGTTACGTATAGTACTAAGCCTATGAGCAACAATAAATGAGGTTCTGTCCTTTATTAGATTTTTCATAGCATTTTGTATATTAATTTCAGTTCGCGTGTCAACTGAACTTGTTGCTTCATCCAAAATTAATATTTTTGGATTATAGAGTATTGCCCTTGCTATTGTTATTAACTGTTTCTGACCTTGCGAAAGATTATCCACTTCTTCATTTATCATGGTTTTGTACCCATCTGGGAGCGTTAACACAAAATGTTCAACCTCAGCAAGCCTTGCCGCTTCAATTACTTCCTCATCTGATGCGTCAAGTTTTCCATATCTTATATTTTCCATTATGGTGTCGTTGTAAAGCCATGCATCCTGAAACACCGCTCCAAACAAAGCTCTTAATTCGGATTTTTTATATTCTCTTATGTCGTGTCCGTCTATCGATATACTTCCGCTGTTGAGTTCATAAAATCTCATAAGTAATTTTAGTATCGTAGTTTTTCCTGCGCCCGTCTCTCCGACTATTGCTACAGTTTGCCCTGACTCAACATTTAACGAAAAATTATCTATTATTTTATTTTTGTCATCATATCCAAAGCAAACGTCTGAAAACGACACATCTCCCTTTATACAAACAGTATTTTGTCTGGTCATAGCGTCCACTTGGTCGCCTATTTCTAAACAATTCTCGCTATCTTGTACTTCTTCTTCCTCTGCAAAAAACTTAAACACTCTGTCTGATGCCGCTAATGTTTGCTGCAATATACTAGACACTTGAGAAATCTCTATCAAAGGACTCATAAACTGTCCTGTATAAACAATAAATGCTGATATATTTCCTATATCCATGCCCTTTTTGATAGCTAAGTATCCTCCCATGACGCACATTGATATATACATCAAGTTTGAAGACAAGCTCATAATTGGTGCTATTAGCCCGGATATAAACTGTGATTTCCACGAAGTGTTGTACATAACGTTATTATAATTGTCAAATTTATTTATTGAGTCCTGTTCGCCGTTGAAGGCTTTCATTATTTTATGTCCGGAATACATTTCTTCTATATGTCCATTAATATGCCCTAAATGCTCTTGATAATCTTTAAAGTAAGTTTGCGCTTTCTTTGCTATAAGCGCAACAAAAATCACAGAAACCGGCAATATTGCAAACGATAAAAGCGTCATTTCCCAGCTTATACTAAACATCATATAAAGCGTTCCAACTAGCATAATTATTGAAGATATTATCTGATTTATGCTCTGAGTTAAAGTCGAACTCATCATATCAACGTCATTCGTTACGCACGACAGCACTTCTCCATAACTTGACTTATTGAAGTACTTTAAAGGCAAACGGCTTATTTTTTGAGATATTTCCTCTCTAAGCCTATACGTAACCTTAACAGACATTCCTGTCATGAGATAACTACTAACACACGTTGCCAGCGCTGATACGGAATACAATATCACAAGTTTTGACAATATCCCAAAAACAGCGTCAAAATCTATGCCCGTTCCCACACCTGAAATCTTTGCCGCCGCCCCTTCAGACAGTTTAGTTATGGCTTCTCCTGAAATTTTAGGTCCGAACACCGAAATAAGCGTACTAACAATAACCAGAATAAACACTATAAATAATTGTACTTTATACTCCGAAACATACCCTAATAATTTTTTTAACGTATCTTTTGTTTGAATATCTTTTTTACTTGACTTATTATTATTCTCTAAATCATTTTTAACTTCTTTTTCGCTATTTACTTTCTCTTCAACAACATTCATACTAACGCCTCCTCTGGTAATTGAGATAAGGCTATCTCCCTATAAACTCCACAACTTTCCATCAACTCTTCATGAGTGCCTACTCCTGCTATTTTACCATCGTTAAGCACTACTATTTTATCAGCTTTCATTATCGTTCCTATCCTTTGAGATACAATCAACACTGTTGCATCTTTTGTGTATTTCAAAAGAGCCTTCCTTAATTCCGCTTCTGTTTTAAAGTCCAGAGCTGAAAAACTATCATCAAATATGTAAATTCCGGCATCTTTTACGAGTGCTCTCGCTATAGAAATCCTTTGACGCTGACCTCCTGAAACATTATTTCCGCCTTGCGAAATCTCCATTTTAATACCGTCTTCTTGCTTATCCACAAACGATTTCATTTGAGCTATTTCTATACACTCTTTCATTTTTTCATCGCTACATTTATTCTTCCCGTACTTTAAATTAGACTCTATATCTCCGGAAAACAATACTCCTTTTTGCGAAACAAATCCTATTTTTTCTCGTAATTCAGTCTGTTTTAAGTCTTTTACATTTATTCCTCCGACTAATACTTCCCCTTCTGTCACGTCATAAAACCTTGGAATCAAATTAACAAGGGTTGATTTTCCAGAGCCTGTCGACCCTATTATAGCTGTAACTTCGCAGTGGTTTGCTTTAAAGCTTATGTTGCTTACAACATTTTCTTTTGCTCCTGTATATTTAAAACTTACATTTTTAAATTCTATATCTCCAACGAATTTACTCGGAAAATGTTTTGGATTTTCCGGGTCTTTAACTGACGTTTCCTTTTCTAAAATCTCACACACTCTATTAATTGAAACCATTTCTCTTGGTAACATCATAAAGATTGTCATAAGCATCAAAAACGACCCTATCACCATAGACGCATACTGCATAAATGCTAGCATATCGCCAACCTGCATACTTGAATTTTCTATCTCATATGCTCCAAGCCATATTATTAGCACATTTATAAGATTCATAAATATCATCAAAATAGGCGACATAAACATAGTTACCATATTTACAAATAATGATATATCAGTAAGCTTTAAATTGGCTTTCTTAAAACGCTCTTCTTCAAAATAGCTTGTCCCGAACAATTTTATTACCATCGTTCCCATTAAACGTTCTCTTATAATCAAATTAAACTTATCTAATAATTTTTGAATAATCTTAACCTTTGGTATTATTAAAGCAAACGCTCCTGCAACTATCAAAGTTGAAACTATCGCTCCTAATGCTATAGTCCAACTTAACGACACGCTCTTTTTAAGTGCCATAATCAATCCGCCTGCAAGCATTAGTGGAGGCGAAACAAGCTGGATGAATGTTAAAAGTACCTCTTGAACCTGTGATACATCATTAGTTGTCCTCGTTATCAACGACGATGTTGACATCTCATCAAACTCTTTATTAGAGAAACTTTCTATTTTATTAAACACGTCGCTGCGCAGTTTCATAGATATTCCCGCCGACATCTTAGAAGACAAATAACTTTCATATATCGTTATTATCATTGACAATATAGTTATCACAAGCATTATTGCTCCAATTTTTAATATGTAAGCATTTTGATTTTTAACCATATCAAATTTTAATTCTTTGTAAAATTGCTTATTGAGCATAGCCGAAGTTTGCTTTAGGTCTATATTATTTTCGTTATTCTCAGATAATTCCTTTATATTGCTTTCAGTTAATTTTTTCGCTTCACTTTCAACTGAATATGCAACGTCTAAATTTATATTGTAATATTTATTATCGTTGCCCTCTGCCACAGCACTTTCTTTACCATTTTGCTTTATATAATTAATCGCCGCCAATGACGCCTTTTCAAAGCAATCGTTTAATTTTTCAACATTTTCACTTTGAGATTTTTTTAACACATATATTGAAGTTTCATTAATCAGAGGGTAAACTTCATTTATTTCTCGTTTTTTTAAGGTTTGTCTTTCAACATTAAAATCACTGTAACCATCATCTATTTCCTTTTTCCCTATTAACTCATAGCTACCAGACACTAATCTTTTTTGGTCTTTTGTCATAAATGTGGTTATTAAATCATACGCCTGTGTCGAAAGTGCATTTGGTGTTGCAATTTCTATCCCACTTTGTCTTATTCCAACGTCCACGATTTCCGCCATAAATGTTGGCATAAACAACGAACATATTTGCTGCAAAAACATTGATAATATTAAAAATAAAATTGTAAATTTGTAAGGCAATAAATATTTTGCCAAACGCTTAAATCTATTCATTTTTTCGCCACCTTTACTTTATTTTTGTTTTACCGCAATGGCAAACCAGCCTTTGCTTTCCTTTTCGTCTATGATGTCAAACTTATCTTTTAAGGCGTTTTTCACGTCATTTACTCTCATATCTATTATCCCACTCATAATAAATATCGAGTTTTCTTTCATGTAATTTTCAACATCATCCACTAATTTAATTATAACATCTGCCACTATATTTGCTACTATTAAATCAAATTTACCATTAATTTTCTCTGTTAAACTACCTTGAATCGCTTCGAATTGTTCACTAACACCATTTAATTTTGCATTATCCGCAGCCACCTTCACAGAAATTTCATCTATGTCAACGCCAACCGCATTTTTAGCTCCCAAAAGCAGAGATGCAACCGACAATATTCCACTTCCACAGCCAACGTCTAAAACCTCGTCCCCTTTATTTACATACTTTTCTAATAATTCTAAACACAGTCTTGTGGTTTCGTGAGTCCCAGTCCCAAAAGCCATCCCCGGTTCTATGTTTAACACCGCTCTGCCTTCAGACTCATAGTCGTCTATCCATATCGGTCTTATTAAAAGTTTATTTCCAACCGGAGTAGGTTTAAAATATTTTTTCCAATTATTTGCCCAGTCGCTGTCCTTACAAGCGCTGTTCTCTATTTTATAATCTATGTTTTGAGATTTTAGTCTTTCATTAAGAAACTCAAGCGCTTCACTTGGACTTTCCTCAGGACTTATATACATATGAACTATACTCTCGCTTGGATTTTTATCAAGTAGTTCTTCGTCTATTAAATCTATTTTCGCTATTTCTTCAACTTCTTCTCTCAATTTAGAGTAATCCTCAACATATATTCCGCATGGCGAAACCATATAGGCTATGTTGTTTACCAAATCTAAATCTTTAACGTTTATTTTTACTTTTATTTCTGTCCAATCCATAAAAAAACCTCCACCCTAATAATACATTGTATATATTTAATTGTAACATATTATTCGATTTTTTTATACATGTATTTTTATAAAACATATAAAAATTACACACCAAAATTAAGTATGGTGTGTAAAAATAAAACAATTATTATTAATTTCCGAATATTTCTTTTATTTTATCAAAAAATCCTTTTCTTTTTTGATAATTTTTGTCACTAGACTGCTTATCAAATTCATAAAGAATTTCTTTTTGCTTATCCGTAAGATGTCTCGGCACTTCTATAACGGCTCTCACATACTGGTCACCTTTTCCTCTTCCGTTCAGATGCGTTATACCTTTTCCTTTTAATTTAAATATGTCTCCGGGCTGAGTGCCTTCGTGAATTTGATATTGTACCTTACCATCTAAAGTTGGGACGGTAACTTTGCTGCCCAATGCCGCCTGAATAAACGTTATAGGCATATCACACCACACATCATCGCCTTTTCTTTCAAATATCGGGTGTGTTCTAACATTTATATAAACATGCAAATCCCCAGACGGCCCACCTTTAACCCCTGAATTTCCATGTCCCTTAACGTTAAGTATTTGGTCATTATTTATTCCTGCGGGTATGTTAATTTCAACCTCTTTATGATTTTTCACTCTGCCTTGACCAGAACATTTTTTACACGGATTATCTATTACTTTACCTGTTCCTCCGCATTTATTACACGTTCTGGCTGTTTGCATTACGCCAAACGGTGTTCTTTGACTAACCCTTATTTGACCTGTTCCTCCGCAGTCAGGGCACGTTTTTGGAGAGCTACCTTTTTGTGCTCCCGTTCCTCCGCAGTCTGGACAAGTGTCTACTTTCTGATAAGACACCTTTTTCTTACAACCTTTTGCTGCCTCTTCAAACGTTATAGCAAGCTCAATGTCTATATCCGAGCCCTTTCTTGGACCATTATAATTAGACTGTCTTGACCCTCCAAAACCTCCGAAAAAGCTACTGAATATATCACCAAGGTCTATG
>ERZ827156.3819-NODE-3819-length-13006-cov-16.250714_pt1 | contig 13006 bp, 9 predicted proteins | sample MGYA00519919_ERZ827156 | MGnify/ENA primary metagenome ERZ827156 (study PRJEB31778, sample SAMEA3449269) | human gut metagenome | biome: human gut; feature: human-associated habitat; material: faeces | place: United Kingdom | collected 2010/2012 ... | reverse complement strand
CAGCGCATAGGTCTCCTTGTGTCCGTACTGGCTGTTGTAGCTGCTCTCCGTCAGTTCCTTCGCATTTTCAAAGAGAAAATCCGTGAAGTCCTGCACATCCAGCTGCTTGCTGCCCGCGCGGATGATCTTCGTCATGGCAGCGTTGTCAGTCTCCCAGGCGCCGTTCTCGCCGCGCACCTGCGCGGTCAGTCTTGTGATGGTCTCGGCGCGCACCTTTTTCTTTTCCAGCACATCGGCAATGTCGGCGAGCAGTGCGCCGGTGCGGATCGCCGCGTCCGCGGACGGCACTTTTTCCGCCGTAATCAGCCGCGCTGCCTCTTTTGCTGCGGCAGCCTTTCGGTCTTCTGCAAATTCGGCTGCTGTCGGCCGCAGGCCGCGGTGCAGGTTTGCTGCCGTCTGCCGCACGCGCGCCGCGTCGGCGTCGGCCGGCAGCTTTGCGCTGTCCAACAGGCGGCGGCGCGAGGCTTTCACCTCTTCCGGCGCAAGCCCGAGCAGCTGCTCGTCCACGGTGCCGAGCTTGTTTCCGGCGCGCAGCTCGCGGGTGTCGGCAATGTCCGGGACGTGCGCGTCGAGCCATGCGCTGTCGTAGGTCCACACGCCGAGCGCGTCCCGATACAACCCGGTCAGCTCACGGATTGCCGTATCGCTTTCGCCACTCGTCGCCATGCGCAGCGCGATCTCGCGCGGCGACGCGCCGACGGCGCGCATGGCAAAGCTCAGATTTTCATAGACCGTTTTCTTCTCGATCAGGCGGAAATCCTGAAAGATCACGCCGATGGACCGGCGCAGCAGCGGGATCTGCCGGTCGGAAATGTTGTTGAGGTTGAAGCCGTTGATCATCAGTCGGCCGCCGCTCGGCAGGACCTCGCCCGTGAGGAGCTTGATGATGGTCGATTTGCCGCTTCCGGAGGGACCGACGAGAAAGACGAATTCGCCGTCGTTGACCTCCATCGTCACACCGCGCAGCGCGTGTGTCCCGTTCTCATATTCCTTCTGCACGTCGGTCAAGCGGATCATCGCCGTGTTCTCCCCTTTTTCTCCAAGTTTGCCTATTTTATTCTATTATACGCGAGCGGCGAAGAAATGGCAATAAAAATTATGTAAACAGCCGCTGTTTTTTTGACGCTCCCCAGCGGAAAAAGTTCCCAAGGCGCAAAAAAAAGAGGCTTTCCCTTCGGAAAGCCTCCTTCGCTATTCTCTTACGCCTCGATGCCGCGGGAGGCAAGGTACTTTTTGACCATCAGCGCCACCTTGAAGGTGATGGCGTCGTCGAACTCACGCAGGTCAAGGCCGGTGAGCTTCTTGATCTTCTCCAGACGGTAGACGAGCGTGTTGCGGTGGACGAACAGCTTGCGCGCCGTTTCGGAGAGGACGAGGTTGTTCTCAAAGAACTTGTTGATGGTAAAGAGCGTTTCCTTATCGAGCGAGTCGATGGGGTTCTTCTTGAAGACCTCCTGCAGGAACATCTCGCACAGGGTGGTCGGCAGCTGATAGATCAGACGGCCGATGCCGAGGTTTTCGTAGCTGACGACATATTTCTCCGTATCGAAGACCTTGCCGACCTCGATGGCGATCTGCGCCTCCTTATAGCTCTTGGCGAGGTCGCGCAGGTGCGCGGCGACCGTGCCGATGCCGACGACGACCATGCTCTCGCCGTTCTCGCGCAGCGTCTCCTCGATGAGCTGAGCGGTCTTCTCCAGATCGCGCGTGCCGACATTCTCGCCAAGCTGCTGAATGAGCACCACGTCGCTCTCGCCCATGGAAAGCGCGAAGCTGGTCTGGCGGTCCGGGAAGATGTTCTGTACCGCCTCCACGGTCAGGCCCTCAAAGCGCTCGTCCAGACGGCGGATCAGAAACACGCCGCGGTTGAGCTCGGTCTCAACGTGCAGCTCCTTGGCGCGGATATAGAGGTCGCTGAGCATGATGTTGTCGGAGATGATGTTCTTGATGAAGGAGACCTTGTCGTACTTCTCCTCGTAATAGCTCTTGGCCGCGTTGAGCGCGACCGCCGCCATGGAGCAGGCCGCGCGGCTCATCTCGTTCTCGCCATAGGCAAAAACCGCAAAATCGAAGTGACCGTTCCAGCCGGACAGCGTCTTGAAGGTCTTGCCGCCGACTGGGATCACGCTCTCCTCCGCGTCGTTGATGCTGCTCACAAGCTCGCTCCAATGACTGCCAATCTCGCTCAGCTCCGTACAGGCAATGACGGTGCCCTCGGCATCGATCACGCCGATCTCGGTATCGACCGCATCCTTGAATTGCAAAACGATGTTCTGGAAAACTCTCCCTGACATGGTGTACCTCCCGAAACCCTTACGCGGGTAGTTTGTGCAACTTGCTGATTGAATGAAATTATTATACTTGGCTTCGACATAATTTGCAAGCTATTTTTTCTTTTTTCCACAAAAAACTTTTTCTTTTTTGTGGAAAGCGTAAAGGATATTGGGACAAGTGTTCAATCTCCTGCAAATTTTGTTGGGCATTTTGTCTACCGCTGAAGCTGTGCCTCCTCTGCTGCCGTCAGCAGGCGGAATTCGCCCGGCGCGAGCGTGTCATCGAGCCGCAGCGACCCCATCGAAAGGCGCTTCAAATACTCCACCGGCTTTCCGCGGGCCGCCAGCATCCGCTTGACCTGGTGGAACTTCCCCTCGCGCAGCGTGACGAGACATTCGCTCGTCTCTCCCGCGGCGAGGATCTCCAGCCCCGCGGGCAGGCACTCCAGCCCGTCGCCGAGCGTCATGCCCGCCTCGAACGCCGCGCAGTCCTCAGGCGCCAGTCGGCCCGACACACGGGCATAATAGACCTTATCGACGTGCTTTTTCGGACTGAGCAGCGCGTGCGCCAGCTCGCCGTCGTCCGTCAAAAGCAGCAGCCCCTCCGTATCCTTATCGAGCCGTCCGACCGGAAACACGCCGATCTTGCGCAGCTCCGGCGTGAGCAGGTCCAGCACCGTTCTGCCCCGCCCATCCTCTGTCGCGCTCAGCACGCCCGCAGGCTTATGCAGCATGACGTAGGTGTACCTTCGGAGCACCAGCTCCTCCCCGTTGACCGCGATGCGGCAGCTCTCCGCGTCATACTTTTCCTCCGCGCTGCCGGCGATCCTCCCGTCCACCAGCACGCGGCCCTCGCGCACGAGCGTCTTGACCTCGCGGCGCGACCAGCGTCCCGTCGAGGCGATGAGCTTGTCCAGCCGTTCCTTCGCCATACCCATTCTCCTCTGCTTTCACTTTCATTTCTGCGCCCATCCTATCATACTTTGCCCCGTTTGGGAATAGCCTTTTGTGAAAGGGTGTGACGCTGTGTTTATCTGCACGATGAAATATTCCCGCCGCCGGCTGCTCGGCGTTTTGTGGCTGCTGCTGCTTGCCTTTTTCGGCTTCCTCCTGCTGCGCTCATGCGGCTCGGACCGTACCGCTGCCGCCGCAACGAACGAGCAGCGCGTCGCCTACCTGAACTCCCTCGGCTGGCAGGTCGAGCCGGAGCCGGTCGAAACGCTCTCGCTCACCCTGCCCAAGGAGCTGGAGGAGCCCTATCAGAGCTACAATGTGCTCCAGCGCGCGCAGGGCTTTGACCTGGAGCCCTGCTGCGGCAAAACGGTCGAGCGCTGCACCTACACGGTGAAAAACCATCCCTCGGGCAAGGTCTGTCAGGCCGACCTCTACATCTGCGGCGGCGAGATCGTCGCGGGCGATATCCTCTGCACCGGCGAAGGCGGCTTCATTGCGCCGCTGGCCTTCCCGAAGGACGCCTGAGCGCTCACCTTCCCCGCTTCGCTCTCGTTTTCCGGCGGAGCTTCTTCACAGAGCAAAAAGAAAGACAGCCTTTCGGCTGTCTTTCTTCTATCTCATTCAGGAATTAGTCCTTGCACTCGATAACAACACCGGAACCGACGGTACGGCCGCCTTCACGGATAGCGAAGCGGAGGCCCTTCTCGATCGCGATGGGGGTGATCAGCTCAACGTTCATGTCGACGTTATCGCCGGGCATGCACATCTCGGTGCCCTCGGGCAGAGTGATGACGCCGGTCACGTCGGTGGTACGGAAGTAGAACTGGGGACGATAGTTATTGAAGAAGGGGGTGTGACGGCCGCCCTCGTCCTTGGTCAGAACGTACACCTGGCCAACGAACTTGGTGTGGGGGTGAATGGAGCCGGGCTTGGACAGGACCTGGCCGCGCTCGATCTCGGTCTTGGCAACACCGCGCAGCAGGGCGCCGATGTTATCGCCGGCCTCAGCGTAGTCCAGCAGCTTGTGGAACATCTCGATACCGGTAACGGTGGTCTCGCGCTTCTCATCGGACAGACCGACGATCTCGACCTTCTCGTTCAGGTTCAGCTTACCACGCTCCACACGGCCGGTAGCCACGGTACCACGGCCGGAGATGGTGAACACGTCCTCGACGGGCATCAGGAAGGGCATATCCTCCTTGCGGTCGGGGGTGGGGATCCACTCGTCAACAGCGTCCATCAGCTCCTTGATGCAGGCATACTCGGGAGCGTTGGGATCGGTGGACTCGGAGACCAGAGCGTTCAGAGCGCTGCCGCGGATGATGGGGGTCTCGTCGCCAGGGAAGCCGTAGAAGTCCAGCAGCTCGCGAACTTCCATCTCCACCAGCTCCAGCAGCTCCTCATCGTCGACCTGATCGCACTTGTTCAGGAACACCAGCACGGAGGGCACGTTCACCTGACGGGCCAGCAGCAGGTGCTCACGAGTCTGAGCCATGGGGCCGTCGGAAGCAGCGATGACCAGGATAGCGCCGTCCATCTGGGCAGCACCGGTGATCATGTTCTTGATATAGTCGGCGTGGCCCGGGCAGTCAACGTGGGCATAGTGACGCTTGGCGGTCTCGTACTCGACGTGAGCGGTGTTGATGGTGATACCACGCTCGCGCTCTTCGGGAGCCTTATCGATGGAAGCGTAATCGGTGTACTCAGCGCCGCCCTGCAGAGCCAAATACTTGGTGATAGCAGCGGTCAGAGTGGTCTTACCATGGTCGATGTGGCCGATGGTACCGATGTTAACGTGGGGCTTAGTTCTCTCAAATTTCTGCTTAGCCATTTGAAATGATCCTCCTTAACATTTTGTATCGTTGTTGGGCCGCGTTAAAAGTCTAACACAGCCATTCTACCGTATTTCCGGCTGAAAATCAATCTCTAAGTTATACTTTTAGAAATTTTCCTTGCCGGTGCGCTTGGCAATGAGCTTCTCCTGCAGTCCCTTGGGCAGCTCGATATAGTGGCTGGGCTCCATGGTGTACTGACCACGGCCCTGGGTGCGGGAGCGCAGATCGGTGGCGTAGCCGAACATCTCGGCCAGCGGCACAAAGGCGTCGATCTGCTGTGCGCCGGAGCGCATCTCATAGCCCTGGATCTGACCGCGGCGGGCGTTCAGATCGCCGATAACGTCGCCCATGTACTCGTCGGGGACGATGACACAGACCTTCATGATGGGCTCCAGCAGCGTGGGATCCGCCTTGCGCATGGCCTCCTTGAAGGCCATGGAGCCGGCGATCTTGAACGCCATCTCGGAGGAGTCCACCTCGTGGTAGGAGCCGTCGAACAGGGTGACCTTGACATCCACCACGGGATAGCCGGCCACGGTGCCGGAGAGCATAGCGCCCTGGATACCAGCGTCGATGGCGGGGATATACTCCTTGGGGATGGCGCCGCCCACCACTGCGTTGACAAATTCGTAGCCCTTACCGGACTCGTTGGGCTCCACGTGGATCTTCACATGACCGTACTGGCCCTTACCGCCGGACTGACGGGCGTACTTGGTATCCTGATCCACCGCCTTGCGGATGGTCTCCTTGTACGCCACCTGGGGTGCGCCCACATTGGCCTCCACCTTGAACTCGCGCAGCAGGCGGTCCACGATGATCTCCAGGTGCAGCTCGCCCATGCCGGCGATGATGGTCTGGCCCGTCTCCTCGTCGGTGTAGGTGCGGAAGGTGGGGTCCTCCTCGGCCAGCTTGGCCAGGGCCACGCCCATCTTCTCCTGACCGGCCTTGGTCTTGGGCTCGATGGCCACGCGGATGACCGGCTCGGGGAACTCCATGGACTCCAGGATGATGGGATTCTTCTCATCACACAGGGTGTCGCCGGTGGTGGTGTTCTTCAGACCCACCACGGCGGCGATGTCGCCGGAGTAGACCGCCTCGATGTCCTCGCGGTGATTGGCGTGCATCTGCAGGATGCGGCCCATACGCTCGCGCTTGCCCTTGGTGGCATTGAGGACAGAGGAACCGGTGGTCAGCGTGCCGGAGTAGACACGGAAGAAACTCAGACGGCCCACATAGGGGTCGGTCATGATCTTGAACGCCAGGGCCGCAAACGGCTCGTCATCAGAGGACCTGCGCTCCTCCTCCTCGTCGGTCTTGGGGTTGACGCCCTTGATGGCCGGCACGTCGGTGGGAGCGGGCATGAAGTCCACGATGGCGTCCAGCAGCTTCTGCACGCCCTTGTTGCGGTAGCTGGAGCCGCAGGTCACGGGCACCATCTCCACGGCACAGGTGGCCTGGCGGATGGCGGCGCGGATCTTGGCGGCGGGGATCTCCTTCCCCTCCAGATACATCTCCATGATCTCATCATCGAACATAGAGACGGCATCCAGCAGCTTCTCGCGGTACTCGTTGGCAAGGTCCACCATATCCTCGGGGATAGGCTCCACGCGCATGTCCTTGCCCAACTGATCGTAATAAATATCGGCATCCATCTCCACCAGGTCGATGATACCCTTGAAGGTATCCTCCTTCCCGATGGGCAGCTGGATGGGGACGGCGTTGGCCTTCAGGCGATCGTGCACCATGTCCAGCACATGATAGAAATCAGCGCCGGTGATGTCCATCTTGTTGACGTAGATCATCCGGGGGACATGGTAGTGATCGGCCTGGCGCCACACAGTCTCAGACTGGGGTTCCACACCGCCCTTGGCACACATGACGGTGACGGAGCCGTCCAGCACGCGCAGAGAACGTTCCACCTCCACAGTGAAGTCCACGTGGCCCGGGGTGTCAATGATGTTGATACGCGTCTGGGGGAACTGATCCTTGGAGCCCTTCCAGTAGCAGGTGGTAGCGGCGGAGGTGATGGTGATACCACGCTCCTGCTCCTGCTCCATCCAGTCCATGGTAGCGGTACCCTCGTGCGTCTCACCCAGCTTGTAGTTCACGCCCGTGTAGTACAGAATACGCTCTGTGGTCGTGGTCTTGCCTGCATCGATGTGTGCCATGATGCCGATATTTCTCGTATTTTCCAGTGTAACCTTTCTCGGCATACCGTTCTCCTTTTCGTTTCGTTGGTATGATTACCAGCGGAAGTGGGCGAAAGCCTTGTTGGACTCCGCCATCTTGTGGGTGTCCTCGCGCTTCTTCACGGCAGAGCCGGTGTTGTTGGCGGCGTCCATGATCTCGCCGGCGAGACGCTCGGCCATGGTGCGCTCACCGCGGGCGCGGGAGTAGTTGGTCAGCCAGCGCAGACCCAAGGTCTGACGACGGGCAGGACGAACCTCCATGGGGACCTGATAGGTGGCGCCGCCCACACGGCGGGCCTTGACCTCCAGGCTGGGCATGATATTGTCCATAGCCTGGGTGAACACCTCCAGAGGATCCTTCTCGGTCTTGTCCTTGATGATATCAAAGGCGCCGTAGACGACCTTCTGTGCAACGCCCTTTTTACCGTCCAACATGATGCTGTTGACCAGCTTGGTCACCAGCACGGAGTTGTACATAGGATCGGGCAAGATCTCTCTCTTGGGAACATTACCTCTTCTGGGCACTATGCTTCCCTCCTTCATAAAAATATGATTTCACAGGTACTCAACAGCCTTCTCAGGCTGTTGTACGGCCTGCCAAAGAGGCAATTATATATGACTATATAAGAAACCTTTTCGGCAAAGCTCATGCTGCAAGTTTTACTTGCTCTTGGGGCGCTTTGCGCCATACTTGGAGCGGGCCTGCATACGGCCGGAGACACCCTGGGTATCCAGCGTACCACGGATGATGTGGTAACGGACACCGGGCAGGTCCTTGACACGACCACCGCGGATCATCACGACGGAGTGCTCCTGCAGGGAGTGACCCACACCGGGGATGTAAGCGGTGACCTCATAGCCGTTGGTCAGGCGCACACGGGCGATCTTACGGAGCGCGGAGTTGGGCTTCTTGGGGGTCGCGGTTCTCACGGCGGTGCAGACGCCACGCTTCTGGGGAGAGCTCAGGTCGGTCTCCTTGTTCTTCAGCGTGTTCAGGCCCTTCTGCATAGCGGGAGAATTGGACTTGTAGGTGCTCTTCTTCCGGCCCTGCTTGACCAGCTGGTTAAAAGTAGGCATTTGGTTTCTCCTTTCATCAGATTTGTTGGGAACTTGTCCCTGTATTTTTCCACGGAACAGAGGGGCTCTATTCCGAATGGAACATGATCAGCCGCGCAGCACGGCCACAGCGGCGGCGGGCACAGCGATACCGCAGGCAGCGCCCAACTGCCGCAGCGTCATGCCGCTGTCGCAGGGAACGCCCCGCTCACGGCACAGCGATTCCAGCGGCGCGGTGCGCTTTGGATCGGCGTCGCAGGCCAGGTAGACCCTGTCGGCCTGGCCCTGCATGACGGCGCGGCGGGCCTGCTTCAGCCCCACGACCTTTGCTTTCACCGTCAGCTCTCCCGGCACAGGTGCTCTCCTCCTGTCGTCGCATAACAAATCTCGCGGCCGATTCCCGCGCAATTTGAAATTATAGCATAGCCAAGGGGATGCGTCAAGTGAAATTGACGGGAAATTTTGTGAAATGCACTGAAATTCCAGGTAAAATTTCAGCGGTTATAACGAAAACGGCGCCGGGGAGAAAAAGAGGAAGCCCAGGGGCTTCCTCTTTTCGGGTATTTTTTACTCCTCGTCCGGCTGCTCGGTCTCGGGGACGTCGGTCTCCGCCGTCTCCGGCTCGTCCGCGTCCGCCGGAGCCTCTACCGGCACAGGGGCCTCGGTGTGCATAGCCTCGGCCTCGTCCTCGCGCTCGGCCTCCGTCTCGGGCACCATCTCCTCCGCCAGCTGGCGATAGGCCGTCAGGCCGGCGCCGGCGGGGATCAGCTTGCCGATGATAACGTTCTCCTTCAGGCCCACCAGGTGGTCCACCTTGCCCTTGATGGCGGCCTCAGTCAGGACCTTGGTGGTCTCCTGGAAGGAGGCGGCGGACAGGAAGGAATCCGTGGCCAGAGAGGCCTTGGTGATGCCCATCAGCAGCTGGGTGTAGGTGGCCTCCTGCAGCTCCTCGCCATCCTCGCGCTTCTCGCCGTTGGCGATGCGGGCACGGACCGCCGCGTTGGCGTCCTCCACCTCCAGGATGTCGGCCATGGCGCCGGACAGCAGGCCCTCGGCGTCATTGGCGTCCTCCACGCGGACCTTGCGCATCATCTGGCGCACGATGACCTCGATGTGCTTATCGTTGATGTCCACGCCCTGCTGGCGGTACACCTTCAGGACCTCCTGGATCAGGTAGTTATGCACGGCGCTGGCGCCGCGGATGCGCAGCACGTCGTGGGGATTCAGCGCGCCGTCCTGCAGCTGGCGGCCCTTCTCGATGACCTCGCCGTCCTGCACCAGCAATCCGGTGTGGGGCACCGCGTAGGTGCGGGTGTCGCCATCGTCGGCGGTGATGATGATGTTCAGCAGGCTGCCCTTGGTGGCCTCCTCGAAGCGGACCTTGCCGCCGATCTCGGAGATGGTGGCCATCTTCTTGGGCTTGCGGGCCTCGAACAGCTCCTCCACTCGGGGAAGACCCTGGGTGATGTCGCCGCCGGCCACGCCGCCGGTGTGGAAAGTACGCATGGTCAGCTGCGTACCGGGCTCACCGATGGACTGGGCTGCGATGATACCCACGGCCTCGCCGGGGCCAACCGGCTTGCTGGTGGCCAGGTTCATGCCGTAGCACTTGGCGCAGATACCGCTGTGGGCGCGGCAGGTGAGCACGGTGCGGATCTCGGCGGAGTGGATGTCGAAGGACTCCAGCAGCGCGGCGTCGTCCTCGGTCATCATGTGGTCCTTGGACACCAGCACCTCGTCGGTGCCGGGCTTCAGGATGTCATGTACCGGGAAGCGGCCCTTGATGCGCTCGGAGAACTTCTCGATCACCTGGCCGCCCTCGCTGATCTCGGACACCAGGATGCCCTTCTCCACGCCGCAGTCCGCCTCGCGGATGATGACGTCCTGGCAGACGTCCACCATGCGGCGGGTCAGGTAGCCGGAGTCGGCGGTACGAAGCGCCGTATCGGCCAGGCCCTTACGGGCGCCTCGGCTGGAGGTGAAGTACTCCAGCACGGACAAGCCCTCACGGAAGTTGGCCTTGATAGGGATCTCGATGGTCTTACCGGCGGTGTTGGCCATCAGGCCGCGCATGCCGGTCAGCTGACGGATCTGCTTCATGGAGCCGCGGGCGCCGGAGTCAGCCATCATGAAGATGGGGTTGTACTTGTTCATGTTGGCCGTCAGGGCGTCGGTGACATCGGCGGTGGTCTTTTCCCACTCGCGGACCACCAGCTTGTAGCGCTCCTCGTCGGTGATGAAGCCCATGTTGTACTGGTCCTCGATGTCCACCACGCGCTGCTCCGTCTCGGCGATCAGCTCGTACTTGGCCTTGGGCACCGTCATGTCCGCGATGGAGATGGTGATGGAGCCGCGGGTGGAGTACTTATAGCCGGTGGCCTTGATGTTGTCCAGCACCTCGGCGGCGATGGTGAAGCCGTACTGCTTGATGGTCTTGTCCACGATCTTGCCCAGCAGCTTCTTGCCGCAGGTCTCGGTGATCTCGTAGTCGAAGAACTTGTCGGAGGGCGTGCCGTCCTCGTTAAAGCGCTTCACGAAGCCCAGATCCTGAGGGATGTTGCGGTTGAAGATGATGCGTCCGGCAGTGGCGCGGACCACATGGCTTACCTTCTCGCCGTTCAGCTCCTTGGTCACGCGGACCCAGATGGGCTGGTGGATGCCGATGACATGCTCGTTGTAGGCCATCAGTGCCTCGTCCTCATCGCGATAGATGTTCATGTGGACGCTGGCCTTCTCCTCGTCGGTGAGCTCGTCGTAGGTCTTGCCCGCCAGAGCAAAGTCCACGCCCTCCGGCCAGAACTCGTCGTTGGTCATCTGGCAGTAGCCGTTCTCAAAGCGCTCGAAGGTCAGGTAGTAGGAGCCAAGCACCATATCCTGGGTGGGCACGGTGACGGGGCCGCCGTCCTGGGGCCGCAGCAGGTTGTTGGCCGACAGCATCAGCAGGCGGGCCTCGGCCTGGGCCTCGGCGGACAGGGGGACGTGAATGGCCATCTGGTCGCCGTCGAAGTCGGCGTTGAAGGCCGTGCAGTTCAGGGGGTGCAGCTTCAGGGCGCGGCCCTCCACCAGCACCGGCTCAAAGGCCTGGATGCCCAGACGGTGCAGCGTAGGCGCACGGTTCAGCATGACGGGATGGTCCTTGATGATCTCATCCAGCGCGTCCCACACCTCGGTGCGGCCCTTATCCACCATCTTCTTGGCGGACTTGATGTTGTTGGCGCTGCCGTCCTCCACCAGCTTCTTCATGATGAAGGGGCGGAACAGCTCCACGGCCATCTCCTTGGGCACGCCGCACTGGTAGATCTTCAGCTCGGGGCCGACCACGATAACGCTTCGGCCGGAGTAGTCCACGCGCTTGCCCAGCAGGTTCTGGCGGAAGCGGCCCTGCTTGCCCTTGAGCATATCGCTCAGGGACTTCAGGGCGCGGTTGTTGGCGCCGGTGACGGGACGGCCGCGGCGGCCGTTGTCGATCAGGGCGTCCACCGCCTCCTGCAGCATGCGCTTCTCGTTGCGGACGATGATATCGGGGGCCTTCAGCTCCATCAGGCGCTTCAGGCGGTTGTTGCGGTTGATGACCCGGCGATACAGGTCGTTCAGGTCGCTGGTGGCGAAGCGGCCGCCGTCCAGCTGCACCATGGGCCGGATCTCCGGCGGGATCACCGGCAGCACGTCGATGACCATCCACTCCGGCTTGTTGCCGGACAGGCGGAAGGCGTCCACCACCTCCAAGCGCTTGACGATGCGCGCCTTTTTCTGGCCGGAGGTGGTCTTCAGCTCGGCGTGCAGCTGCTCGCTGAGCTGGTCCAGGTCGATCTGCTGCAGCAGCTCCTTCACGGCCTCGGCGCCCATGCCGGCGCGGAAGTCGTCCTCGTACTTCTCCCGCATGTCGCGGTATTCCTTCTCGGAGAGGATCTGGTTCTTGGCCAGCGGCGTCTCGCCGGGATCGGTGACGATATAGGCGGCGAAGTACAGCACCTTCTCCAGGATGCGGGGGCTGATGTCCAGCAGCAGACCCATGCGGGAGGGGATGCCCTTGAAGTACCAGATGTGGCTGACGGGGGTGGCCAGCTCGATGTGGCCCATGCGCTCGCGGCGCACCTTGGCCCGGGTGACCTCCACGCCGCAGCGGTCACAGATCTTGCCCTTGTAGCGGATCTTCTTATACTTACCGCAGTGGCACTCCCAGTCCTTCGTCGGCCCGAAAATGCGCTCGCAGAACAGGCCGTCCCGTTCCGGCTTCAGCGTGCGGTAGTTGATGGTCTCCGGCTTCTTGACCTCGCCGTAGGACCACTCACGGATCATCTCCGGAGAAGCGATGCCGATCTTAATGGCGTCAAATGTTGCGTAACTCATAATGCAGCTCCTCCTTTTCCTTAAAACTCATCGTCCCCGTCGTCATCGAAGGAAGCGTCCACTTCCTCGTCGGCGACGTAGTCAAAACCGGCATCGGCCAGCTCGTCCTCGTCGGCGAACCGCTTCTGCCGCTCGTCCTCGGCGTCCATACGGGCCAGATTGAAGGTATCCAGCGCGTCCTCGTCCTCCTTCAGCTCGATCTGGTTGCCGTCGGCATCCAGCACCTGAATATCCAGGCACAGGGACTGCAGCTCCTTGACCAGCACCTTGAAGGATTCCGGTACGCCCGGGGTAGGCACGTTGTGTCCCTTGACAATGGACTCATAGGTGCGGACACGGCCCGTCACGT
>ERZ827156.3816-NODE-3816-length-13022-cov-4.326675_pt1 | contig 13022 bp, 23 predicted proteins | sample MGYA00519919_ERZ827156 | MGnify/ENA primary metagenome ERZ827156 (study PRJEB31778, sample SAMEA3449269) | human gut metagenome | biome: human gut; feature: human-associated habitat; material: faeces | place: United Kingdom | collected 2010/2012 ... | reverse complement strand
GTTAGACTGTAGATCTAAGGGTCGCTGGTTCAATTCCGGCAGTTCGGATTTTTTTCTTTTTCCATCCACGCCATTATTCTCGTTTCGTACTCCACTTGGACTTGTTCCTTGACCGAAATGTTTGGACTGGCTAAATCGCTGTGTCGGATGGAGGCTGCGGCTCTTCATTCCGCATGGAAGGGCGTGGCATTTCCCCGGAGTATAATGAGTGTCCGAGCGTACACGCAGGGCGCGGTGCGAAGAAGGTTCCTGATTCCCTACGTCTACCGCTCGAAGTCCTTTAACATTCACACGGAGAGTCGGCTCGTGCGCTCCTTCTTATGCATAGACAACAAGGGTAACGCGGCTCCTGCAGTGAAGCGCCCTGGTGATCTTCCCGAAACAAACGACAATCCTCACCCCTATACCGATTTTGAGGACTTGGAGATCGACAACTACATTGCTACTGACGAAAAGACGCACAAACAGTTCATGGACATCGAGAGTCAGATATCGGAGGTAGAGTCGTCGGAGAGGGGTTAGGAGCTAGAAGCAATCACAGATCAACGAGCTCTATGAGAAACAGGACTATGAGAAGGGTCTCGTGGTCGCGCAGGAGGCTTTGGCCGTTGTTGCTGGTTTTGCGCCTTATGTGTAGTTGATCAAGAGCCACTTCGGCGAGAACCACCCCGTCTATGCCTGCGGCCTGAACAACCTCGCGCTTATGTACAAGAGCCTTGAAGACTATGACGAGGCGGCTCTTTTCTACGATAAGGCTCTGCAGATTTACGAGGATGTGACACCTGTCTGTATGCCTCATGGGTAGACCTGCGGCAAGAGCCACAAGAGCACATTGACGACACTGAAGAATCTGGCCATTCTCTACCAGGCCAGAGCCGATGCGGAGGGAGTAGAAGCAAGGAGCGGCGTTGAGACGTAGGGTCTGGATCGATTCGAATACATGCTGAAGGCGGAGGACGTGTTGCAGGATATAGAGGACCGGAAAAAGTCATAGGATCGTGGGTTCATTGCTTTTCTTTTAGTGTTCTGTTTGTTCCCCATTGCCGCGGGGATTCTGCGCTTCTCTGCGGGTCACTTTCTTTGACAAGAAATCCATTATCGATTGCTTCTTTGTATCTGCATCTTCCCTGGTTTATAGTTATCCCCTATTAGTTGATTGGCCGTTTTCTGTTCCAATATACTAAGAGTGGCTGTTTTTCATGTACTCCAGAGCAGGGATGAATACTCTGAGTCATAAATCGGGGTCTCTGAGGTATACGCTTCACAGGAAGGCGAATGAAACACTTGAAAAGTTGGCGGTGGGTGCATTCGTCTAATCCATAGAGATGGCATCGCGCTTGCAGTCATTTGTCCCGAGGACGTTGATCCAAATGAGTGGATCGCTGTCCATGGTAATCGCCTGCTCTCCCTCTCATGTTTAGCGATTGATTTCTATAATGATGTCAGTATTTTGTATGGTGTTGTCCAAGAAGAGTGTACCAGGTATTCCTGCCCAATCATGTCCGCAGGAGAGACGTACTACGCGTGTTGCCCTTCTGACGCATAGCTACGAGTTCTTGTGGTCAGACAAGTATATGTACCGAAAGCCCACGCGGCTACATGCCAAAATGTATATCGAAATCCTGATGAATTGGATTGTTAGTCTTTTGGAAGACGAGACCTTGTTTCCCGTTGATGCTGGTTCCTCTCTGTCCCTGCGGGTGACTCATAGTGGCTCCCTTTCCTCGCGATTACCGTGAACAGGTAAAGAGGATATTTCGACGAATGTTCCGTGTATACGCTCATATCTATTATAGGTGCGCCCACAGCGCTCGTCTCACCCGTAGCCATATGACTCTCATTAATCGAGTTGGTCTTGGCAGCCAGTTTCAGTTTAGTCTCACACACTTTGTCTTCTTCGTTGATCAGTTTCGCTTAGTGGGTCCTGGAGACCTTCGTCCTCTCAAGGACCTGATTAACCAGTTAGCGCCCAATTTATCTCGTCCTCGTCCATCCTCCTTCTCACCTCTAGTCACAAAGGCTATGAACGCGCTGTGCGAGAAGCAGGAGCACCTCCAGCTCACCGGCTCCGCGCCGGGCTCCCGCGTCCCGTCCCAGCAGCAGTCCTCCTCCTCCTCCTCGCAACAGAGCGATCCCTCCTGCCACTCCGTTCAGAGTCACTCATCGCAAACGGGTCAGTCCGCACAATCCGCACCGCTCGCACCGCTCGCTCAGCCCGCGCACCCGACGGCCTTGGCGCCGCAGCGGAAGGAGGGCCAGGCGTCGCTGGTGTATCCGGGCCAGATGGCGTTCTTGGGCGCACGCCTGGGCATCCCCAGCGAGCCTCCCGCCTTCGGGGCCAAGGGCCTGGGCGCGTCGCGCTCGCAGGAGTTCGAGTCGCAGGCGTCGCTGGTGTCTTCGCAGCATTCGCAGCATTCGCAGCACTCGCAGCTTTCTCAGTTTTCGCAGAACTCGCAAGTGGCCCATCCCACGGAGTTGCCAACCGCTTCGCAGAACGAGGGCATGAAGATGCATCGTAGCGACGCACATGCGGCGTGAGGCGTAGCGTTCTCGGCATACGTGGGCGAGGTCGAACCGTCGATGCACCAGATGCTCCAAGCGAAGGAGGGAGAGGCGCTTGGAGCGGAGGGTGGGAAGGAGGAGGTGTTGCAGCCGCGGTTGGACATCATAGATGGAGAGGATGAGAATGTGGGGATGGGTCGGCGATGTGATGCGTAGAAGTGTGACTGTGTCGTTCTATAGTATTATGTTCAATTATCCCTTTTCTTTGTGTTAGTAACAAGGACTGTTTGTTATAGCACACGGAGAATCGGCTGTCCCTTCTTCAGGAACTGCTTCGTCGCGATCTCTCCCATCTCCACCACGCCGTCCTGCGGCGCTGTGATCAGATGCTACTCGTCACCTCCTCCCCCTCCACTCACCTCCATCTTCATCGCCTCGATCACCAGCAGCACGTCTCCCTTCTTCACGCGGTCACCCGCCTTCACCATCACACGCGCCACCGTGCTCGGCATCGGACACACCACGTCACACAGCGCACGACCCTCCTCCTTCGCGCCCTGCGTCGCCCGCTGGCTCTCCTCTTTCACCTCGTACTCCACGCCTACGCCTAACACTTGTATCACGCCCGCACTGCCAAAAAGGCTCGTGCACGTGATCGGCCACACGCGCACCACGTCGCGACCCACCTCCACGACACTCGTCACAATGTCATCGCCCACGCGCACCTCCACCTTCTCGCCCTCGCGCGCCAACTCCTCCACGGGCAGCATCACCTCACTCGCAATGCCTTCTTGTTTCACTCTCAGCACACTGCCCGCGCCACAGCCCCTCGTCACACGACACTCGTACCGCACGCCATTCACGCTGAAGTGCTGACACCGCGTCAGCTCGCCCGACGAGCAGAAACCGCCCAGCAGTGTCCACGGGTCGCTCGTCGCCTTCGCCTCCCGCCTGCTTTTCAGCATCCCCCACACGGCGATCGAATGTGCCGCCTCCACGCACGTCGGAACTGGCTTCTTCAGCAGCGCCGTCGCCTCCTCCTCCAGCGTGCGGCTGTCCGCGCCGTCACGGCGGAATCGCTCCAACCGCAACGCGTTTACCAGCATCGGAATGTTCGTCGGGACCCCCACGATTTGGCAGCGCCGCAGCGCCGCCTCCATGCGGGTCAGCACCTCCTCGCGCGTCTCCGCCGCCGCCACCACCTTCAACAGCATCGAGTCAAACGACCCCGTGCCCGCACTGCCCGCGCCGTGCGGAGCGGCCACGTTGTTCTCCACCATCACGTGCTTGTCCGCGCGGTCATTGTGGTTGGCGAAGCGCGCCACGCCCTCGCCGGGAAGGAAGTCACTACTCCTGACCCCCTGTCACCGCACGCACTTCGCCGGGTCCTCGTTGTACACGCGGCACTCCATTGCCACCTTGTTCTCGCCTCGCACCATCGCCGGGTCATAACTCCTCACGCCCATCTCGCGCAGCGACTCGCCCTGCGCGATCTACGCTGAACGCCCGCGCCGTGGCCCACGCGGATCTGCAGCTCCACGAAGTCGCGGTCGCCGTTGATGCGCTGCGACACCAGGTGCTCCACCTGCAGGCGCGTGTTCATCTCCATGAAGTAGAACGCCCTCGGTGCGCCGCTGGCGTTGCTGGCGTTGCTGGCGTTGCTGGCGTCACACAAAAACTCCACAGTTCCGGCACCCTCGTAGCCGCTCGCCTTCGCCAGCGCCGTGGCCCAGCCGTAAAGCTGCTGGCGCTCCTCGTTGGAGAGGTAAAACTGGGTGTGAGGGGAGGTCGAAACCCGAACACAAGGCGCCTCCTCGATGATCTTCTGGTAGTGGCGCTGGAGACTGCACTCTCGCTCGCCGAAATGGACGATGTTACCTTGACGGTCTCCGAACACCTGTACTTCGATGTGGCGAGTGCGCGGCAAGAATCTGCAGATGAGAGCAATGCGGCGCTATCACTTCTCCAGAATCAGGGAGCCGTCTCCGAAAAAGCGCTTGGCCTCGCTCGAACACATCTCGATCACTCGATCGATGGAGGTGTCATTTTCCACAATTCGCATTCCCTGTGCGTGAGAACAGAAAAGCAATGTAACTCTGCCACCGCCACCATACGACGCCTTCAAAATCACGGGATAGCCAATTCGTTGAATCTCCTGGAGCAGACGCTGAGGCGATTGGTCCTGCCCGCTGTATCCCGGTACCACCGGAATGCCACAGCGCATTGCGAGCTCCTTTGCATCTCTACGGGTCACACAAAACAAAGGACGGCTACTTCTTTGAACTCATGAGCTCCATGGATTGATAGGACGGCCCAATGAACTTGATTCCGTTATCGAGGCACAGTTTTGAAAACGCGGGACTCTCCGAAATGAAGCCATAACCCGGGTGAATTGCCTAGATGTGAACGGGCGTATCTACAGCTACATCAGCATGTCTCTCCGTTGCAATCTCGACAAGACGATTTGCATCGACAAATACATTCTTGTCATCATTCACGAGAACCGCTTCGTCTGCCTATCTCTAAGTACGCACATCAAGATCAGTACTTCCTTCACATAATTGGCGTCCATGTCCACGGGATTGCAAACAACGAGGGACTGAATTCCCATTCTCTTCGTTGTCCGAATAATCCGACTTGCAATCTCTCCTCTATTTGCCACCAAGATCTTAGAAAAGCGAAGCATCTCCTCCCAGTCAAGCTAATTGTGTTTCGGATCGCCACTATAATGGAGTTTGTAAAGCGTGTCTTCGGATTTCACAAGACTCCACCGGTGCTAGTCGAGTGCTGCTTGTTTGAGCTGAACTGCATCGTGAATAACGTAATTCCTCCCAAGGGAAGAAGGGCATGTGTTTCCACCGCTTCCTCACTTCTAGTTGAATAAACGCTTCAACCAGATGAAGAATTTCCTGTTTGGGAAGGTAGGGGAGCCCTCTCCCGTGAACCGTAGGGGGAATCCGAACCTGAGGCGGAAGAATGCGAAGAACTGGCACAGGAAATCATCAACAACGATGTAATCCTCCAAATCATCCGCGAATTGCCCCTATTGACCGTGCAAGTGGGGGTTTGCCGCCCGGAATTGATTCGAAGGAACGCAATTCGTATGTGCAGGTCGTAGCCACTCTGGTGTCGCGAGATCACGCCCATTTCTCTTCGGAGTACATGGTGTCTGAAAAGGGAGACGAAATCCTGTCCTATGTTCTCGAAGGGTACTGCAACGAATCTAGATGATATGTAGCCTCTCTGACGACGATCTCTCTGTTCACTGTGGGCTGTTTCTCCGCGAGTGCGTCAAATCGAGCCCCATCAATAACCATATTTTAACAACGGGACCCTATCTGGAGCTGCTGTTCACCCACTACGTTTTCAACGCTCGGTTTGACAGTTGCAGCGATGTGCTGCAGGTCCTCTGCGACTTGCTGAGAAGGAACAAGCAAATGGTTGCCGTTACGCTCAATGCGGACCCCGATTTGTGCAACAAGGTGGACTTCTCTTTCCATTCTGACACAGCAGATCTTTCTGTGGATCCGAAACTTGATTCAAAACGGGAACTACGTCGTGACGAGAGTCATTGCGCATGTTCGATTCCATCCTTCTAATCACTAATAGCTGCTTTCCCTGTTCCTCTCTGACAGCGTCAACCTGCAGATTACACTGCGCTTCCTGAATGACACGGAGAACCTCATGATCGTGATGAATCTGCTCTGTTCCCCGTACCAGTCCATCCAACTGGATGCCTTTGACATGTTCAAGGTTTAAGTCCGCGCTGGGTCTAACCCTTAGCTTTTTGCCGCCAATACGAATGGCTGTGTGGGTGTCAAGATGATCCTCAGACAGAACCGGGCGAAGCTGCTGTCCTTCCTGCCCAACTTTTTGCCGAACTACGGTGGGGCTACGCGAGGATGATGATGGGTAGAGGACGACACATTCAAGAAGGAGAAGAAGATTGTACTGCGACTTCTTTCAGAGAAGGCTTTGTAAAATGGTTCTTGCTTCTGTTTTCGCAATCACTCTCTTTCCAAGCTCCCATATCATCTCCTCGGAACGATGATATCCGCTTTGCGCAAGTTCAGTGCTCTTCTCACTCGGTCTTCCTCCGTTTGCCTTGTTTGACTCTTTCAAGCGCTAGCGTCTCCTGTCCTATCCTACCGGCATTTCGCAGGCACAGTATGAGGTGCTGAAGGAAAAGATCGCGAAGAAGAGTGGGCATCCCTGTTTTCGGTCATCCGTAGCAAACGAAGGGTCTGTCGATTTAGAATATGACGGCAAATACGCCGTTTTGACACTTAACAATCCGCATAAGAAGAATGCGATGACGTTCTCTCCTTTGCTTGCCGTGAGCCATAGAGAGCGAATGATGGTTGATTTGGCGAACCGTATCGACGAACTGGAGAAATGGCAGGAGGGATGTGGGTTAATCCTCCAGGGTGCGGATCACACCTTCTGCTCTGGTTTTGATCTTCTTGCATCCAAGAGGTGGCTTACTCAAATGTGTGTTATTCAGTAGATACACGAACGATGAGGATGGGAAGCTGGAGCTGAATCTGCTGATGCAGACCAATCTGAATCGCATCCGTCGTTTAGGATTAGTGAGTGTTTCACTAATCGAGGGGTTCGCCATTGGTGGAGGTGCGGAAGTGTCCACGTCCACCGATTTCCGCGTGATGACCAACAGCGAGAAGAGCTACATCCGGTTCATTCACCACCGCCTGTCGCTGTGCCCCGGCTGGGGTGGCGGCTCTCGGCTCGTGCAGATCATCGGACGGAATCAGGCGCTGAAGGTGCTGCTGCAGGCGGAGAAGCTTCCGGCGCCGAAGGCGTACGAGCTGGGAATCGTGGACGACATCCTTACGGGAGACCCAATGAAGGGAGCGAAGGCATTCCTGGATCTGTACACGGACTACAATGTCAACAGCACCAGAGCGATCAAGAGCCTTGTGGCGAGTTCGATTGATGGAGGATGACTCAGCTGTAGATTGCGAGGCCTCCATCATCACGCCGGAGCTGCTGGAAAAGGAGAGGGCCATTTTCAAAGGCGTCTTCAACTCCCCGTCCAACCGGTACGCTCTGGAGAACACGGACATCGTCAAGCGGCATTCTTCCAAATGGCGTGTTTGCTGAACAAACAGGGAACAGATTATTCAGGGGAGTCTCTCAGATTGTTAATAATGGAGACAACCTCCTTCGCAGAAGTGGTATTGCTCTTCCTAGAATACACAAGTAAGCACGCGTCCGGCGTCTGGACATCCTTTTCGTCGATCTTCACGCACTCCGTGTCGTTGTACCGGAACCACTTTTCCTCCTTATCGACGTTGTCTTTGCAAATGCAGTAATAATGCCCGGTCGTACCTAATCCCTGGTGACAGCTGACACCAATCAAGTCGTACATATAGTCCCCCGTCTCCTCCACAAAGTCGGGACGCATGTACGGCCTCATGTCCAGATCATGAATCGGATACACCACCTTCGTCGACACCTTGTGCAGCATGTAGTACTCTCGACTCTCTCCCTTGAGGTAATTGCAGCGGGACAGCTGCAGGCACAGAATCGACGGCAAGGAACACAAACCCATGGATGACGAAATCCTCGCCTTTTTTCCGCACCAGTTACATATTCTAGCCCTCACTCCCTCCACACGCCCTCACTCCTCCACATTGCTCTTCTTCTCCAGCCGCATGTTGCTGAGACACGATTGCAGGGTGATCGCGCAATCGCGCTCGCTGAGCTTCCGCGCCAGCAGCGGGTCCATGGAGAACGCGAACCGCTCCGTCGTACCCCGTTGCTCGCGCAGCAGGCGCTCGCGCATCTCGTCCTGCTTCCGCGTGGAGCCCAGCAACTTCTCCTTCCCGTCGTCCACGTCCAAAATCACGCACAATTCCGGAATTCTCTCGGAGAAGGCGAAGAAGTTGTCGACGCGCTGTTCCAAGTCCGCCTTGGTGAAGAAGTAGTCCAGGAAGGAGGCTCGCTTCTCCGCCTTCTCCACAGCGTACTGATTGAACAGCGGTACGAACGGCGCGCACTGCAGCCACGACAGGCGTTCTACGCATTACCGCGGGGAAGCGTCGGAACGGTCGGGCTGCTGCCACTGCGGCGCCTCCAGCACCTCGTTGAGGAGGCTCTTGTCCGTCGGCGCCTCCGTCTTCACCTTCACGCGGATCTTCAGCGGTGACTGTGCCGTTGCTGTCGGCTTCTCTCCTTCTTGCTTCACGGGCACTGTTTTCTTCTCTCCCTCCTGCTTCACCGCCACCTTCGGTTCTTCTTCCTGCTTCACGGGCATCGTCGGCTCTTCTCTCTCTTGCTTCACGGGCACCTTCGGTTCTTCTTCCTGCTTCACGGCCATCTCCGCTCGCTTCGCAGCTGTCGTCAGCTCTTCTCCCTCTCGCTTCACGGTCAGTGTCACTGTCTTCTCCGTCTGCTCCGCCTTCGACGCATCTTGACTTGCAGATTGCGTGACAGACTGCGTGACAGACTGACTCGCGGCGCGGCGGGCGGCGTCCTGGACCTGAAGTCGCTTGACGATGAGGGCGGCAGTGGTGACCTTCATGCGGTTCTGTACCAGCGTGATGCTGCGACGATAGGCCACCGTCAGGAACGTCGAGATCTGTGACACTACGGCTCGCAGCGGCGTGCTGGGGTAGCAGAACAGGAACCGCGGCACACCCTGCGGCAGCAGGTAGGACACACGCCCCACGCCCTTCTCCTTCACGAACCGCCACGTGGCAAACTGCACCAACAGCGGCCGCAAGCCCACGTTCGTCTTCTATGCCTCACACCATACCAGCACGCATACCGTGAAGCAGAGAAGAAAGTAACGGTCGCTGAGGTACCGTGCGAGGCTGCTCACCGCGTCCGTGGGCTTCACCACCCTGTGGACGTTGTCGCAGCGCGAGAAGACCACCAGCTCCAGCTCCGTCGCGCGCCTGTTCAGCTTCACGGACAGTTGGTCGTACAGGTTGCGGCAGGTCAGGTTGAACGGCAGGTGCAGGGTCTGGGCCTCCTGCTTCACTTCCTGGAAGTACATGGGAATGCCGTTCACGTCCTCCGTGGTCTGAACCGTCGAGATGACATTCACCATCACCACGTCGTTCAGCATGGGAACGGGGACAAAGAGCATGCTGAAGGGCTCGTACTGGATGTGGTCCTATGGGTGAACGAGAAAAATGAACAATGCCTTGCACATACTGCACTGCGTGGTGCTGCACATGAGACCGAACAGATTCCTGGAAACGACGTCCTTGTTCTCCTCCATGAAGTGATTCCATATCGCTTTCGCCGTGCTCCTTGCGAATTGCGTCTGGATGAGCTCCTTCGAAATGCTCTCTTCATTGGGAGACTTGTTGAACTTGCTAATCGCCTCTACCGCGTACAACTAGGCATCACACGAAATGGCAAGGAATACAAAGAACTCGATGCCATCTGCTTGCTGGTCCCGTGGAAACTGCTTCGCATCAAGCATTCCCCGCTGCAGAATAGTGGGAGATACGTACTTCCTGTTTTGCGTCCATAGCAGGTCAATGAGCGCACTAAAACAGAGGATAAATGGAGGAGACGGCTCTGCACGAATGTCGTCGTTCTTCTAGGGATTATGAAGAGCACTGCAACAAATACAAATGAGGACCGTCTCATATTAATCAGATCATTCGTAATGACAGGGATATGAGATAGCAACTACACGGTGAGACCTATCTCTCCCCATCTCATACCTGAATGGCCGAATTCATGTAACACATATTGTTGGGATTCTCCAGGCCCATTCTTCCATATGATGGAGTCTTTGAAATTGGCAGAACGACATAGCCCGCTTCAGAGGAATCAGCCACTTCCTCCTCTGGACTGCTTTCCTGTTTGCTATTCTCCAAATTCATGGGCTTCTCGTATTGCAATTCAAATCCGGTCACGCAAAAGACGAACGCAAAAGGGGAAAACGCCAATGGTATCAGTTAGATGGCTGTTTCATCATTCAAAATAGCCCCCATTTCCGCTGCTCGCGACCTCTTCGGGTTTATTCGCCTCGATTCGGCTTGTGTTGAAGAAGAGTGGGAGAGAAAGTGCGGTTCATCACATCGTAGCAAGCGGGAAAAGATGGATGAAGGCAAACTGTGTTTCTCTTCTACATCTCGCGTATGAGAAGTATAATGGTTGACAGTTTCATTTGTAAAACCATTTCATACGAACCGGCATTGCTTCTGGAAACAAGAATGGCGCTATAAACTATCACAAAAGGCTTTCAATTCTTTCGGAGAAACGTTGCACACGTAGTTCTGCTGCGGACTCGTGGCTGACGTGGTTTCCTTGATCAACTCGTGGTCCTACAGCTCAATCCACACTCGCATTCTCACCTCCAGCTCCTTCATGATCAGCTGGAGCGACTTCTCACTGCTCACCAACATCTCATTCAAGCAAAACTCGTACAGTGCGGAGAACGACAGTCCCTCCTTCACTCCTGCCGTCTCCCGTGAGATCAGCAGCAGAATCTTCAGGTGGTTCGTTGTCAGCGATGAGAGGACGTACTGAATTCCGGACGAGGAGATGCCGCTGTAGCTCTGGGTCACCTGCGCGGAGTACATCTTCTCGTAGAAGTAGGGCTCGTACGTCGTTGCGTCGTGGTAGACAAACTGGAAGTGGGAAAGAGCCGAAGCCGAAAACAGCAGATTCCCGCGGATATGGTCGATCGAGGCAATCACGTGAACACGCGGCAACTGCGCAAGCTCTCTGTGGATTATTCATCCCCGTTGCGCGTACGCCAAGTACTCCTGTGTGTGAGCGTTGCGCAGACCCGGTCCATCGATTGAGTGAATCACGATAAAGAGGTGCTCCTGGAGCAGCGAACAACGAACCAACACTTCTTTGAGCTACGATGCAATCTCGATCCCAGCGCTACAAGCACATCCTGGCGCATGGAGTCGTGATTGAGGAAGAAATAGGAATCGCACAGCGTGTTCACCAGCTGTATCACGGAAAAGGCCGGATTGAAGCCCTCCACCACCAGACACTTCTCTCCGCGTAGCGCGTGGCGTAGGAACGCGTCCAGCAGGTTGTACTTGCTGCCGAAGCCCGTAAGAAGCACGCTGAAGCCGCTGAGCAGCTCCGCCTTCCACGCCGCGAACTCCTTCTGGTGGAGGAAGCGAAGCACCTTCCCGCGCTCCACGTGCTTCGGCGGCTGCTTCAGCAGAAGGTCGATGCACTCCTGCGCGTCATGCCAATCAAGAACCACAGTACGTTCAGCTCCAGCTCGCGACCCTCCGCCACGTCCATGTCCTCTTCCTCCTTCTTCTTCACTCGCTTGGTCTCATAGAAGTTCACGCCCTCCTCCTCTTCCTCCTCTTCCTCCTCTTTCTTCCTCCTCTTCGCCGCCAGCTTCTTCACGTACTCGCTCGACAGCTCCACTTGCTTCACCGTCTTGCCCTCGCTCACCGTCATCGCCTCGCCGCACAGCACCTTCTTCTTTATGCACGCTGGACAGAACCACTCGCCCTCGGGCACCTCTTCGCGTCACACGCTTTCTTCGCCCTCACTTGACAGCTTCGGCGTCAGGCAGTAGAGGTGGTAGCCCTTATCACACCCGTCGCACAGTAGCAAGTTGTCCTCGTCGTCGCTGCGACCGCAAACCTCGCAGAACGCGTTCTTGTAGGTCGATTCGCCGTGTGTGGGGCAGAGCACATTTGCGTTGTCCTACCATCAAAAGAAAGCAACACAAGTACCTTCTCCTCGTCCCAGCCTAGGACGCAGTCGTGCATTCTTCCGCAGAGAACATGGAAGGCTGTATAGCAACCGCGATGCTTGCAGTACACGACGCCTCCTTCCTTCGTTCTGCAAAAAGCGCACTGCCGCGAATAGCACTTGGGATTGACGCCATTGTGATATGTCTTCCCATCCTTGTTGATGTACGCTCCCGGCATGTAGGTGATGCACGTGATATGCGCCCACTTCCCCGCTTCCTTGTCATTCCGCTTCATCGACCGGAGGGAGTGGACGGGACAGAATTCACATCTACTCATTGCTTCGAAATAGAGGGCATACTTTGGAGTTTCTTTTAAATCGGCCTTGCAGAGATCACACACGAAGTGATTGCTGCGCCCCTCGTATAACACGCATGCCTTATGTACCTATGCTTCGTGAGTATTATCCACTTTGTACCTTCATACCGCATTTTCGGCAAGTGACTGGAGTATCTCCCTCCACCGATACGGAGAGCGGTTCACTGCAAATCTCGCACAATTCCTCCCGTGTTTCCTCGTCCACCTTCAGTCTGCGAGCTTAATCGCTCATAGCAATCCCTACTGCCTTTCTTCTTCGTCCGAATACACATACTTCCTCTTTCCCTTCCCTGCAGCTGCTTTGGCTCTCCTTGTAGTCCGAGCCATGCTGAATATGAACAAACACGCTCGCAAGCAAAATTTACTTCTGGTTCTGTTGCATCTGGCGCTGGTAGGCCATCTGGTAATAGGCCATCTGCTGATAGTAAGCCATCTGCTGGTAGTAAGCCATCTGCTGGGGCGTCATCTGCTGACCGGGCATCA
>ERZ827156.3812-NODE-3812-length-13041-cov-6.726552_pt1 | contig 13041 bp, 16 predicted proteins | sample MGYA00519919_ERZ827156 | MGnify/ENA primary metagenome ERZ827156 (study PRJEB31778, sample SAMEA3449269) | human gut metagenome | biome: human gut; feature: human-associated habitat; material: faeces | place: United Kingdom | collected 2010/2012 ... | reverse complement strand
AAGGGTCCAGAGAAGGCATCAGGTAACGCAGGTTGGAGTTGTTGTACACGGGGATGGTAGAAGGCACGGGGGTCTTGATGCCCGAGTATCTCTGCTTGGTGGTGGTGATCTCCTCGAACTCGTCGGGATGCCAGTCGGCGTAGAACGTGAACTCCATTCTGTATCGGTCGCGCATGTTCCAGTCGTGGATCTTCTCGCACGAGTCGATGAAGTACTCCAGACGCTTCTGGAACTCCTCGGAGTTCACATCGCGGGACGTGCACTTCATCTCGGGAGTCCACTTGTGCAGGTAGCTCAGATAACCAGCCTGGTCGCAAGTGAAGTCGGAGCCCTTGGTGGTGGGGTCAGCGGGGTAGGCGGGCTTGCCGGTGATGGGCTTGCTCTTGTCAAAGTCACGAGTCTTGTGACCAGAAGGAACGCTGGTCCACTGCTCCTTGACCTGGTCCAGCTTCAGCACCTTGTAGTGAGGAGCAGCGGTCAGATCGTGATCCTTGTTGTAGGTCAGGTACTTGACGTTCACGGTAGCAGCACCGTTGCAGCCAATGTAGTAGTAACCGGGGTTCAGACAGTACTTGACGGTGCGGGTGAACGCTTTGACCAGCAGAATCCCATCCCTCTTCATGGATACATCACTCACCCGAAGCTGACACACGGCTTCTCCTCGTCTTCTGGTCAGACTAACTTCCATAAAGCCGTCCTTACACACGTCTCCGCTGCTGGAAGGGAGTTGGGTGTTGACTAAGGATGATCGATCACAACTAGCACCACCAATTGCGAGCACTAGAAGAAATGACACGAAATGCATAGCGCTGAATAATAAGAATGTGACGTTCTCTTTGTTGACAGACGTGAATCCCTTTCAAAGTGAAGCACGAGACTGCGCCAATCTCTTTGAGAGAATTCAATCAACGCTGCTTTCGTTGAAGGCAAAATCGCGAATAAAGAAGCACCCTTGGGCGAATTCGCGCACGCCTTGTTCCACAACGCTCACCCATCTCCATTCGATTTGACGCATGATTTGAAGATGCTTTTTGCATTTTGTCCGAGAACAGAAGAATCGACTGAACTGAAAACACATTCATTCACCACCCTCCTCCTCTTCTGTTCCCTAAGAACCGCTCATCGGGCTGTGTATCGATTCACTCTTCGCTCATTCTATTTGGGAAGAACAGGCAAGAATACAGGATGGAAGTGGAAAAGACGGTGGGATCACGAACAGGATCATTGATTCGCAGTGCGTGCTGAAATGGGGAAGAAACCTCTACGACATCGATATCGCCTTCGAAAACGGCCTCCAGTTTAAGGAGCGTGTGGAGAAGTTGACGCGTGGGGTGTTGTGAGGAAAGGATGACAGTGAAGACATTCCCCCGAAACGCCAGAACATCATCTGCAACTCTCTCTGGAAGGGATTCCTGACAGACTCGTACATGTTCGAGCCCGCGAAGGCCCCTGATTACTGTACCTTCGTCCTCCTGGCCTCTGCAGTGGAGGTGACTGCCAACGTATCGGGTAGAGTGAATACGTTAACGCTGACACTCAGGGAAGGACTTCGCCGAGACTCTGTCGGAGGTGTCTGCTATCGAGCAGGGTCTGCTTCCTCCCGCGGGTCTGGAGAATTTGATGAACACCTGCTACGCGAACTCGGTGATCCAGGTGATTCACAAGATTCCCGAAGTGGTGGATGCTGTGGAAGGATCGAACCTGGTGAACAGCGAGAGCGGAACGCCGGGAGCCTTGGTGAACAAGCTGAAGGACACCTTCGTGCAGATGGATTCTTCTCGAACCGCCATTCGTCCATTTGGTTTCATCAACGTGCTTCTCGGATGAGAGCGTAACGAACAGGAGTTGCGTCGCAGCGACGTGTTCGGCCATCGCGAGCGTGGCATCTACCAGCAGCAGGTACGTGCGACTACACATACTAACATTCAGGACGCGGAGGAGTTCTACTCCTTCCTGCTGAACGCAATGGCGGCGACCCTTCCCACATCGCATCGCGGACGCGCATCGGACCTGGTGAAGGACCTCTTCCAGATCAAGTTCCAGTGCACGTGAGTCTGACGATAGCGAGTGAGAGGCAGGTACACGTGCGCGGAGTCGGGCGAGAGCTACACGACGGAGGAGGAGGCGACCAAGTTGTACTGCAACATACGCGGCGGCGCGAGCGAGGAGAACAAGGTGAACTTCATGTACCAGGTGGGGTGAGGCGGCGGGCGTGAGGCGCAGGGCATCAAGCTGGGGCTGGAGGGCGAGGTGGAGAAGCACAGCGAGGTGCTGGGCCGGTCGGCGCAGTGGACGAAGACAATGCGCGTCAGCAGCGTGCCGAAGTACCTGTGTGTGGAGGTGGGAGGTGGGAGTGGGCGTGAGGCGTAGTTCATGCGGTTTTACTGGAAGCAGCTGCCGGGCGAGGCGGAGGGCATCGCGTGCAAGATCATGCGCGCGGTGGAGTTCCCGTTCAAGTTCGACCTGCGCGACGAGTGCACGGCGGAGGAGCAGCAGGCGATGAACATGGTGCGCAACGTGCTGGAGGGAGAGGAGTACCGCGAGTGCGTGAAGGAGTGCGGGGACAGTCCCGAGCTCAAGGACGGCATTCTGCAGTCGCTGCTGGACGATGATGTGCGGATTCAGGCCAGCTCGGAGATGCCGGTCGGATTCGCTGGATTCTACGAGCTGATGGGAATTGTGTCTCACATGGTGGGAATAGAGGAGAGCGGTGATGGGTTAGGGCGATTCGGTGAAGGGCGGCCACTACGTGGGCTGGATAAAGCACAAGGGCAAGTGGTACAAGTGCGACGATGCGAAGGTGACTGCGGTGACGAAGCAGACGATCAAGCAACTGAAGGGCGGCAGCGAGGCGCACTCCGCATACATGTGCTTCTACCGCTATATCGATTCGAACGCATACTGTGTTTGTTGCAGCGAGCTCAGTTTTCAAATCAACAATGCAAAGGAAGGCCGACACGCACGTAGGCGAGGAGCAATAAGTGAAGAGTAGGTTGTGATACCCTTTGTGCACGGCTCGATCGCGTGGTGGATGGGGAACAGCAACGAGCAAAGCAACATGTACGATTGGAAGGGTAGTCGGATTCGTGCAAGAGTCAGAGGTAGTTTACATCCGCGGCGTGAATGGGGAGGACATGTCGACATTCATCAAGAGCGTGACGTTTACGCTGCACGCGAGCTTCAGACAAAATCAGCGAGGTGGATAGAATCGGAGGGGAGTGAGTGGGTAGTGATCGATCACTTCCCGTTCGAGGTGCGTGAGCAGGGCTGGGGAGAGTTCGAGGTGGAGGTGAAGGTGGAGTTCAAGAACGACGCGGAGCTGCCGGTGACCTTCACCCACTTCTTGAAGCTGCATCCGTTCAACGGCGAGCCGAGTCGAGAGAATGTGGTGAGAGCAGTGAAGGGGGAGTGAGAGCTAGCCGGTGGTGAATGAGTACTACGACGAGTTCGTGTTTAATGACCCGACGGAGTACATGTACCAACTATATCCTTTTAACCCAATGACTGCATCCTTCACTCCACGCTGATGACTCCGATGCCGAAGCCGGAGTTGCCTCCTGAGGCGATGTACTGGACGGCCTTCAACGAGAGCGACGCGCTGTCCATCATCATGCGAGCACAGAACTATATAACGGAGGAGCTGATCCGCAGGGGAAGGGGGAGAGGATGAGGGGTAGGAACACGCGATGTGCTGCTCGTGGACGAGATGCAGGCCCTCCCGGCGTCCCACCAGACGAACAACCAGCGGCAACAGCAGGCGCGGACGAAAGGAGCGAATGTGTCGTGTGTTTGTGGAAACACGGGAAATAAACAAGAGTACTAATTGGGGAACTGGCCGAGGTTGCTGATAATGATGCCAATGATGATTCCGTAAATGCCGAGGGCAGAAGCGAAAATCTGGGAAATCAACATCTTCGCGAACAGAGCGCCGTTCTGAGCATCACTCAATGCGCAACTCGATCCACAGATACCGACAGAGAGACTACGGTGAACAGGCGCTCATTCCCTTACCCACTCACAACGTTGGAGATGCCAACGCTCAGACCAGCGCTGAAGATGGCGTAGCCGGCGTAGTACCACATGGCGTAGTTGAAGTCGGGTTTCAGATGCCCATTCACATAACCACCGAGAGTCATTTTGTTGATGAGAATAACGGCAATGATAATGCCGTAAATGGCGTTTGCTTCGCAGAAAATGATACTACGCGTGATCACGGGCGAAAACCACGGAAGCCTACCTGATGAGATTCTTCGAGCGAATTCTGGGTGCCTTGACGCAGCCTCCCATCAGCGTCGAAGCGGCCGTCCAGATACCCCTAGGCGCTCACGACTCCACTAGGCCCTCTACCAAGCAGCGCCGACGACAGACAGAGCGAGACCACACGCAATGCCAATGAAGCCGAGCGCATGGGGATTGATGTGGCTGAAGACGTCGATCCAATCTACGGCTCGTGCGTCGATTGCTCTCCCCTACCACTATTGTACGTAGAGATGGTGTTGTTCATCTTTGGGTGAGGAACGGAATGGAAATGTGCTGTGTGGAGGGAGAAAAAGGCGATTAGGAAAAGGGGAAATGGGGAACGCCTTCATGAGAAGGGCATTTATGTTGTGGATATGTAGTTGTCGGGAGTCGGCATCAATGTGAAAGCGAAAGGAAGGTGATTGGGTGAATCGAGATGATCATGTGTCTCTTCTAGCCAATTTGAACAGGATGAGAATGTGAAGCAAGTGATAAACAAACTATAGCAGCAATCACGACAGCCTTTTGTGTTTGAATGATGGGCAATGGTGTATTCAAATTGCGCACAGAATATCACACAAGCAACCGAATTGCTTTGCATCCAGTGAATGGGGAGGGCTTTTGAAGGAACAGACAATTCTTCTATGAGTGAGGAACCGGGGTATAGCGAAGACTGCATGGAGATATGGAGGTTGGTGGACGATTCCTTCAAGCAACTCTGCTCCATCTGGGATGATCTGGGCCTTCACACAGAATGCAACCGAAATGATTTGAAGAAGAAATACATTGACAGTTGTAAGGAGGCGCTGAAAATTCACACAGATAATCTGTTCCGAGAGGAAGATGCTGTAGACGTGGGTGTTTGAAGTGAGAACATAGGTCAGACAGAGTACATTGCATTCGCTGGAGGAGAAGGAGCAGCAGATTGTTCGGTTATGCACACTTCTTGGATATGACGCATCGGATGTACGTTCAAACTGAAATTGTGAAATTCTCATGTGTAGGTGTGGCTCGATGTGAATGGGCATGATCGCCGGGAAAACCGAACTCTCCGTCAGAAGGAAGTGATTACCAACAGCATTTTGGATGAAATCAATCGGGTAGTGATAGGAAATGATAATTCAATTATAGAAATACTCGCAGCAGCTAACCGAATGCACTCGCCTGTGGGAGACGCTGAAGCAGCTATATGACGAGCTGGGAGAAAAGTTGGAGGATGAGCTTGCAAACCCTGAGGATCATTTGACGGAGGTGGGAATGATGGACTTGTCAAACCGCATCGAAGAAGCGAAGCAGTGCAAGGTCGTTCTCTATGCGTGCATTGATTCATAGGAGAGCCGGATTACTGCGGCGCATTCCTTTGTGGAGGATTTGCTTCCTCTCTACAGGATCCTGGGAATCACGGCGGACAATGCAGCGGACAGCTTTGACAAGACGATTCTCAGTCACCCTGAAGTGATTGCTCTGTTTCACAGTCACGATTAGAATCCGCCCGTGACCCGTGTGTTCATCGATTCGTACGTTCCGCGAATTACTGCGCTTCACGACCTGATCGTGTTCCCAAGAATTAGGTATTATCCGTAGGAGGAGCGTCAACATGCGATGGAGCATTACCGCGGGACGATCGAGATGTTATGGCACATCCTTCACACCCCGAAGGAGGAGCAGGACCAATACACGCAGACCTACTGCACGCTGCTCTCGAACGAGGCCCTTGCCAAGGTGGGGGCGCCCCCACGATTTGAGTCGTAGCAGGAGCAGTACATCGCACAGCTGCAGGAGGAGGTGAAGATGAAGCTACAGTCCCTGATCCCAGCACTGCGCGAGGAGATCGGCCGTGCGAGCGGTGCGCGGGCGTGAAGCGTAGAGGTGTGCGAGTACATGAACACCTACTGCACCACGCTGCAGGCATGGGACCTGGACGTGCTGGTGGTGCCGCCGGAGCTGTTCTCCATGGAGGTGTTCGAGCAGCACAACCAGCTGTTCGAGCAGCTGCGACAGGCCAAGGCGCAGCTGGACCCCATCGTGGCGCTGGTGAACGAGCGCGAGCACCTGCTGGAGCTGCAGAAGGAGCTGGAGAGCATCATGAAGGACCCCTCGCGCTACACGGACCGGCGCAACAGCAACAAAATGTGGGGGTGATGGGGGATGGTGAGGGATAGACTGAACCGGCAGCGCGCGCTGGAGAGGGAGGTGAAGCGCATCCCGCTGGTGGACAAGCAACTCATTCCGCTGATTGGCGACTACGAGCTGCACAATGGAGAGATCGTCGTGAATGGAGAGCCCTACTTGCGGATGCTGAAGGAGGAAGAGGAGGCCTACAAGCCGCGGAGCGTAAGAGTGTGGGAGGGGGGTGATGAGTAGACGATCTCTTCCATTCATTCAAGGACCTCCATTCGAAGGTAACGACTGTACTATGCACTTCTGGTGAGTGTTGTTTGTTCTGTCATCCGATTTGCACGAATAGAAGATAGAATCGAAGAGGACCGGATGCAACGGGCAATGGGCGGGGAGGATGGGGCCTTATAACTGGAAGCGCCCCTATTCTGCATTTGGTTTGGGTCATTCCTTTTCGCTCAGAACTGTGTCTACCACATTCATCCATAATCAGCAAGCATGCCTTTCAAGCGCAGGTAGGTGTCCGTTCTGTGCGTTGGTGGTGGTGTGATGTGTGCCCTGTTGAGCATTGGGATTAACGCGTTTGAAGAAACCATGGTCGTTCCAAGAAGGGAAGAGGTCACGTGAACCCCGTCCGCTGCACCCACTGCGGTCGTTGCGTCGGCAAGGTAGAGGCTGGGGAAATGGGCGTGAGCGCGTAGGATAAGGCCGTGAAGCGTTTCCAGGTGAGAAACATCGTGGACGCGTCTTCACAGAGAGATATCCGCGACGCTTCCGTTTACGAGCGTCCGTTTTGCAATGCGGGGCTGACTCGTAGAGTACACCCTCCCCAAGCTGTACATCAAGCAGCAGTACTGCGTGTCGTGCGCCGTGCACGGCCGTATTGTCCGTGGTCGCAAGGCTGAGGAGAGACGCATCCGCGAGTACGTCCGCCCCCAGTTCAAGGGTGTAGGAAGTGTGGAGAGACGCATGATGGGTTAGGAGCGTAACTAAGCTGAGCTGTGATGAGGGATGGTGGTAACTGGCTCTGTTTGTTCCAATACGTGTTTGCATTATGGGTGAGGAGTCTGAAATCACATAACTCAAGTGAGCATCAGAATTGAAGATGTACTTGGAGAGTATTGCGATCACCGAATTCTGCAATCGATTGTCCAGTGCAAACATCAAGTCCTTCGACGGAATTCTCTATGTTCTGCAAGAATTCGAGGTTTGGCTCTATGGCTTTCCGGATGACACCAAGGATATTTGTGAGCTCCGACGAAATGAAATTGCCACTCTCTACGATGAAACCACGAAACAAGAGAAGCGCAGCGAGTACGAGTCCTTTTTATATGAAGAGTATTTGTGGTATGTCGCGCGAATGATATAATGATTTCATAGGGGATATATACGCGGATTGACGGAGTTGGCGATTCGTGAAATCAAAGAGGAAGGAAAGATAGAAAACAGCGAATCCAAATACTGGGAAATGGTTCGCACGTGGTTGCAAGTGACTCTATGTGATGGGAGTGATTTGTAGCGGATGAAGAGAAAGACGACTACGATCACAACAATCGCTGACAGCAACGTGTCGTCTGATATCAGTTTCAATTCGCTTTTCCAGAAGTCCACTGATCCCATGCTGTCTGAGGAATCCAACCTGATTCAGACCATGTACAACGCGTTCCGCTGCGGCATGTTGGACAACCCTTCCGACGATGCCAAAGTCGACTGGTTGTCCGCATTCGATTGCTACGGCATTCTCTGGCGGCAGTGCTCTCTCAACGGCGCACTCTCCGACTCCTCCTTCCAGCAAGTCTTCCGCGAGGTCTGCCGCTCCTTCCACTCCAGCAACCTCTACGAGCAACTGCTCTTTTCCCTCCATACCACCGAAACGCCCGACGACTTGACGCGCATCCTCCCACTCCTCCACACGCTCGCCCAGGACACCGACACCGCCGTCGAGGAGCCCTTTGACGCCCTCTGGGCGGTTTCTCTCTGTTACCAGTCGCAGGGCGCGCAAGCCGCCAACGACGCTCTGGCAGCCTGCCGCGACAAGGTCATCGCCTCCTTCTCCACCGACTGTCTGGCGGGTCGCCTGCTGCGTCTACTACTGCAGCACCGGCTCGACGCCGCGACCGAGCAGGAGGCATCTCTCCAGAGCGTGGACGACGGGCGGCTGTTCGCGCACTTCCTCCTGCTCACGCACACGCTCACCTCGCTGCTTGGCCCCCACACCCTTCCCTTCCCCTTCGCGCAGCTGGCGCTGCTGCCCTATCGTCTGCCGCTCATCCACTACTGTCTCACGCTGTCCGCGTCCATGCAGTGCAACTGCGTCTTCTCCTACTTCGCCTTCTTCTCGCCGCAGGACTCGCTCGCCCTCTTCTCTTCCACGCTCTCCTTCTTCTTCTCTCTCCTCACCTCACCTCCCTATCACGCCCTCCTCGCGAACGCCACGCCCGTGCCCGGCGGTGACAGCCTTCTCCAGCAACTCCACGCCTTCGTTCACTCCGCCTATCAATTCACTTCCCTCGCACACGCCTTCTGCTCCTGGACGCTCGCCTTCGCGCGGAAGCACCTCGCCCACGACTCCAACGACATCATCGTCCTTCGCTTCCTCTTCCACACTCTTGGCTCGCTTCCTGCCTACCGCGGCGTTCTCTGGAGCCTTTCCACCACCGCCTTCGACCAGCTGGCCTCCAACCCCGACTGCTTCGTGAGCGTCGCGCGGTGTCTGCTGGACGACGCGTGCTTGAAGGCTCTGCCGACGGAACAGGAGTGGCAGAACGAGGAGTGCTGTTTGTGCGAGAGGAGTTATGTAATAAACGCGGCAACGTTCTACATGGAGTTACAGAGCGTGTGTTTGAAGCCACTATTCGCGTTGTGTTGCGAGGCGGAGGAGAAGACGGAGGTGGAGGCGATGGGCACGATTTGGCGGGTGAAAACTTGGCGGGAGAATGAGTGGTAGGCAATGATGGAGCTGATTGGAGAGCGTGAAGAAGCGGTGAGACCGGCACTGTTTTCGGCCCTTCTTTTGGAGTGGATTCATTCCGTGGAGTTGTGCTGCAATGCGTGTGTGCGGAGGAAAGGTGAGAATGAAGATTACTCATGAAGAGTAGATGAAGCGAAGTACAAGGAGCTGAATTGCCTGATGGTGAATACGCTCGTGGAGTGCACTTCTGCGCAGTGTGCGGTGAGGAAGTATATATCGAAGGACCTCGCCTCGAGTCTCACAAAGGTGCTGGTGAGAGCATCCATTGGAACGATGCAGGATGCGTGTTGCTGATTCTCTTTACTCCCTATTGTTTTCAAGAAACACGTTGCATTATGAAATTGAAGAAATAGAGATTGTAATGGACATGGTTTGCGACTCGTTGGCAATGCGCCGCGTGGAAGACAGCCGGTTGTCCCGAATGTCCCGTTTGCACAGCGGGCAGAGAGGATGCGCTCTAGGGGAACAGAGAATGAGAAGGCACTACAGCAACCACTCATCGATACACTTGCCGTGAAAGACATGCTTGCAGGCATTGAGTCTCTACACAAAGCACACTTCTCACTCATACAACCAGGTTGGAAGAGGATTTGAAGGGCTCGAGGCAGATGGAGCAGCATTCATCCACGGACACTCCTTCCATTGTGGCAATCTGGATATCAGAATCGAGATGATGCAAACGTCGTTGATCCCAATGTGGGTGTAGTAGTCGTGGAGAGTGTCCACAGTGATGTCTCCGGAGAAAACGGTGGTTGACCTCGATCCCCACCTGTGTGCTTAGGCCTGCCAACAAATTGAACTGGCTATCTCGGTTCCTTCCGTAGCGCAAGCACGCATCCACACCATACACAGCTAGCCGAATGATTAATCCTAATGCTATTGAAGAGAGAACGCCTAAACATGAGAAAGGAGCGAAGCGTCTTCATAAGACTGTGACGATGATGATTGTGAGCATGAATCAAACAAGAAAAAACAAATAGTGCTAGCCTATCGCTATGATATTGCTGCAACAATATCCCCACAGCCCACTCTGATTCGCATGTATTCTCTATTCCAGCAGGTATAGCAACGACACTTCTTTTATAGAATCAATACCCATACTAGGAAGCACGAAAACGTAGGAATGACTGACATAGGAAGGGATGGTAGGGCCCACACATTTAGACGCACGTATGGCTCGGTTTTGATGCGCGTTTTCTTGCTCAAATTGAGAAGAATGAACGCTGTTCGTACTTGTTCGAATCCAAACTGTGGCAATACGGAGTCCAAGCCTGGTAATTGCATGCTATCTTCGACTCATCTCTCTTAGGCGAGTTCAAGAAGTGCTCTCGCTGTAAAACGGCTTGCTACTGCTCCAAGGAGTGCCAGTTGGAACACTGGAAGAATGGACACAAGAAGGAGTGTGTTCCTGTGGGAGTTCGCGTATTTCTTCTCGTTCATGAGTAGGGAAAGGAAGACAAGGCAGCCGTACCGACGGAAAAGAAGGCAGAGGTGTCAAATGATCAGGTGTGAAGCGGGCCTGCAATTCTCACATCGTAGGCTGTTCTCATGCGCAAAGAGTGCCAAACGATGTACAACAACTACGAAATGGCAAAGACGGACTTGGATGCCCTGAACGTGAAAATGGAGCAGGCGAGAATCACTCTGAAGAAGGTGGAGGAGCTGGATGCCTCCAAGGACGTGTACTGCTCCTATGGTTGTCATCGTTGTCTGATTTGAGCTGTAGGCAGCATGTACATGCTTCAGGACCACAAAACGACAAAGGAGGACATCGAGAAGCACATCAAGGAGCTGTCAGCAAAGATTGAGAGTGTGGCTGTGATTCGTTCTCCCCGATCCTCATGTGTAGAAGCAGGCAAACTACTTCGAGAAGCGCTACAAAGACTTAGAGGCCAACCTAAAAGACATGTAGTTTGAAAACAAATAGGACATTTCTTCTGTTTCTTAAACTTGATGTAGTGCTCGATGCGATGGCGCTTGTATGTATTCATCGAAGTGCTGGCATGCTTGCAGCCAGGAATAGGACAATGATAAAACAACTCCTTGTGGAGCTTTCGATGCGCAAAGTAGTTGCGCTCCATTCTGCGGCATAAGGGGCAGACAAAGCGGTTACGAATCTTTGACAGCTTATACTCCTCCTTACGCAGATGATTCACAATGTGCGCATCGTTCACCTTATATGTCTTCACCATACGACACCCCTTCACCGGACACGTATACAACAGTTTGGCATGGGAAATGAGATGATACTTGTATTCCACGCGAGTCTTGCATTTATGCTTGCAATTCGGTTCGGGACAGCAGAACGGAAGATCCTCGTTGTGTCGCTTCTGATGCTCCTCCATCTCCTCATCATAACACGTATGGTACTGGCACCCATCGATTCCGCAGACTCTATCCTTGCTCGTCAACATGCTCGCCTTTAATTTGTAATCAGGAGAGAACTGGTAGCGGTAATCGAGATAATCGTCGTAGCACTCGTATCCAAGGTCATACAACCCACTGTTGATGTTAGATATCATCGCTTGGGCCGTACACTCCTCAGACTGGTGGCGAGCACAATAGGCAGCCTTATCACACGTGTTGTTATAGACCTTGGGTTCCAGCTGGATGAGCTCAAACTTTGGATCGTAGTGACCAACGTCGCAGTAGCGGTACTCCGTATCCATGATCTTGATTCCAAACACCTCCTTGTGCTTCTTCTTCAGCAATTCCTTGATTTCGTTGCTTCTGCGAAGAAAGTCGAGGTCTCCAAACAGGTGAGCGGTCTTGGGAAGGCCTGAGACCGGTTTTGAGTAATCGATCACTTTTCCATCAATCTCGACAGTGAAATCGAGCTGTGGAGCATCCTTCATCTTTTCTAGGAAGTACCTTCCGTCTTCCGCCTTCGCCTTCTTGAACTGGTTGAGCGCCTCCGCTTTCGCCTTGTTCTCTTCCTCGGTACGATGTACGCGAAGAGGAACCTTCTCTCCCGTTTTCAGAAGATCCATGCGAAGAAGAATGTGACCGCTCTCATACTTCACTCCCCATCTCCTAATACATCGTATTCACTGTTAGGCAACAAACAACTCTTACAAGATGAAATACACTCCTTATTTCTCGGCTTCGGTGTTGCCCAGCAAAATGTCCTTCGCCTGGTTCACCTTCGCAGCCAGATAAGGGCTGCCTCCCTTATCGGGGTGGTTCTTCAGAAGGATGGTGCGGTACGCCTTCTGAATGCGCTTAGGGTCAGAGTTCACTCTACACGTAACAAATCCAACAGCACACCCACCTCACACCAAGAATCAAAGCAGCCTCTCTCTTTGTCATTTCCTTTTCAAAACCACCCTGGTAGTAGTTCGCAAAGGCATAGGAGTGGTCGCCCTTTCCATCGGTCTTGTTCTTGTAGTTCTCCGCTCTCTACGCCTTAGGGCCCGTTTGGAGTGTCCACCTCCACGACCGATTTGGAGACGAGACAAACTCCAGCAATGCCGACGCCAATAATCAGCGGAAGCATGGGATTCTGTCTCGGTGTAGTAAGATATCTCTTGTGTGTGTCATCACTCTACGCATCACCGTTCTCGTCAAACCCCACCGTCAGCAGTCCAGAAAACACCTTCATCTCTCTTCCCACGGAAGTGAAGACGCCGCGGGAAAGCGTATTCGCCATCCGCGGCATCGTTTTCAACCCAGAAGCCAGACAGTACATCGCACCCTTCTCGGCAAGAATGTGG
>ERZ827156.3810-NODE-3810-length-13046-cov-7.243630_pt1 | contig 13046 bp, 12 predicted proteins | sample MGYA00519919_ERZ827156 | MGnify/ENA primary metagenome ERZ827156 (study PRJEB31778, sample SAMEA3449269) | human gut metagenome | biome: human gut; feature: human-associated habitat; material: faeces | place: United Kingdom | collected 2010/2012 ... | reverse complement strand
CGGCCCGATGCGTGCGGTGCTCGACGCCGTCGGCATCCGCAACGTGCTTGCGAAGAGCAAAGGTTCGTCGAACCCGCACAACCTGGTGAAAGCCACCGTTGCCGCACTGTTGGAACTGCGCGATGCATACAGCGTGGCTCAAGTGCGCGGCGTATCACTCGACACAGTATTTAACGGATAATTCGTCAGGAAATGGCTAAATTGAAAATCACACAGATCAAAAGCCGCATCGGTTCGTCTGCACTCCAGAAAAGGAACCTCGATGCGCTGGGACTTCGCAAGATCAATCAGACCGTTGAGCACGATGATTCGGCTATCATACTGGGCATGATCGCAAAAGTGAAGCACCTCGTAAAAATTGAAGAAGTAAAATAGTTATTCTAATCCACCGCGAAGGGGCGGCCACGAGGCGGCTCCGGGTCGGTAAATAACAGAAAAACGGATGAATCTTAGTAATTTAAAGCCCGCAGAAGGGTCGACCGGCAAAGAAAAACGGTTATCGGCCGATTGCAGGGGCAAACGATTTTTTCAGTTCTACCGGTCACGGGCGTTTGCCCGTGACCGGTCAAACCGTCAGATTCAACCTTCAATGGCCTCGTAGCCATCCAGCGGGGTAATGCCGAGCTGGTCGCAGATGGAGGCGTTGTACTTCGGGGTCGCGTCGGTGTATTCGATGGGCATTTCGGAGATATTGGCCTCGCCCTTCAGGATCTTCGCGGCCATCTTGCCGGTGGTCACGCCGAGATCATAGTAGCTGATGGAGAGCGTCGCCACGCCGCAGCCGCGGCAGAGGCCCTCTTCGCCGCAGATCGCGGGAACACCGGCGGGAAGCAGAACGTTTGCGATCGCCTCGGTGTTGGAAGCGGCGGTGTTGTCGGTCGGGATGTAGACGACATCGGAGAAATCGGCAGCCTTCTGGGTGACGGAGGAAACGTCGTTGCTGTCGGTGAAGGCGAATTCCTCGCAGGTCACGCCCTGGGCCTCGAGCGCCTTGCGCACCTCGTCGATCTGGTAGCGGGAGTTCGGCTCGGCGGAGCAGAACAGCAGGCCGACCGTCTTTGTCTCGGGGAACCAGTCGAGGATCATCTGGGCCTGTTTTTGCAGGTCGGCCAGATCGGACGTGCCGGAGACGTTGCCGCCGACCGTGCCGCTAAAATCGTCGATGTCGAGCGCAACGCCGTAGGCCGTGATGGACGTGCCGAGGATGGGAATATCAGCCGTGGCGGAGACGGCAGCGGTCAGGGCTGGAGTGGCGTTCGCCATGATGAGGTCGACGCCCTTGGCGACAAAGCCGTTGACGATAGTGCCGCAGTTGACGGAATCACCGGAGGCATTCTGCACATCGACAGTCACAGCATCGCCAAGTTCTTCTTTCAGTGCGTCGATGAAGCCCTGCGTCGCAGCATCAAGCGCCTCATGCTGTATAAGCTGGCAAACGCCGACAGTGTAGGTCTTGCCGCTTTCGGCAGGTGCAGCATCGGAAGCTTCAGCAGACGTTTCTGCAGAAGCAGAATCACCGGTATTACTCGGTTCGGAAGTCGCAGTGGCATCGGCTGCGGGCTTTGTCGAGGCGCAAGCAGCGAGTCCCAAGATCATCACAAGCGCCAGAAGCATTGCAATGATCTTTTTCATTTTTTGTCCTCCATAGAATATTAGGATTCGGCAGCAGCGCACAATGCGGTGCTGCCATAAGTTTATAACAACGCCGAAGCGTTATTACCGGTTTACCGCTGTTCACGGCGGTAGGGCTTGCCGTTGGCCTTGGGTCCGGCCTGGCGGGCGCCGATGAGCGTGAGGACGACGACCGTCGCCACGTAGGGGATCATCTGGAAGAACTGATAGGGGATGCCGATGCCGGACACCTGGAGACGGATCTGCAGCGCGTCGCAGAAGCCGAAGAACAGGCAGGCCAGCAGCACGCCGCCGGCGCTCCAGCGGCCGAAGATGACGGCAGCCAGGGCGATAAAGCCGCGGCCGGCCACGATGCCGTCGGTGTAGGTGCTGGAGTAGCAGGTGGTCAGGTACGCGCCGCCCATACCGGCCAGTGCGCCGCAGATGGCGCAGGCGATGTACTTCACGCCGATGACGTTGATGCCCAGCGTGGCGGCAGCCTGGGGATGCTCACCTACCGCCTTGTAGCTCAGGCCCGCACGGGTGCGGTTGAAAAACACAGACGTGAACACCACCAGCAAAATGGCGAGGTACACCATGGGGCTCTGGTCAAACAACAGGGGTCCGATGACAGGGATATCCTTCAGCCCGGGGATGGCGACGCTGGGCATGGTGACGATCTGCTTCAGGTCGGAGCCGGTGCCGAAATACACGCGGTAGATAAAGGATGCCAGCGCCGGCGCGAAGATGTTGATGGCCATGCCGTACACCGTATGGTCGGCGCACAGTGTCACCGTGGAAAATGCGTAGATCATGTTGACCAGCAGACCGGCCAGCGCGCCGCACAGCAGGCCCAGCCAGTTGGAGCCGGTGATGTAGCAGGCCAGGAAGCCCACCAGCGCGCCGATGGCAGCCAGGCCCTCCAGACCGATGTTGACCATACCGGCCCGCTGCCCGTACAGCTCGGCCAGGGAGATCAGCAGCAGAGGGATGGCCAGGCGAACGGTGGCCAGAAGCAAACTGGAGATCCAATCCATTACTTGTCACCCGCCTTTCTCTTTCTGGAAAACAGCCGGCTCTTCCAGGACTCGAACTCCGGCAGCTTCGTCAGGGCCATGCCGGCCACGGAAAACACGATCACCAGCGCCTGGATGATATCCGATACACTGGTGGGGACGCCGGTAGCGGCCTGCATGGTGGTGGAGCCCACACGCAGCGCCGCGAAGAACAGCGCCACGATCACCGTTGCGATGGGGTGCAGCTGACCGATCAGCGCCATGGCCACGCCATCGAAGCCGTAGCCCGCGCCAAAGCCGTTGATGAGACGGAACTGGGTGCCCAGCAGCTCCGCGCCGCCGCCCAGACCGGCGATGGCGCCGGAGATGATGAAGCTGGTCAGGATGTAGCGCTTGACAGGGATGCCGTTAAAGCGGCTGGCTGTCATGTTATAGCCCACCGCCCGCAGCTTGAAGCCGCCGCTGGTCCAGAACAGCACGTAGTACATCACGAGGCCCACCACCAGCGCCAGCACGAAGCCCCAGGTGAAGCGCATGCCGGATATCACGCGGGGCAGCTGCACCAGCTTGGAAACGGCAGGGGTCTGGGGAATGTTCTCATCCCGGATCCAGCTGGTATAGAGCACGCCCATGAACAGCGTGGCCACATAGTTCAGCATAATGGAGATAATCATCTCGTTCTGGCCGCGGGTGATCTTCAGCACGCCGGGGATGAGGCCCCAGATACCGCCGGCCAGCGTACCGGCCAGCAGTGCCAGCAGAATTCCCGCAAAGCCGGTGAGGCCGCTGAAATAGGCCGTCAGGAATGCGGCGATGGAGCCCATCAGGAACTGGCCCTCGCCGCCCAGATTGAACACGCCGCACTTGTAGGCGAAGCAGGCGCACAGCGCGGTGAACATCAGGGGGGTAGCTTTGTTCAGCGTGGTGCCGATGTTGGCGCGGGAGCCGAAGGCGCCCTGAAACAGGAATTTCACCGCCGCGAACGGGTCGGCGCCCAGCGCCGCCATGATGATACCGCCGATGAGAAAGGCCAGCAGGATGGACAGCAGCGGGACCGCGAAGCTGCCGAGAGAGCGTTTCAACTTTTCCATGTATGTATCCCCCCTTACTTACCGGTCATGGCAAGGCTGATCTCCTCGATGGGAGGATTCTTGCCGGAATACTCGCCCATGATCTGCCCCTCGAAGCACACCAGGATACGGTCGGACATCTCCAGGATCTCGTCGAAGTCGGCGCTGATGAGCAGGATACCCACGCCGCGGTCACGGGCCGCGATCATCTGGTCGTGGATGAAGCTGGCCGCGCCGATGTCCAGACCGCGGGTGGGATGGGTGGCCACCAGCAGCACGGGATCGGACTCAAGCTCGCGGGCCAGGATGACCTTCTGCTGGTTGCCGCCGGACAGGCTGCGCACGTCCTGCTCCACCGAGGTGCAGCGGATATCATACTTTTCCGCCATCTCCTCTGCGTAGTCGGCGATAGCCTTCTTCTTCAGGAGCAGTCCTCCGCCGCTGCTGAAGGCGGCGGTGCCGCTGCTTTTCAGCACCAGATTCTCCGCGATGGACATGTCGCCGATAAGGCCCTGCAGGTTGCGGTCCTCCGGCACGTGGGAAACGCCGTCCTCAATGAAGCCATGGGGGTCAAAGATAGCCAGCCGCTGGCCGGACAAGGACAGTGTGCCGCTGTCGGGGGAGATGACGCCGGTGATAAGCTGGGCCAGCTGGGTCTGTCCGTTGCCGTCCACACCGGCGATACCCACGATCTCGCCGCGGTGCACCGTCAGGGACATATCGTTCAGTCCGTTATGCTTGGACTCCTTATGATAATCCACATGGGACAGCTCCACCGCGATCTCCGCGCCGGAGCAGTCCTTCTTCTCGTACTGGGAGGCGACCAGTTCGCGGCCGATCATCATGCTGGCCAGCTTCTTGCTGTCGGTGTCGGCACAGTTGACGGTGCCTACCACCTCACCCAGCCGCAGCACGGTGATGCGGTCAGAGATGTGCATGACCTCGCGCATCTTGTGGCTGATAAAGATGATGCTCTTGCCCTCGGACACCAGCTTGCGCATGATGGCGAACAGGCCCTCCACCTCGATGTCCGTCAGAGCGGCGGACGGCTCGTCCAAAATCAGCAGTTCCGCGCCGTGATACAGTGCCTTCAGGATCTCGGTGCGCTGCTGCTCGCCCACGGAGATCTCCGTGATGAGCCGATCCAACTGTACGTCCAGACCGTATCTGGCGGACAGCTCCTCGATCTCCCTGCGGCGGGCGGCCCGATCGATAAACAGCCCCTTGGCGTGCTTGTCACCCAGGATAATGTTGTCGAACACCGTCATCGCTTCCACCAGCATGAAGTGCTGGTGTACCATGCCGATGCCCAGCTTCACCGCCTGGCTGGGGGACTCGATGCGGACCTCCTTCCCCTCCAGAAAGATCTTGCCCTCTGTGGGCTGGTACAGACCGATCAGGATATTCATCAGCGTAGACTTGCCCGCGCCGTTTTCGCCCAGCAGCGTCAGCACCTCGCCGCAATTGACGGTCAGGCTGATGTCTTTGTTGGCGTAGAAGCTGCCAAACCGTTTGCTGATATGCTCCATTCTCAGCAACTCACTCAATTTTCCTCACTCCCTGCTTCTCCAAAATTAACGGTATCGCTATTGTATCGCCTATAAAATAATGGGGAAAGTATACCATAGTTTTCTTCTGTTGAAAAGCAGAATTTTCCATTTTCCACATAAATACGATTTCGGTATGCCCTTTGTTTGCGGTTGTTGCATAGACCGCGTCCCCCCCCACCGCAGAGCCGCAAAAGCCGTTCCCCCGCTGTGGCCGCTGTTTTCCACAGTGACTGCGGCGCTTTTTTGTGCGATATGACGAGTTTCCGAAAATATTCAAATCGCTGTTGACTTCCGCCATTGACAGTGCCATAATGTGAATGGTTCATTAAATTATTCGGTGAAATATTTGCAGCCACGAATCACATGATCTGTATAAGGAGGGTTCCGATGAAGATCTTAGTCATCAACCCCGGCGCCACCTCCACCAAGATCGCGGTGTTCCAGGACGAGGAGCAGCTCTACAAGCTGACCATCGACCACTCCGCGGAGGAGCTGGACCGGTTCGAGCGGGTCATCGACCAGGCGGACTACCGCCGCGAGGCCATTCTCAGCGCCATCACCAACGCCGGCTACCGGCTGTCGGACTTCGATGCCGTGTGCGGCCGCGGCGGCCTGTACCGCGCCATCCCCTCCGGCACCTACGCCGTCAATGACCGCGTCATGCGCGACGTGGAGGCCGCCCCCTACGGCGAGCACCCCTCCAACCTGGGTGCGTACCTGGCCAAGCAGCTGGGCGACACCGTGGGCATCCCCGCCTTCTTCGTGGACCCCGTCTGCGTGGATGAGATGACCGAGGTGGCCCACTACACCGGCTTTGCCGAGTTCCGCCGCAGGTGCCTGTTCCACGCGCTGAACCATAAGTCTATCGGCCGCAAGGCCGCGCAGCAGCTGGGCCGTACCTATGAGGAGGTAAACCTCATCGTTTGCCATCTGGGCGGCGGCGTCAGTGTGGGCGCCCACCAGCACGGCCGCGTGGTGGACGTGTGCAACGTCAAGGACGAAGGCGCCATGGGCATGGACCGCGGCGGCGGCCTGCCGGTGAACCAGCTCATTGACTACTGCTTCAGCGGCAAGACCCGCGCCGAGGTGAAAAAGACGCTGGGCCGCCGCGCCGGCATGTTCTCCTACCTGGGCACCACGGACTTCCGCGTGGTCTGCGCCAGAAAGGCGGAGGGCGACCAGCAGGCCGCCGCGGCCTATGAGGCTCTGGTGTACCAGCTGGCCAAGGATGTCGGCACCATGGCCGCCGTGCTGCACTTCAACGTGGACGCCATCGTCTACACCGGCGGCATGGCGTATGAGCAGTCCTTCTGCGATGACATCACCGCCTACGTGGGCAGGCTGGCCCCCGTACTCCGCCTCCCCGGCGAGGAGGAGATGCGCTCGCTGGCGGAGGGTGCCCTGCGGGTGCTCCGCGGCCAGCAGGAAGCCGGTCAATATTAAATAGGATATATAGAAAGGTGGAAAAAGCTATGAAGCATCTGATGTCCGGCAATGAGGCCACCGCCCGCGGCGTCTACGAGGCCGGTATCAAGGTCTGTTCCGCGTACCCCGGGACTCCCAGCACGGAGATCCTGGAGAACCTGCCCCAGTACGGCAAGGATGTGTACTGTGAGTGGGCCCCCAACGAAAAGGTGGCCGCCGAGGTGGCCTACGGCGCGGCCATGGCCGGCTCCCGCTCCTTCTGCACCATGAAGATGGTAGGTTTGAACGTGGCCGCCGACCCCCTGTTCACCGCCGGCTACCTGGGTGTCAACGGCGCTTACATCGTTGTCAGCGCTGATGACCCCTCCTGCCACTCCTCCCAGAACGAGCAGGATAACCGTCTCTATGCCCGGGCCGCCAAGATCGCCATGGTGGAGCCCAGCGACTCTCAGGAGTGCAAGGATTTTGTGAAGCTGGCCTGCGAGATCTCCGAGGAGTTCGACACCCCTGTGCTGTACCGCACCACTACCCGCGTCTGCCACAGCAAGGGTCTGGTGGAATTCGGCGAGCGCACCGAGCATACCGCTCCCACCTACCAGCGCAACGTCCGCAAGTTTGTCTGCACCCCCGCTCACGCCTACATGAACCACCCCATTGTGGAGGAGCGTCTGGCCAAGCTGGCGGAGTACGGCTGCACCCGCGCACTGGAGAACGGCCTGAACAAGCTGGAGCTGGGCGACGGCAAGGTGGGCGTCATCACCGCGTCCATCAGCTACCAGTACGCCAAGGAGGTATTCCCCGAGGGCACATCCTTCCTGAAGCTGGGCCTGACCTTCCCCCTGCCCATGGGCCTGATCCGCGACTTCGCCAAGAAAGTGGAGAAGCTGTACGTCATCGAGGAGCTGGAGCCGTTCATGGAGGAGCAGATCAAGGCCGCCGGCATCGACTGCGTGGGCAAGGAGCTCACCGGCAACATGTACGAGCTGAACACCGAGCTGGTGCGTGAGCGGGTGCTGGGCGTGAAGCCCAGCTATCAGGTCATCACCGAGGTTCAGGCTGCCAAGCGTCCCCCCGCGCTGTGCCCCGGCTGTCCTCACCGCGGCTTCTTTTACACCCTGTCCAAGAACAAGAACTACGTGGTCACCGGCGACATCGGCTGCTACACTCTGGGCAGCGCCGCGCCCCTGAACTGCATGGACGCCTGCCTCTGCATGGGCGGCGGCTTCACTGTAGGCATGGGCATAGCCAAATCCTTCCAGCGCGAGGGCGTCACCGGTAAGGTGGTGTTCGGCGTCATGGGCGACTCCACGTTCTTCCACAGCGGCATGACCGGCGCGGCGGAGATCATCTACAACAACGGCCGCATGATCCCCTGCGTGCTGGATAACCGCATCACCGGCATGACCGGCCACCAGGACAACCCCGGCTCCGGCTTCACCCTGATGGGCGAGCCCGCCCCCATGATCAGCGTGGAGAAGGTGCTGGAGGCCTATGGCTTCGCCCCTGTCTTCACCGTGGATCCCCAGGACCTGACCGCCATGAAGAAGACCGTGGACGACGCTGTGGCCGCCCTGAACGAGGGCAAGCACCCCGCCATCGTCACCCGTCGTCCCTGCCTGCTGATCAAGCGCATCAAGCAGAATTTGGGTATGTGCGTGGTCAATACCGATAAGTGCAGGAGCTGCAAGAGCTGCCTGAAGGTGGGCTGCCCGGCCATCTCCATGGAGAACGGCAAGGCGTTCATCGACCGCACCCAGTGCGTGGGCTGCACCGTCTGCGCCCAGGCCTGCCCGTTTGACGCCATTGAGAAGGAGGAGAAGTAACATGAACGATGTGAAAAGCTGCCTGTTGGTGGGCGTGGGTGGTCAGGGCGCCATCCTGATCTCCAAGATCATGTCCAACGGCTTTATGAAGGCCGGCTACGATGTCAAGCAGAGCGAGGTCCACGGTATGGCCCAGCGCGGCGGCAGCGTCTCCACCCAGGTCCGCTGGGGCAAGAAGGTCTACGGCCCGGTGTTCGGCAAGGGCGAGGCCGACATCATGGTGGCGCTGGAGAAGATGGAGGCCGTCCGCTACGCGGAGTTCATGAACCCCGACGGCGTGGCCGTCATCAACGACTACGCCATCAAGTCCACCACCATTGCCGCCGGCCAGGAGGAGTACCCCACCGGCTGCATCGAGGCCATGCAGAAGCACTTCAAGACCATTGCCGTGCCCGCCAGCGACATCGCGCTGGAGCTGGGCAATCCCAAGTGCATGAACGTGGTGCTGTTCGGCGCCATGTGCGACGCTCTGGGCTGCCCGGAGATCGACTGGGAGCAGGTGGTGGCCGAGACGGTGCCCGCCAAGGTCAAGGAGCTGAACCTGAAGGCCTTCCGCGCCGGCCGCGAGGCCGCCAAGGCCGCCAGGTAAACCGACTTTACAAAAAGGACCGCCCAAGGCGGTCCTTTTTGCGTGGTATGTGTTGTATGGGGGACAATTTTCGGTTGCAGGATGGCCCGGAAGGCATTATAATAAACAAAACTGTGGAAATGAGGTGTTTTGCCATGACATACGGATTTATCGGCACCGGCAATATGGGCGGCGCGCTGGCCCGGGCGCTGGTCAGGAGCGTTTCCCCGGCGGATGTATATCTCAACAACCGCACCGCGGCCAAGGCGGAGGCCCTGGCGGCGGAGCTGGGGGCCAGGCCGGACACTGCGGCCCACATCGCGGCGACCTGCGACTATGTGTTCCTGGGCGTCAAGCCCAACCTGATCGCCGGGGTGCTGGCGCAGCTGGCGCCCACGCTGGCCCAGCGCGCGGACAAGCCGGTGCTGGTGTCCATGGCGGCGGGGGTGACCATCGCGGACCTGGAGCAGGCCGCGCCCGGCTGCCCGGTGCTCCGCATCATGCCCAACACCGCCTGCGCCGTGGGCGCGGGGCTGACGCTGTACGACGCCAACGCGCTGGTGACCCAGCCGCAGCTGAGCTGCTTTCTGGACGCCATGCGCGCCTCCGGACGGCTGGAGCAGCTGTCGGAGGGCCTGATCGACGCGGGCAGCGCCGTGGCCGGCTGCGGCGGCGCGTTCGCCTGCCTGTTCATGGAGGCCCTGGCCGACGGCGCGGTGACCTGCGGCCTGCCCCGGGACAAGGCCAACACCTTCGCCGCCCAGATGCTGCTGGGCGCGGCCCAGCTGGCGCTGGACAGCGGCAAGCCCTTCGGCAAGATGAAGGACGAGATCTGCTCCCCCGGCGGCACCACCATCGCCGGCGTCCGGGCGTTGGAGGAGGGCGGCTTCCGCGCCGCCGCCATGAACGCCGTCATCGCCGCATACGAAAAGACGCTGGCACTGAAAAAATAAGGTCTATGATACGACAAGGGCGCGTACCTTACCAGGTACGTGCCCTTGTATTCTTTGTATAGCTGCCGTTCCCGGCGGCTGCGCTCACTTACCGTACAGGCAGTAGATCAGCCAGTTCAGGAAGCGGGCGGGCAGCACCTTGGCCAAAAACGCGAAGAACTTGTAGTCAAACCGGATGGCGTACAGCGGGTGGCGGCTGTCCTCCCGCATGGCCACCCTGGCGATATACGCGCCGGCCTTGGCGGGGTCCATGCCGGTCTCCTCGTCGTGCTCCATGCGCTGCACGGAGCGGCTGATGCGGCCCTGGTAGATGTCGTCGCCCTGGCTGACCTTCCGCCGGGCGGCGGTAAAGCCGGTGTGGATGTCCCCCGGCATCACGGCGCACACCGTCACGCCGAAGGGCCGCAGCTCGTTGGCCAGCGCCATGGTATAGGCGTTGACGGCGGCCTTGGTGGCGGAGTAGTACGTCTGGAAGGGGATGGGCACCGGCGCGGCCACGGAGCTGAGGTTCACGATGCGGCCCCGGCCCGCCTGCCGCATCAGGGGCACCACGGCGCGGTTCATGTTCACCATGCCGAAGAAGTTCACGTCGAACAGCTTCTTGGCCTCCGCCGTCTCCGTGAACTCCACGGCGCCGGAGATGCCGATGATGAGGCCGCCCACAGCAGAACCGATGCTGGCGTTGATGAAGGCCTTCTTATCGGGTAGGGCGACACCGTAGATAGCGGGCTCGGTGACGCCAAAGAAGAAGGCGGAGATCATGGCCGGCAGCGCGATGCCGCGGAACTTCTCGTCCTTGTTCTTGAGATACATGGCAAAGAGCACGGCGCCCAGCGAGAAGGAGTGGGCGATAACGGAGCCCAGAACGTAGTCGTAGCCCAGAGTGGACAGGTTGACCAGCGCGATGGGCACGAGGGACCAGTGGAAGCCAAAGATGACCAGGCACATCCAGAAGGCACCGACGAGGGTGCAGCCCAAGATGGAGCCGATCATGGGCAGGCCAAACAGCAGCGCGAAGAGCTCGCCGAGCAGGTTGGTGATGAGCGTGGCGATGGGGCCAATGACCAGGTAGCCAAGAGTGACGGTAACGGTGACGACGATCAGCGGGGTGAAGAACATCTTCATAGAAGCGGGCATCCACTTCTTAACCCAGTGCTCGAGGGTAGAGCCGAACCAGATCATGAGAAGGATGGGGATAACGGAGCTGGTGTAACCCGAGGCAGGCATGATGAGCGGCAGGCCCAGGAACGTGGTGTACCAAGAGAAGGTGCCGGCAAAGCCGAGCTCGACGGAGCCGACAACCTCACCTGAGGTGAGTGCGACCATGGTGGGATACACCAGAGCAAAGGCGATGGCCATGCCGTTGAACTCGCTCATCTTGAACTTCTTGGCCGCGGTGTAGCCAAGCACCACGGGCAGGAAGTAAAACATGCCGTCGGCGACGGTGTAGAGCAGCGTGTAGGCGCCGTCGTTGGCGAAGCTCGGGACCAGGAAGGTGGCGAGCGCCAGCAGGCCCTTCATGATGCCGGCAGCCGAGAAGGTGCCCAGCATGGGCTGGAAGATGCCGGAGATGAGGTCGATGATCACATCGGTAACGCTCTTGGGAGCGACATCGTCGTCATCGGCGTCGACGGCGCCGCCATCGCTAAAACCGCCGGCCTTGAGAACGGCGTCGTAGACGTCCTCGACGATGTTGCCCACAACAACCTGGTACTGGCCGTTGGCGCGCATGACCTTGATAACGTTGGGCAGCTCAGAGATCTTCTCATCACTGGCCAGGGACTCGTCCTTGAGCTTAAAGCGAACGCGGGTAATGCAGTGTGCGACGGATTTGACGTTGGTCTTACCGCCAACCAGCTCTACGATCTGGGCAGCAAGATCGTCATATTTACCTGCCATGATCTGTCCTCTCTTTTCCAAATTTCGACAAAAATATCCCCTACCGCGAGCCGGTACCTTGCCCGCAGTTAGAAACCAAAAAGAATTGTTGCGATTGCCTCCAGGCTGGCGGCTTTACTCACTCGGTCTGCGAAGCCGATCGCAGACGGTTGATATGCATCATCAGATACAAGAGCTCCTCGTCCGAGCAGCTCTGCTTAAACTCTTTCTCGAACACGCGGTTGATGGCGTACGCGCACTGGTATGCCTCGGGAAAATCGCGGGCGGCCTGCATAAACAGCGAGGAGTTCTCGGTCTGCGTGCACTTGCCCTTGCAGAGGCGGCGAACCAAAAAGCGCAGGTGCGCAAGAAAGCGAATGTAGCAGTACGACGCCGTGTCGAGCGAGCAGCCGAGCTGCTTTTCCACGGAATGGGTTACCTCGTCAAGCACGCGGGTGCTCTTCATGATGAAGTCCATGTCCTTGGCGCGGCCCATGCCGTCGACCTCGGCGTTAACGATGTGGAGCGCGATGCTCGTGGCCTCGTTCTGACCCAGCTTGACGCCGGTGTGCTTTTGCACGATGGCGAGCGCGGCCTGACCGATCTCGAGCTCACGCGGGTAGATGAAAGCCACCTCATGCTCGAGCGGGTTGGGAGCGCTGAGCTGGTCGTCATCGCGCTGGACGGCAAACTGCAGGTGATCTGCCAGGATAAAGGGCAGGCCACCGGATAGCTTGCAGCCAAGCTGCTGGGACGCAAAACAGGCAATGTCGCTTGCCGCGAGCAGCACATCGTCGGGAAGGGTGCCGACCATATCCTGCAGGCTCTCGGGAACGTTATAGAATTTGCGCTGGATGAGGGACTCATCGGCAAGCTCGTAGGGCATCTCGTGGAAACCGATGCCCTTGCCAAAGACAACAACCTCTCGGCCGTCATCGCTGGCGGCAAGAGCAACGTTATTGTTGATCTTCTTTAAAATGAGCATGAAAAAACTCCTCGGACATCGGCGCTAGACGACGGGGTGTTATTCCTCGTCTTCTATTATGCGCAAGTGATGCCTCCCGAGGAGTAACAAACTTGTGAGCACGTGAGCGATTGTAGGATGAAACTTGCATGCAGCGTAAGCCCCGTTAGTGCGAAAGTCCGCCGAAC
>ERZ827156.3807-NODE-3807-length-13054-cov-3.510424_pt1 | contig 13054 bp, 8 predicted proteins | sample MGYA00519919_ERZ827156 | MGnify/ENA primary metagenome ERZ827156 (study PRJEB31778, sample SAMEA3449269) | human gut metagenome | biome: human gut; feature: human-associated habitat; material: faeces | place: United Kingdom | collected 2010/2012 ... | reverse complement strand
TGGAAATTTCATTATTTTTCCAGTGCGGCAGAAGTGTTTGCAGGCATTGCCGGTGAGGGAAAGGACGCGGACATAACGGATGTCTGCCGGCATATAAATGAGGGGGGATGGGACAGTATACCGGTTCCATCCTGTTGGCAGAACCATGGATATGACAGCCACCAGTATATCAATGTGCGGTTTCCGATCCCGTTCGATCCGCCCTATGTCCCGGATGAAAATCCGTGCGGGCTGTACGAAACAGAATTTTTGAGAGAGTCACAGACACAGTCGCGCAGTTATCTTTATTTTGAGGGTGTGGATTCCTGCTTTTATGTGTGGGTAAACGGAACATTTGCAGGTTACAGTCAGGTTTCCCATTCGCCGAGTGAATTTGAAGTGACAGAGCTGCTGGCCGACGGCACAAACCGTCTGGATGTTCTCGTGTTAAAATGGTGTGACGGTACATATCTGGAAGATCAGGATAAGTTCCGGATGTCCGGTATTTTCCGGGATGTCTGGCTGATCGAACGCCCATGTGACTTTGTGCGTGATTACACAGTGACGACCGGGATCACGTTTGGGGAAGATCAGGTAACACCGCAGAGCGCGGAGGTCTGTCTTTCCCTTTCCCGCTCGACGGGCGGCAGCAGGCGGGAGCTTTTCGTGCGTGCCATACTAAGAGATGCTTCCGGCAGCGTGGAAGCAGAGGGGCAGACAACACTGGTGTCGAATGGAAGTGAGGCAAAGCTTGTGTTTCCGGTAAAACATCCCAGGTTATGGAGCGCGGAGACGCCGTATCTGTATACGCTTGAGATTCGGACGGAAAACGAAATCCTGCATCAGAATGTGGGCATACGGGAAATCCACATTGAGTCATCCGTAGTGAAACTAAATGGGAGACCGATCAAGATACGCGGTGTGAACCGCCATGACAGCAATGCAAAGACAGGCTATACCATAAGCAGGGAACAGTTGGAGGAAGACCTCAAATTGATGAAAGCGCATAATATTAATGCGATCCGCACCAGCCATTATCCCAATGCACCGTGGTTTCCGGAGTACTGTGACAGATACGGTTTTTATGTGATCGCAGAGGCGGATATTGAGATGCACGGAGTAACTTCTTTTTATGGGGGCTCTTCAAAAAAGACTTTTTGTACGCTGGCAATGGATCCGATGTTTGATAAGGCAGTAATAGACCGCGTGGAGCGCTGTGTAAAGCGGGATAAAAATGCACCCTGTATCCTGATCTGGTCGCTTGGGAACGAGTCCGGTTACGGAAATTCGTTTGAGAAAGCAGGACGTTGGGTCAAGGCATATGACCCGACACGCCTGACACATTACGAGGGGGCGGTTTATGAAGCAGAAGGTCACGTAAACGACACATCCATGATCGATCTTTACAGCAGAATGTACCCGCATGTGGAATGGATTGATGAGTATTTTGCAGATCCGGGAAACAAAAAGCCTTATTTTATGTGTGAGTTTGTCCATGCAATGGGAAATGGACCGGGCGGTATCCGCGCCTATATGGACCGAATGTACCGTTATGAGGGATTTTTAGGGGGCTGTGTCTGGGAATGGTGCGATCATGCCATTTATGACGGTGTGGCAGAGAACGGAAAAGAGCGCTATCTGTATGGGGGCGATCACGGGGAACGCTTTCACGACGGCAATTTCTGTGTCGATGGGCTGCTCTATCCAGACCGTACACCGCACACGGGACTTCGGGAATGGAAAAATGCGATCTGTCCGGTTTTTGTCACAGAGATCGATGCAGCCAATGGTATGTTCCTGGTGGAAAACAGGTTTGATTTTCTTGAGGCATCCGGCGAGGCAGAGCTGTGTTATGAGATCAAAGCGGGGGGAAGTGCACAGGACGAAACAGTCATTCTTGCAGATGGAACAAAAGAGTTGCCACATCTGCTGCCGCATGAGAAAGCAGCCTTGACGATTCCGGTGCCAAAGCTGCCGGAAAACATGGATGTGTATGTAAAACTGACGTTTATCCGGAAAAAAGCGGTGGAATATGCAGCGTGCAGCAGTACGTTTGGATTTGCACAGTTTTGCATGCAGGAGCGGAAAGTATCGGTTTTGCAGAGGGAAAACAGAGCGGAACATGAGGTCATACTTGTGGAGGAGCCGGAGGAATGGATCGTATTATGCGGTACACTTCGTGTTGCCTTTGGGAAGAAGACCGGAGCGCCGACCGGCATTTTCAAAGATGGAAAATCTATTCTCTGGGGACATGCGGGATATCAGATTTACCGTGCACCCACAGACAATGACATCCAGATCAAGGAGAAGTGGAAAGAGGCAGGCTACGATGCGGCAATGACCAAAGTATATCATTCCGATGCATTCTGTCTGGACGGGGAGGCACATTATGTGGCAGATATAGGGATTGCAGCCATATACCGTCAGCCGGCAGTGCACCTTCATGCCGACTGGTGTGTGAACCGCTGGGGCAGGGTCATAGTAACGCTTGATGCGCACAAAGATATGGCGATGCCGCCGCTGCCACGGCTTGGGATCATGCTGCCGGTTGAGCGCTCTATGCGTCATGTTACTTATTACGGCTATGGACCGGATGAAAGCTATATTGATAAAAGGGAACACTGTTATGTCGATATGTTTCAGGCAGAGGTAGAAGACCTGCATGAAAATTATATCAGACCACAGGAGAATGGAAGCCATTATCACTGCCGATATGTCTCACTTGAAAATGAAAAATACCGTCTGCTTGCGGAGGCAGATAATTATCTGGATTTTAACGTTTCGGATTACACGGTGGAAGAACTGGCAGGAAAAAGGCATAATTTTGAACTGGAACCGGCGTCTGGTTCCTTACTGTCGCTGGATGCGCGGATGATGGGCATTGGAAGTAATTCCTGTGGACCGGATCTGCCGGAAGAGTTTTTGCGCGATGAGGCGCATACCGTGTGGAAGGTACAATTACAGATAGAAGAACTGTAAAAAATATAATACATAAAACGGATAGGATAGAGAAAATGCAATTTCATGTCAGACTGAAAGTCAAATGACCTGAAATTCTTATATTTTATTGTGCAATTTGACGATAAACTGTGAAAAAAGTCTCTATAATATCCGTTTTTTTCCATGAAATGAAAATTAATGAGAAAAAATATCAATAATGTTATTGACATCTAATGAACGTTAGAATATACTAACCAAAGTAAGAAATGAAAATCATTATCAATACAGTAGGAGAAAAGAGGAAGAAATGATGCCACTTACTATGTTAAACACAGGAGAACCGAGTACGATTAAGAAAGTCGGTGGAAAAGAAGAAACCAGAAGATTTTTAGAGAATCTTGGCTTTGTTCCAGGCGGAGAAGTTACAGTCGTATCAGAGATCGACGGTAATATGATCGTTAACATCAAGGATTCAAGAGTTGCGATCGGAAAAGACATGGCGAATAAAATTATGGTATAAAACTGTTGCAACAGCGCAGTTTCATGATACAAAAATGAAAAGGAGCGAAACGATGAAGACGTTGAAAGAAGTAGCCTGCGGCAGTACCGTAAAGGTCAAAAAACTGACTGGCGAGGGCCCGGTCAAGAGAAGAATCATGGACATGGGCATCACAAAGGGTGTGGATATCTATGTAAGAAAAGTAGCACCGCTTGGTGATCCGATCGAAGTAACTGTAAGAGGATACGAATTATCCTTAAGAAAAGCAGATGCTGAGATGATCGAGGTAGAGTAATTTTTTTTGCCTTTGCGTTAGAATGCACTAACAAAAGACAGAAAAGGCAAACAAGAGCAAGCTACAGCAAACGAAAGCGAGCCGTAGCAAACAAAAGCAAGTTGCAGCAAACTAAAAATAAAAGGAGAAAAGTTATGGCAGTAAAAATTGCACTCGCAGGTAATCCAAACTGCGGAAAAACAACGTTATTTAATGCTTTGACTGGCTCTAACCAATTCGTAGGTAACTGGCCTGGAGTAACAGTAGAAAAAAAAGAAGGTAAACTAAAGGGACATAAGGATGTTGTCATCATGGACTTACCGGGTATTTATTCCTTATCTCCATATACACTTGAGGAGGTTGTTGCCCGTAATTATCTGATCGGCGACAGACCGGACGCAATCTTAAATATCGTAGATGGTACCAACATTGAGCGTAACCTGTATCTGTCCACACAGCTGATGGAACTTGGCATTCCGGTTATCATGGCAATCAACATGATGGATCTTGTTGAGAAGAACGGTGACAAGATACATATTGACAAATTAAGCAAAAAGCTTGGATGTGAGGTCGTTGAGATTTCTGCATTAAAGGGAACCGGTATCCAGAAAGCAGCTGAGAAGGCAGTCGCACTTGCACAGCAGAAGAAGAACATGGTTCCGGTACATGAGTTCTCTAAAGATGCAGAAGATGTGATCACAGAGGTTGAAAATAAACTGACCGGTATTGTTTCAGAGGATCAGAAACGTTTCTTTGCGATCAAGTTATTAGAGAAAGATGACAAGATCAAAGAGCAGATGAAATCTGTTCCGGATGTTTCAAATGAGATTAAGGAAATGGAAGATAAGTTTGATGATGATACTGAGAGTATCATTACAAACGAGCGTTATGTATACATTTCATCCATCATTGGAGAATGTGTTTCAAAGAGCAGCAAAGAGAAACTTACAACTTCCGATAAGATCGACCGTATCGTGACAAACCGCTGGTTTGCAATCCCAATCTTTGCAGTTGTAATGTTTTTGGTATATTATGTATCTGTAACAACGATTGGTTCTATCTTAACAGACTGGACAAATGATACGCTGTTTGGTGAATGGATCATCCCTGGCGCACAGAGTTTATTTGAAAACATCGGATGTGCTGACTGGCTGACAGGTCTGATCGTAGACGGTGTGATCTCCGGTGTAGGTGCAGTACTTGGTTTCGTACCGCAGATGTTAGTACTGTTCCTGTTCCTTGCATTCTTAGAGTCCTGTGGTTACATGGCACGTGTCGCATTCATCATGGATCGTGTATTCCGCAAATTCGGACTTTCAGGAAAATCATTCATTCCGATGTTAATCGGTAGTGGATGTGGTGTTCCTGGTGTTATGGCATCAAGAACAATTGAGAGCGACCGTGACCGTAAAATGACGATCATGACAACAACCTTTATTCCTTGCGGAGCAAAACTCCCAATTATCGCTTTGATCGCAGGTGCTTTCTTCGACAATGCAGGATGGGTTGCATGGAGCGCATACTTCGTAGGTGTGGCAGCAATCGTATGCTCAGGCATTATTTTAAAGAAAACAAAAATGTTCGCTGGCGATCCGGCACCATTCGTTATGGAGCTTCCGGCATATCACTGGCCGACAGTTGGCAACGTATTAAGAAGTATGTGGGAGCGTGGCTGGTCTTTCATCAAAAAAGCTGGTACGATCATCACGTTATCAACCATCATCTTATGGTTCTTAATGAACTTCGGATGGACAGATGCAGGCTTTGGTATGTTAAGTTTCGATGGACTTGAGGGTGCTGCTCTTGAGGCTGCCCAGGCAGAATGTATTCTTGCAAAGATCGGTTCTGCAATCGGCTGGATCTTTACTCCGCTTGGATGGACACAGAGTGGTAACGGCTGGAAGATGGCAGTTGCAGCAATCAGCGGTCTGATCGCAAAAGAGAACGTCGTAGCAACATTCGGTATGTTATTTGGTTTCGCAGAAGTTGCAGAAGATGGTGCTGAGTTCTGGGGCAACCTTGCCGCTGTTATGACTCCGGTAGCTGCATACGGCTATCTGGTATTCAACCTCTTATGTGCACCTTGCTTCGCTGCAATGGGAGCTATCAAGAGAGAGATGAACAATAAAAAATGGTTCTGGTTTGCAATCGGATATCAGTGTGGTTTAGCATATGTAGTATCCTTATGTATCTACCAGATCGGTACATTGATCACAACCGGTACATTCGGTATTGGAACTGTTGTTGCTTTTGTGCTTGTAATCGGTCTTTTATATCTGTTATTCAGACCTTACAAAGAGAGCGATACATTAAAAGTAAATGTAAAAGGCATGGCAGGCGCAAGATAAGCACTGCTTCTAAGGTGGCTGCCGTGTGTGTTGACATGGCAGCCATATTCATAACAAGGAAAACAAGGAGGAAAATCCTCTGCTCCTGCAGAGGCACATGCTATGCAGGCATAGCAGGCATTTTCCTTCGGAAAACAAGGAGGAAAATCCTCTGCTCCTGCAGTGGCAGTCGCATTTTCCTTCGGAAAACAAGGAGGATTATCTTATGGGAACAGTTGTAACGGGAGCAGTCGTTGTAGTAATTGTGGGACTTATCATCCGCAGCATGGTTCGCGATAAGAAAAACGGAAAATCCCTTCAGTGCGGAGGTGATTGTGGGAAGTGCGGAGGGCACTGTCATTAATATAGGAGGAGACCATGACGGCAGGAGTAAACAGTCAGAAAAAGAAAAATCATGAGACGGCAAATTACCACAGAACCCAGATGCAGAAAGAAATTGTCATTCAAAGATTGAGAGAACAGGGTTGTCGTATTACCAAGCAGCGTCTGATGCTGTTGGACGTGATTCTCAATGAAGATTGTTCTTGCTGCAAGGAAATCTATTACAGAGCAGCAGAAGTTGATCCGGGAATCGGGGCGGCAACTGTTTATCGCATGGTCAATTTATTAGAAGAAATCGGGGCTATCAGTAGAAAAAATATGTATCGTATCGCATGTGGGGCGGTATGTGACAGAGAAAAGGCATGTACGATCGAGCTTGATGATGATACCATAAAGGAATTATCGGCAAAAAGCTGGAATGCGGTAGTGCTTGCAGGTTTGAAAGCATGTGGTTATATCGATAAACAGGGAATTAAAAGCGTCGTAGTACAGTCCTGCGACTGTGAGGAAGCGGGCTGACAGATCAGAAAAACATTGCAGGAATTAAAGCAGTGTGGATGAAAAATCATATGTAGTAATATGACAAAGCGGTGTGGAGCAGGGATGTTTCATGTGCAGAAATGGAGAAATTCATGTTTAAGATTACAGTGGATGTGGATGGAATGCAGTGTGGGATGTGTGAAAATCATGTGAATGAAGCGGTTCGCGGCGCATTTCCGGTTAAAAAAGTATCTTCCTCTCACAGTAAAAAACAGACCGTGATCATCACGGAACAGGATATTGATGAGCAGGAATTAAAGGCTGTCATTGACGGGACAGGTTATGAGTCAGGTGCAGTCAGAAAAGAGCCATATGAGAAAAAAGGGCTGTTTGGATTTTTGAAATAACAGAAGAAAACAGCCATTGTATAGAAAAATGGAAAACGCGGGAATCTGCAGAGAGGATTCCTGCGTTTTTTATAAGAAATTGCGTCTTATGAATTAAAAAGTACACAAAAATATCCGGTAATTTTCTGATATATTGAAAATTTTTTTGACCATAGTATATCTGCAAAGGACAGGTCATGAATCTGTTATTTTAAGGACATATTTTGTATAACTATTTTCAGATAACCCTTATAGTTAAGATATCATAGCAATAGAAAGCAGGAATGAAATAGTATAATTATGGAGGGGCAGTATGAAATACGGATATTTTGATGAAAGTAAAAAAGAATATGTGATCACAAGACCGGATACACCGGCACCATGGGTCAACTATCTTGGTTCGCCGGAGTATGGAGCAATTATATCCAATAATGCAGGGGGATATAGTTTTGCAAAATCAGGAGCAAACGGAAGAATTTTAAGGTATGTCTTTAACCAGTTTGATGAACCGGGCAGATATATTTATATCAGGGATAATGAAAACAGAGATTACTGGTCTGCATCATGGCAGCCGGTTGGAAAAAGTTTAGATACTTATAAGAGCGAGTGCCATCATGGCACTGCATATACAAAGATGAAAGCTGTGTATGACGGTATCAGTTCAGAAGTGCGGTACTATGTTCCGTTAGATCAGTCATATGAAGTGTGGAATCTTGGCATTACCAATGACTCTGACCGGGAAAGGGAGCTGACCGTGACCGGTTATGCGGAGTTTACAAACAACAGCAATTATGAGCAGGATCAGGTAAATCTCCAATATTCACAGTTTATCACAAGGACAGTTTTCTGTGAAAACCGCATCCGCCAGATGATCCATGCAAATCTTGATAAGATTGAAAATGGAAAAGAAATTGACCATAAGACCGTGATCAACCGGTTTTTCGGACTGGCCGGGGCAAAAGCTGATTCCTGGTGTGGAGAAAAAGAAGAATTCCTTGGCAGATATCATGGATATGGAAATCCCAAAGGGGTGGAAGACGGCGTTTTAAATAACAGGGGAAATTATAATGAAAACGGCTGCGGAGCCATTTCCACCGTACTTCATCTGAAACCGGGAGAAACCAGGGAAATCGCGTTTCTTGTGGGAATGAAAGAAGACGATGAGGCGGCTGAAATTGTAGCAGGATATGAGAACACAGAGGAAGTATGTAAAAAAGAACTGGAAGAACTGACGGCATACTGGCATGGAAAACTTTCCCATTTCCAGGTTAAGACACCGAGCAAGGAATTTGATACTATGATCAATACTTGGAATGCATATAACTGCTTTATGACATTTATCTGGTCAAGAGCGGCATCTTTTACTTATTGCGGTTTAAGAAACGGATATGGTTACCGCGATACGGTACAGGATATTCAGGGTGTGATTCATCTGGCACCGGAAATGGCAGTAGATAAAATCCGTTTTATGCTCTCCGCACAGGTGGATAACGGAGGAGGACTTCCGCTGGTTAAATTTACACACAATCCAGGACATGAAGATACACCGGACGATGCTTCTTATGTACAGGAAACAGGACATCCGGCTTACCGGGCAGATGATGCACTCTGGCTGTTCCCGACAGTATACAAATATGTATCAGAAACGGGCGATACTGCATTTATGGATGAGGTAATTCCATTTGCAAATAAAGATGAAGGAACGGTTTATGAACATTTGAAACGTGCGATTGATTTTTCCATGAACCATCTAGGAAAGCACAGCATGCCAGCCGGACTCTATGCAGACTGGAATGACTGTTTAAGACTTGGAAAAGATGGTGAGTCAACGTTTGTTGCATTTCAGTTTTATTATGCAATGACAATTTTACGCATTTTTGCAGAACATAAAAAGGATACGGAATACATTGCATTTCTGGATGAAAACCAGAAAAAGTTAGGAAATCTGATCCAGGAACTCTGCTGGGATGAAGACAGATTTATCCGTGGATTTACGGAGAGTGGAGAGACGATTGGAAAACGTACTGATCCGGAAGCAAATATGTGGTTAAACCCTCAGAGCTGGGCGGTGATCAGCGGACTTGCAGATGAGAAACAGGCAGACTGTGCATTACAGCAGGTTTATGACAGGTTAAACACGGAATATGGAGCAATCTTAATGGATCCTCCATACCATGAACATGCATTTGACGGGGCTCTTGCAGTTATTTACAATGCCGGAACAAAAGAAAATGCCGGTATTTTTTCGCAGTCGCAGGGCTGGATCATTTTAGCGGAAGCATTAAGAGGACATGGGGAGAGGGCATTTACTTATTTTATGGAGAACGCTCCGGCAGCGCAAAATGACAAGGCAGAGATCCGCAGATTAGAGCCATACTGTTATGGGCAGTTTACGGAAGGGAAAGACAGTCCGAATTTTGGACGATCCCATGTACACTGGCTGACTGGGACAGCATCAACGGTTATGGTGGGCTGTGTGGAGGGAATCCTTGGCATGCGTCCTGACCTTTATGGACTTCGCATTGCACCGTCGATTCCGAAGGAGTGGGAACTGTTTGAGATAGATAAGGATTTCAGGGGATGTCATCTGCATATTACCGTAAAAAATCCGGGACATGCCGAGAGCGGCTGCAAAAAACTTTTCGTGAATGGACAGGAGATGAAAGATAATTATATTCCGCAGACTGTGCTTACTGATGAGACAGACATAGAACTGATTATGTCGTAAAAAAAATGTCATGTAAAGAAGGGAGAGTCTTATGAACAAGATAGAATTTACAGATAAAAATGGAACCTTCCGTATCCATAATCCGGAAAATTACAGCGGGCTGTATCTTCCGCTGGCAGGTGAAACAGGGTTAAAATCCAGTATCACGCCAAATCTCGGAGGAGACAGCAAGACAGATCAGAATCATTTTCTGTTAGAACCTGTCAGTATTGAAAATTTACATAATAACCGCAATACGAGAAATTTTTGGTGTCGTATTGAAAATAAGGGCAGCTGGTCCGTCTGTGGTTCTTCGGCAAAGCAGGAAGCGGCAAAATTTACAAAGGATCAGGATGAAAGCATATTAGAAGCTGGTTTTATGTGGCAGAAACTGACGAGAATATCCAGAGAATATGAAATGAAAGCAGAAACCACTTCCTTTGTTACGATAGATGGGACAATGGAAGTAATGATGACAGAACTGACCAATACAGCGGATCAGGAACAGAAAATCACACCGGTTGCCGCGATTCCGGTTTATGGACGGAGTGCAGACAATATCAGGGATCATCGTCATGTGACGTCGCTGCTGCACAGAATTGAAACAAAAACGTATGGTGTGGAAGTGTGTCCGGTGCTTTCCTTTGATGAGAGGGGACACCAGAAAAATCAGACAGTCTATTTTGTATATGGATCTACCGGAGAGGGAGAGGCACCGGAAAAGTTTTATCCAACAACGGAAATGTTTATCGGAGAAGGCGGAAGTTACCTGAATCCGGAAGCGGTGAGAATGGATAAGGACGGTGTTCTGGCAGGAACAAAACTGCAGGGAAAAGAGGCAGCAGGTGGAATGCGTTTCGCACCGGTTACCTTAAAACCACAGGAGACAGTCACGTATCTGGTACTTGCAGGGGTTTCCGGGGAAAAACAGAATATTGAGAAAATGACATCTGCTTACCGTACGAAAAAACAGATCGAGGAGGCATTTGAAGCCGTAAAAAAACACTGGACGGACAAAGTAAATGTTGATTTTTCAACGGGTGATACAAACATTGATAATTATTTAAAATGGATCTGTTTTCAGCCGGTTCTGCGCCGCATTTATGGCTGTTCATTTTTACCATATCATGATTATGGCAAAGGAGGACGTGGCTGGAGAGATCTCTGGCAGGACTGTCTTGCTCTGCTGATCATGGAGCCGTCAGTAGTACGCCATATGATCGTTGACAATTATGGCGGTGTAAGGATGGATGGAACGAACGCAACGATCATTGGCAGCAGACAGGGAGAATTTATTGCAGACCGCAATAACATTACACGCGTATGGATGGATCATGCATTCTGGCCGTTTGTGACGACAAAATTATATCTGGATCAGACCGGGGACTTTGATATTCTGTTTGAAAAGATTCCATATTTTAAGGACTTTCAGTCAAAACGCGGAACCGATCATGACCAGGAGTGGAACAGCAGCTATGGTAACTGGCAGAAAACAGACAATGCGGAAGTGTATTATGGAACTGTTCTGGAGCATATCCTTCTGCAGAATCTCTGCGCTTTCTTTGACGTGGGAGAGCATAACGAAATGCGCCTGCATGGAGCAGACTGGAATGATGCCCTGGACATGGCCTGGGAAAAAGGTGAGAGTGTGGCTTTTACCTGTGCTTATGCCGGAAATTTGAAGGATATCGCTTATGTGCTTAAAGAAATAGAGCGCGTTCAGGGAATTAACAGGATTGAGCTTGCAGAAGAAATGGAATGTCTGTTTGCTTATGGAAAACAGTTGTATGAAAGTCCGAAGGAAAAACTGCAGATCCTGAAACAGTATACAGATCTGAGTGCCCATAATTTAAGCGGAAATAAGGTTGTGCTTTCCCTGGAAAAGGTGTGCAGAAATCTGGAAGAAAAAGCAGACTGGCTGATGGAAAACATCCGGAAAAACGAATGGATTCAGGATGGGGACAAGGGATGGTTTAACGGATATTATGACAACCACGGAAGAAAGGTAGAATACAGTGCAGTTCCAGACGAAGCTGGAAATAACGCCTGTGCGAAGAACAGCGTGCGGATGATGCTTACCGGTCAGGTATTTGCCATTATGAGCGGTACTGCCACAAATCAGCAGATACAGGCAATCTGCAAAGGTGCAGATGCATATCTGTATGACAGGAACGCTGGTGGCTATCGTCTGAACACAGATTTCAAGGAAGAAAAATTTGATCTGGGAAGAATGTTTGGATTTGCATACGGCGAAAAGGAAAATGGTGCAGTCTTTTCCCATATGGCAGTTATGTATGCAAATGCATTGTATAAAACCGGTCATGCCAGAGAAGGCTATAAGGTTCTTCGGACACTGTTGGATACTGCAATGGATTTTGACCGCAGTAAAATGTATCCTGGAATTCCTGAATACTTTGATAATCAGGGACGGGGGTTATATGCATACCTTACCGGAGCTGCCAGCTGGTATATGCTGACTATGATTACAGAGGTTTTTGGTGTAAAAGGTCAGCTGGGAGACATGGTAATCGCACCTGCACTTATGCCGGAGCAGTATGACCAGGAAGGAAAGGCTTCTCTGGAAATGGAATTTGCCGGAAAGAAATTTGCCATCCATATCTTTAATAGAGAGAAAAAAGAATGGAATGAAGTACAGATTAGAGAAGCGTTCTGTGACGGAATAACGCTTCTGGCAGAAACAGGACGGAAGGCTCGTCTGATGCGTTCGGAAATTGAAAAACTGGAACTGGAAAAAGTACATGAAATCAATATTATTCTAAAATAAACCATTGGGGACGGAGTTTTCTGGCTTTTTAAGCCGGAAAACTCCGTCCCCAATAATTTTCTGCAGAAATGGCGGTCAGATCACCACATGGATTTATAATATTTATCCCGGTATTTCTTGGGTGTCAGACCTGTGAAATTCTCAAATACCTGTATAAAATGACTTTGGGAAGAAAAGGAAAGGTAGTTGGCAATATCCACTACGGATTTATCCGAATAACGCAGAAGGTGGGTTGCCTTTTCTATTTTCTGTTCCCGTATGTAGTCACTGATGGAAATTCCCAGATTTTGCTTGAACACCCTGGAAAGGTAATTCTGGGAAAGACCGGTGTAGCA
>ERZ827156.3802-NODE-3802-length-13094-cov-3.491525_pt1 | contig 13094 bp, 12 predicted proteins | sample MGYA00519919_ERZ827156 | MGnify/ENA primary metagenome ERZ827156 (study PRJEB31778, sample SAMEA3449269) | human gut metagenome | biome: human gut; feature: human-associated habitat; material: faeces | place: United Kingdom | collected 2010/2012 ... | reverse complement strand
CATCTTCCGGCGTTTTCAGGACACGCAGCATTTCTTTTTTGCCTTTCATTTCTCCGCAGCCTACGCACTGCCTCAGTGGAATCTTTTTTGCCATTGATTATTCCTGCTCTCCATCAAAATCGTCTTCGGTTTCATCCTCGTAATCATCCACATAATCCTCATAACGGAAGCCGGGAGCATCCTTGGCCTGAGTCTCGGACTTGATGTCGATCTTGTAGCCGGTCAGCCTTGCTGCCAGTCTTGCGTTCTGACCTTCCTTACCGATAGCCAGAGACAACTGATAATCGGGTACGACTACCTTTGCGGTCTTCTCATCGGGATCTGCAAATACTGCTACGATCTTGGCAGGAGAAAGTGCATTCTGAATCAGGTTACCGGGGTTCTCATCCCAGTTCACGATATCGATCTTCTCACCGCGCAGCTCTTCCACGATAGCATTGACGCGGGCACCATTCATACCTACGCAGGCACCGACCGCATCCACGTTCGGGTTGTTGCTCCATACAGCGATCTTGGTACGGCTGCCGGCCTCTCTGGCAATGCTCTTGATCTCTACGGTACCGTCCTTGATCTCGGTAACTTCGGACTCGAACAGTCTCTTTACCAGTTCCGGATGGGTACGGCTGACATTGATACGGGGTCCCTTCGGGGTATTCTTCACTTCTACGATGTAGACCTTGATACGCTCGGTGGGTTTGAAGACTTCACCCTTCACCTGCTCATTCTCGGTCAGCATAGCATCTGCCTTACCCAGGTTGATGCTGATGTTTTTGCCGACATAACGCTGTACCACGCCGGTCACAACATCTTTTTCCATGCTGTAATACTGATCGTATAAAACTTTACGCTCTTCTTCACGGATTTTCTGTAAGATCACGTTCTTTGCATTCTGTGTTGCGATACGTCCGAATTCCTTAGACTGTACCTCGATGTTGACAACGTCTCCGATCTCATATTTGGAATTGATCATCTTTGCATTGACCAGACTGATCTGCTCTACCGGATCTTCTACCGTTTCAACAACTGTCTTTTCCTGAAATACATGAAACTCACAGGTTTCCGGATCAATCGATACTTTTACGTTATCGGATGAACCAAAATGGTTCTTGCACGCTGTTACAAGAGAATTTTCAATCGCTTCAAGCAGTGTATCCTTGCTGATGTTTTTCTCCTGTTCTAATATATTTAACGCTTCTAACAACTCATTATTACTCATTATTAAATCCTCCTTGTTTTGCGGAGCAAAATGCCTGCTATGCTGTTTTTGCATAGCATGTGCCCTTGCAGGGAGCAATGCCCAGCACACTGGGCAGGATTTTCCTCCTTTAGTTCATCTTTAAAAGTCAAATGCCAGACGGATCAGTGCGATATCGCTCTTTTCAAACGTCATTTCCGTTCCGTCCTCTGTTTTTATCGTCACGGTATTTTCATCATATGCAGACAAAATACCATAAAATTCCTTTTCACGGTTGATTGCACGATATGTTCGTATCTCTACTTCTTTTCCCATGCTGCGGATATAATCTTTTTCTTTTTTCAGCGGTCTGCCAAGTCCCGGAGAGCTGACCTCAAAAACATAGGAATCATCCACGAAATCTTCACGGTCTAAAATCTCGTTCATCTCCCGCGCCACTGCCTCACAGTCGTTTACGGTAATGCCGCCTTCCTTGTCGATATAGGCTCTTAAGTACCAGGTACCGCCTTCCTTTACATACTCCACATCGACCAGCTCAAAATTCATGCGGTCTAAAATCGGAGTAATCAGTTCTTCGGTGCGCGTTTCGTATGTTTCACGTTTTGACATGTGTACACCTTCTTTCTTCCATATTCAGTTTTACTTCTGCATGCATTTCTGTTGCAGAAATACATGGCTCCTAAACGTGAATTGAGAGAGGGCTTTCGTCCTCTCTCAATCAAGTCATCGTGTTATCATTTATTAATGTAACACTTTCCTCTTTAAAATGCAAGCCTTTTACATTTTTTTCTGACAAACAATAAAATCATACAACATAAAAAATTGCCAATATACCATCTGGCATACTGACAACTTCCGGGTTGGGCTGTTTATCTCTTTCGAAATAACAGTGAGTAGCTCGTAGGGGAATCGAACCCCTGTTTCCGCCGTGAGAGGGCGGCGTCTTAACCGCTTGACCAACGAGCCGAACTGATACTTATTATAGCATTCTTTTTTTTATTTGCAAGCCTTTTTTTGAAGTTTTTTTATTTTTTTAAAAATATGAACAATTTACACAATTTCATTCTGCTTTTCCCACCATTTTCATGGCATTTTTACCTCTTTTTCATACATCAGATCCTCTATTACTTCACGCACCGTCGAAATCCGATCTATTTTTCCAACATTCGAACCGCAAAATACAAGTCCGTTTTCAACGTCTCCATGCACAGCACGGATCAACGCCTGTGTGATGCAGTACGGAATCTGCGCCGGTTTACAGTTTTTAATGCAGTGATAACAGCGTTCCACGCTCTCCGGCGCCCGTTCTGTCTTTTGGATAAAAGCATTGTTTAACGCACGCCCCGGCATGCCGACCGGACTTTTGATGATTTTTACATCAGTTTCTTTTGCATTCACATATGCTTTTTTATATCCTGAGGAAGCATCACACTCTTTTGTCGCAACAAATCTTGTCGCTGCCTGAACTCCGTCTGCTCCGAGTGCTTCGATCCGCTTTGCATCGGATGCATCCCAGATCCCGCCTGCTGCAAAAACAGGTATCTGCTTTCCATACTTCTCCTCGTACTTTTTCTTTTCCTCCATGATCCCCGTAAGCTCTTCCTCAAAACGGATCTTTGAAATATCATCTAACTGCTCCCTCGAAAATCCAAGATGTCCGCCCGCCTCCGGCCCCTCTGTGACAATAAAGTCTGCTGTCCTGCCGTATTTTTTATCCCAGGTTTTTAAAAGCAGCGCCGCCGCGCGCCTTGACGATACGATCGGTGCAATCTTTGCTTTTCCTGCTTCTACCAGCTCCGGCAGATCCACTGGAAGCCCGGCTCCGCAGATTACCGCATCCGCCCCGGCACGCACCGCCTCTTTAACATGCTCCCTGTATTGCTGTAATGCCACCATGACGTTGACTGCTATCATTCCTTTTCCAGATGCCAGTTCTTTTGCACGCACGATATGCTTTCGGATACTGCGCAGATTGCACGCTTCTTCATTTCCCACAAAATCCGGTTCCTCAAATCCGATCTGTGCCGTGGAGATCACGCCCATGCCGCCCTCCGATGCAACCGCGCCAGCCAGGCCGCTTAAACTCACACCAACTCCCATGCCGCCCTGGATCAGCGGCAGACTCAGATTCCATCCTTCAAAACGATTCATTGAAAAAATTTTCTTCATTGTCTTTCCCTCTATTGTATATAGTTTTTATTACTATATATAATGGTATCATTCAATATATAATATGTCAACAATAACCATATTATTATTTGTAAAGAAAAACGACTGTAAATTTTTTACGTTTACAGTCGTTTTTCATGTTTTTATCATTTATAAATTATTTATTCCTGCGCAAAGACATCGACCTCTTCTATCGTAAGTCCTACACCGTCTGCAATCTCTTCCTTTGACAACTTTCCCTGTTTCAGCTATGCAGATCAATCGTCATATCCGTTCGGATTGTTCTTCTGCCATCTCCAGGAATCTTCGCACATCTCTTTGATACCATACTGTGCCTTCCAGCCAAGCTCACGCTCTGCCTTCGAAGGATCACAGTAACAGGTTGCAATATCACCTGCACGTCTCGGTTTGATGGAATAAGGAATCTTCACGCCGGTTGCAGCTTCGAAGTTTTTGACAATGTCAAGCACACTGTAACCATGACCTGTTCCAAGGTTATAGATTGCAAGTCCGCATTTCTCATCGATCTTCTTTAATGCTTTTACATGACCGAGCGCAAGGTCAACTACATGAATGTAATCTCTGACACCTGTTCCGTCCGGCGTGTCATAATCGTCACCAAATACGCCAAGTTCTTTTAATTTGCCGACTGCCACCTGTGTAATGTATGGCATCAGGTTGTTCGGGATGCCGTTCGGATTCTCTCCCATGGTTCCACTCTTATGAGCACCGATCGGGTTAAAGTAACGGAGTAAGATCACGTTCCACTCCGGATCTGCTTTCTGGATATCCATCAGAACCTGCTCTAACATGGATTTTGTCCATCCATAAGGATTGGTGCACTGACCCTTCGGGCAGTTCTCTGTGATCGGGATTTCTGCCGGATCACCGTATACGGTTGCTGAAGATGAGAAAATAATGTTCTTGCAGTTATGCTGACGCATTACATCCACCAGAGTCAATGTTCCTGAAATATTGTTGTTGTAATATTCCCAAGGTTTCTGCACAGACTCACCAACAGCCTTTAATCCTGCGAAATGGATACAGCTATCAATTTTTTCTTTTTCAAAAATCTCATTTAAAATTGTGCGGTCTAAGATATCGCCTTTATAAAAAGTCACTTCTTTTCCTGTGATTGCTTTTACACGCTCTAATGATTTTTCAGATGCGTTTACCAGATTGTCAAGTACAACAACCTCATAACCCGCATTTAACAGTTCTACGCATGTGTGACTTCCAATGAATCCGGCACCGCCGGTAACTAAAATTGCCATAGTTTTTTCCACCTTTCCATAACAAATCTTTTTGTTTTCCTTCAACGTTATGGGTACATCTTACCCCATTCTTTGGAAAATGTATAGCAAAAAATGTGTATATTATATGTAAAAATGTTGCATGTTGACTGAGTGGCCGGTATAATTATTTAGTGCAGAGCCGTGGGGTTGTGGCCGTCAGGCCGTGTGAAGCCGCTGGCAGTGGATTACCAGAGAATAATGGAGGATTGCCATGTACGAAAAATATAAAAATTCTTACAAAGTAACAGAGAAAGAACTGGTTTCACTTTCCGTCTATAACGTGGGATTTCAGAGATGTGACTCGCTTTATCAGTGGGGACCGGGAATCCGGGATCATTATCTGATCCATTATATTATTTCGGGGAAAGGTTTTTACAAGATTGGAAAAAGAACTTATGAATTACAGGCTGGGGATTCTTTTTTGGTGTATCCAAATACAGAGGTTATCTATTACGCTGCAGAGACTGACCCGTGGGAGTATGCATGGGTGGGTTTTACGGGCAGTGACGCTTCCATGATCTTAAAGGCAACGGATTTTTCGCCGGAAAAACCGATCATACGGGAGACACCGCACGGAAGTGATATCCACCGCCAGATACTCCATATTTACGATGCCAGAGGAAATGAATTTGAGCATGCCGTGGAAATGACCGGACGGCTCTATACGATGCTTGCCATGTTTTTACACGGCGCCTCCCATACGACGGAGCAAAATTCCGCCAACAGTTATGTGCAGAAAGGCATCGAGTATATCTCTTCCAATTATTCTTATGCAATTACTGTGGAGGATATCGCAGACTATGTCGGCGTCAGCCGCAGCCACCTGTTCCGTTCTTTTGAATCGGTGCTTGGTCAGTCGCCAAAGGAATATCTGACTGATTTTCGCATGAAACAGGCGTGTTATCTGTTAGAACATTCCAGCCTGTCCATCACCGCGATTGCAAATTCACTGGGTTTTGACAACAGCTTATATTTTTCCAAAACGTTTCACAAACAAAAACAAATGTCCCCAAAAGAATACCGGACACATTCCCGTACTTCTTAACCATAAAACTCACTGCCGTTCCAGTATGCTTTTGCCTCCCCGGCAAGCACTGCCCTGCAAAAATCTTTTTCATCGGAGAGCTTCCGGTCAAACAGCATGCCGCCACCGATCATTCTGGTGGTATGCTGATCCGAGCCAGCCGTAATCGGAAGTCCATGTTCTTTCGCATAGGCGATTGCTTTTTCATTATACAGGATATTTTTATGCGACATGCTCGCAGGGCTCTCATGTGTAGCATTGATTCCCTCCACTGCATCTACACAGTCCGGGAAAAGACGGATTTCCGGAATATAATCCTCCTCACGAAACGGATGCGCGTGGCTGACGATACCACCACCGGCATGTACCAGTTCATACTGTTCTTTCACATCTGCGTCTTTGATCTCGGGATGTTCAAACAGCCATTCTTTGTTTAAGCCATAAATTAAAAATTCTGTTCCGTGATATCCTGACTCCCATCCGAAAAACACCTGCAGTCCGATCTTATCGCCTTCTTCTTTCGCATGTTCATAGCCCTTACAGAACTGTTCTACCCAGTCTTTCCATGGAAGGCTCCGGTCCGCCGCCGTATTTCCATAAAAGAAATGATCTGTTACGACGATGCCGGCATATCCCGCTTTCTGATATGCTCTCGCCATCTCTGCTCCTGTATTCTGTCCACATGCGCTTCCCTCTGATGTGTGCACATGGGTGTCATATAAATATCCGTTTATTTGCATGATAAACCACCAATTTACCTTTCATAAGCGAAAAAAGAACTTACCCCGGGGTTGTCCCACCGGAATAAGTTCTCCCTCATCTTGTCCTATAATTAAGCAACTGCTTTCTTTGCGATCTCAGCTAATGCTGCAAATCCTGCTGCATCGTTTACAGCCATCTCTGCTAACATTTTGCGGTTGATGTCAACACCAGCTACTTTTAAGCCATGCATCATCTGGCTGTAAGAGATTCCGTTCATTCTTGCTGCTGCGTTGATACGAGCGATCCATAACTGACGGAACTGTCTCTTTCTCTCTTTTCTTCCTGCGTAAGAACTTGTTAAGGCTCTCATAACAGACTGTTTTGCAACACGGTACTGTTTAGAACGAGCTCCTCTGTAACCTTTTGCTAATTTTAATGTTCTATTATGTCTTTTTTTAGCGCCTAAACCGCCTTTAACTCTTGCCATGATCTATTCCTCCTTAACAACTTTCTTACATGTATGGTAAAATCTTCTTCATATTCTTAACGTTTGTAGCATCTACGATAGCCGGTTTTCTAAGATTTCTCTTATTCTTTGTTGTTTTCTTTGTTAAGATATGTCTCTTGTAAGCTTTATTTCTCTTTAATTTTCCTGTTCCTGTTACTTTGAAACGTTTTGCAGCTGCTCTGCTTGTTTTCATTTTTGGCATGATATATTCCTCCTTAAAATTATGATTTTTTTTCTGCCAACACCATGCTGATGCTTCTGCCTTCAACCTTTGGTGCTTTTTCCACTACTGCAACCTCTGCAAGACTCTCAGCAAAGTCATCCAGAATATGCTTGCTGGCATTCATATGTGCCATCTCACGTCCACGGAATCTTAAAGTGATTTTTACCTTATCACCTTTGCTTAAGAATTTTTTTGCAGCATTCATTTTGGTGTTCAAATCATTTGAATCAATATTCGGTGACAGGCGAATCTCTTTTAACTCGACCACTTTCTGTTTTTTTCTGGCTTCTTTCTCTTTTCTCGCCAATTCATAACGATACTTACCGTAATCGATAATCTTACATACCGGCGGCTTTGCGGTCGGAGCAATCTTGACCAAATCAAGCTCTGCTTCCTCAGCCAGCTTCATTGCTTCTCTCACTGACATAATGCCAAGCTGTTCTCCGTTTTCTCCGATCAGACGAACTTCTCTGTCTCTGATCTGTTCATTAATCATTAACTCGCTAATGGTATTGCACCTCCAAAATATTATTCTTTACTTGCATTAAAAAAAGTGGATAGGCAGACTATCCACTTTTAATACTCAATACTCGCAAGGTGCGATACTTCAAACAACAGGAATATTCCCGATGCCTTGAATATAAAACCATGAGTCACACGAATGCTGGTGCTCCGGTGAGAGTGGATACTCTACTTTGTTTTCAACAACTATTAAACTATACCACTTCAGAAAATTTCTGTCAAGTACTTTTTAAAGTTTAAGAATGTCTTAGCAGGGGATATTCTTAAACTTTCTATCCTGATATTAATTATTCCTGTGGAAGAACGTATTTACTGATCAGTTCATCTAAGGATACTGCCTGAGCAGAAAGCTCCTCACTGGTAGCAGAGGACTCCTGTGCGGTTGCGGAGTTTGCCTGAACAACCTCCGAAATCTGGTTGACACCCTGTTCTGCCTGATCCATGGCAGTTGCCTGATCTCTGGATACCTGGCTGATATTTTTGGAAGACTCTGCAATCTTGCCGATTCCTTCTACAACCGTTTCAATGGATGCTGCAGCTTTGTCTGCCGCCTTGTTTCCTTCTGCGATCTCCTCTAAGGATCCTTCGATCAGTTCTCTGGTATCTACTGCAGACTTTGTACTCTGCTCTGCTAACTGACGGATCTGGTCAGCAACAACCGCGAATCCTCTTCCTGCCTCTCCTGCTCTTGCTGCCTCAATGGAAGCATTTAAGGAAAGCAGGTTTGTCTGGGATGCGATATCCTCAATCTCAGAAATGATGTTCTCGATATTTTTGGATGTCTCGTTGATGCGTGTCATTGCATCTACCATTGCTGTCATCTGCGCACGGCTGTTGTCCGCTTCGTCTGCATACTGTTTTGCCTGTACATAGGACTCATGTGCCTGATCTGCTGCTTTTTCAATGTTCTCTGTGATGCTTGTGATCGTAGCCTGTAACTCTTCTACTGCACCTGCCTGCTCAGTAGCACCCTCTGCAAGACTCTGTGATGCCTCTGCAAGGTTTGTAGATCCTGCAGATACCTGGCTGGATGCATCTTCAATAGAACGTAATGTAACGATCATCTGATTCTTCATATCACGCATGGCAAGAAGTAATTTTTCAAATTCACCCTGATATACTTCCGGACAGTCTGATTTGATATCAAAGTTACCGCTTGCCATATCAGCAAGATGTTTGCCACAGTCAGCGATAACTATATTTAATGTTTCTTTCATCTCATTTGCTGTCTGGATTATGTCAGCCACCTCATCATGCGTATCTACTATCGGGAATGGATCTGTGAGGTTACCTTTTGCAAATGTTGTAAAACGGTCGCTTAACGCACCAAGAGGTACTGCGATTCCTTTTGCAATGGAACTTCCCATTCTCATTGCCTGTGCAAATGCAAATACAATACTTGCAACAATCACAATAAGGAAAATAATACTAATGGCAGAAAGTCTTGCCGCAAGGGAGTCTCCTTCGTTTACGTTTGCATCCAGCAAGTCCGCTGTAAGGCTGTAAACCTGCTCATACAATGGATCTACGGTATCGTTCATCATTTGCTGGGCTTTGATGCTGTCTTCATTGTCCGTGGAAGCGCCGATCTCCATCGCTTGGGCTTCTGCATCCCAGTACTGCTGAACAAGTGTGTTCGCCTGCTCATAGAGATCTTTCTCAGTGCCTGTCACACAGGTGTTCGCAACTATAGCCCAGTAATCATCAAACTTCTGTTTCTTTTCATCATGTATCTGTTTCATGGTTGCGATCATATCAGTATCATTGTAACCAATCACACCGCGCGCTGCTGATCTCGCATCTGCAAAAACGATCATTGCCTTTCCGATATCACCCTGCGAAAAACCATAATTAGTAAGTGCATGTTTATACTGCGTAGATATAATAAGCATCATAATTGCTCCAATAACACCTGCAATGGATGCAAGCAGTGTAACGACTGTGAAACATTTTTTCAGCCGTTCCTGAATTTTTAGATTCTTATACATAATCTTTTCCTCCTGTTTGTGCGCTTTATTTACTATGTCTGTCAGGTATTGTCATCGATAAGCTGCTTTATCCCCTGCTGCTCGGACTGTGGCATCAGCTTTGAAACCTCAAACATCACGATCAGCTGCTTATCATAGGATGCCACATCATTAAAGCAGCTCTGATTGGCATTCATGATCGTCGGCATCGGAATCACCTGTTTTTCATTTACATCAATGATCTCACGGACACTCTCTACTTCAAGACCAATCTTCATGCCATTCATACTTGCCACAATAACATTTTTTATATCCTGTTTTGGATATCCGAAATAGTCAGCAAGATTACATATCGGAACGATATCACCATGCAGATTCACGATTCCTTCGATATGCGCAGGTGCATTTGGAACACCTACCACACTCATTCTTGTTTCAATCGACTCGACATCATCCACTGGTATTCCAAACCGGACATTATTGAGCATAAACGTCAGTAATTGCATTCTCTCACCTTCTTTGCTGTATTTTTGCCTATAAAAAACCATCTTATGGTTATTGTACCATTTTAGTAAAATATGTAAACTATTTTTTTATACTTTTTTTAATTTTTTGACAAATATATTTCATTCATGCTACGATAACACCATCTGCTGACTGTTTTTACAGTCACTTATTAATAATATGAAAGGACTTACAGACTATGGATAATAGAATTGTTGACCTGCATGTACATTCCACAGAATCAGATGGAACCTTTACCCCCACTGAGGTGATCGCAGAAGCCAAAAATGCCGGTCTTTCCGCTATCGCCCTGACTGACCATGATACCGCCACAGGTATAAGAAAAGCTATGGGTGCCGCAAAGGAAGCCGGTATCGAGCTGATCCCGGGCATTGAGCTTTCCACTGCTTACACGTTTCCGGGAAAAAAACAGGAAAAGGAAATCCACATCGTCGGTCTCTACATTAACCCGGATGACCCGGAACTCTTAAAAATGACTGCTGAATTCCGCGAATGCCGGGATAAACGCAATGAAAAAATGATCGCTGCCCTGCAGGAAGAAGGATTTCCAATTACGATGGAAGCCCTTCTGGCAGCGAATCCGGACAGTGTCATTACGCGTGCAAACATCGCACGTTTCCTTTATGAACATGGATGGATCAAATCCGTTTCCGAAGCCTTCGACAAATACATCGGCGATGGCTGCCGCTGCTATGTCGGACGTTTTAAAGTATCTCCCATGGAAGCCGTGTCCCTTATTAAAAAAACCGGAGGGATTGCCATCCTTGCACACCCGTTACTTTATCATCTGGGTGTAGAACAGCTGCAGCTGCTGATTGATGACTTAAAAGCTGTGGGACTTGATGGCATCGAGGCAATCTACTCTACCTATACCACCGGGGAAGAACAGCTTGTCAAACGCATTGCAAAAGAAAACGACCTGCTTATCAGCGGCGGTTCTGATTTCCATGGTGAAAACAAACCTGCCATAAAGCTTGGAACCGGACGTGGGCATCTTTATATTCCATATTCTGTCCTGACCGATATCAAAGCGCGCGCCGGGAAGTAACACCATTTCACGGATTGCAAAAAATGTCTGTCCTATAAAATAAATTTCTCGATCACCTCGGCAATGGCGTCATGATTATTGTCATTTACTGTGACATAATCCGCTGCCGCCTTTGCTTTTTCGGTGGCATTCTTCACTGCGACCCCGATACAGGCCGTCTTTATCATCGGCACATCATTATCCTCATCCCCGACTGCAACCGTCGCATCCATCGGCATATTAAGGATCTTTGTCAGTTCTAAAATACCAGTTGCCTTGCTCGTATTTTTCGGACTGTACTCTAAATACTGACTGCTGGAAAAAAAGCTGTTACATTTTCCCTTTTCCCAGTTCAGATTTTTCTTTTGAAAACGCTCTAACTTGTCTCTCTGATCTAATGAGATCAGCATAACCTTCTGTGGTTCTTCCTCTAAAGCATCCAGGATATTTGGTGATATCTTATAAGAAATACGCGCCTGTTTCACATAGTAATCCAGTTCTTTCGTATGCTTTGTGGTAATAAGATCCGTGCTGTTATATGTCTGCACATACAGGCCCGCACGTTTTGCCTTATCAAAAAGTTCCTGCACAATCTCAATCGGCAGCGAACGCTTTAACAGTACACGGTCTGCTGCGCAGTCATAAAGTACTGCGCCATTAAATGCGATCATATAGCAGCCCGGTGTGTTTAACCCCAGTTCTCTTGCAACTTCTCTTGCTGTTTCAACCGGTCTTCCGGTTGCAAGTGCTATGTAATGCCCCGCCTCTAACATTCTGTGGATAGCCTCACGGTTTTTTTGCGTGATGCTTTTATCATCACACAATAATGTGGCATCCAGATCCACACATAAAATTTTGTGATTCATAAACCTCTCCCCTTCTTATCGGTAAAATACTGCTATTCTGCAGGTTCCGCCGGAATAAATACCCGTTCCCGGTACACATGATCCTGTTTCGGAACTGCTGCAACCGCTTCCTCACAGAACTGCATCTGTGAATTGACTAAAACTTTTCCTCTTTTATCAATTTTCTCATAATTTCCATCTGATTTCAAGAGATGAGCCTTTGTATTATCAGATAATTCAACTTCGAGAATGTGTTTTGCAGATTTTTTTGCCTCATCATCCAGAACAGGGAACAATATTTCAACACGGCGGTCCAAGTTACGCGGCATCCAGTCCGCACTTCCCATATACACCTCGTCTGCCCCGTTATTCTCAAACCAGAAAATTCTGCTGTGCTCTAAAAAATTTCCGACAATCGAGCGCACTTCTATATTTTCACTCACACCCTTGATGCCAACCTTTAAGCAACAGATACCACGCACAATCAGCTGAATTTTTACCCCTGCTGCCGATGCCTCATAAAGTGCCGCAATGATCCCCGGGTCACAGAGCGAATTCATTTTCGCGACAATGCGTGCCGGCTGTCCGCATTTCGCATGTGCTGTCTCTCTGCCGATCAGTTTCATAAATTTATTACGAAGCCAGATCGGTGCCAGGGAAAGTTCATTCCAGGAAAGCGGCTCGGAATAACCGGACAGCATGTTAAATACCGCTGTCGCATCTTCGCCGATCGCCTCGTTACAGGTAAAAATTCCACAGTCAGTATATAATTTTGCCGTCGAATCGTTATAGTTTCCGGTTCCAAGATGAACATATCTGCGGATACCGTCCTCCTCCCTGCGGACAACAAGCGCAATCTTACTGTGCGTTTTCAGACCCACCAGTCCATAGATAACATGGCAGCCTGCCTGCTCAAGTTTTTTTGCCCAGACGATGTTATTCTCCTCATCAAAACGTGCTTTTAACTCCACTAAAACCGATACCTGTTTACCATTTTCTGCCGCCTGTGCCAAAGATGCAATGATCGGCGAATTGCCGCTGACACGGTAAAGCTGCCTTTTTCCTGCGGTCTCTTTTCTTTCTGATCTGTGA
>ERZ827156.3799-NODE-3799-length-13100-cov-11.642162_pt1 | contig 13100 bp, 10 predicted proteins | sample MGYA00519919_ERZ827156 | MGnify/ENA primary metagenome ERZ827156 (study PRJEB31778, sample SAMEA3449269) | human gut metagenome | biome: human gut; feature: human-associated habitat; material: faeces | place: United Kingdom | collected 2010/2012 ... | reverse complement strand
ATTGAATATATATTGTTGTTTTTTTAGGATCTATTCCTACTGATAAATAATCCATTACAACTTCTCTTACATTTTTTCTTACTTTTTCTGGATTGTTAAAATTGTCTGTTAATGCTTGAACATCTGCTATTAATATAAATGGTTCATATTCATCATTTTCTTGTAATTTAAGTCTTGTTTTTATTGAGCCAAAATAATGCCCTATGTGTAACCTTCCTGTTGGTCTATCTCCTGTTAATATTCTTTTTTTACTCATTTTATTTACCACTCTTTTCCTTTTTGTTTTTTACTTGTATATTATACTATATTTTATAAACAAAAACAACTCTATTTACTAGAGTTGTTTTAAATATTATTTATGCTTTTGCAGCTACTTCTTTTTTTGCTTTTTCAACTGCTTCTACTGGGTAAACACTTACTTGTTTTTTGTCTTTACCTTTTCTTTCAAATTTTACTGTTCCATCAACTAATGCAAATAGTGTATCATCACTACCTTTTCCAACATTAACTCCTGGATGTACTTTTGTTCCTCTTTGTCTTACAAGAATATTTCCTGCTAAAACAAATTGACCATCTGCTCTTTTAACACCTAAACGTTTTGATTCACTATCTCTACCGTTCCTTGTGCTACCTTGACCAACGTGATGTGCCATTTTTTTCAACTCCTTCCAGTTTAAAAAATTTATATCGTTTTATTAAATACTTTCTTACGCTTCTACTTTTTCTGCAACTTCTTTTTTGCTTCCAGCTTTTTTTGTTGCTGTTTTTATAGATGTTATTTCTACTTTAGTGTATGGTTGTCTGTGCCCTTGTTTCTTTCTTTCATTCTTTTTAGGTTTCATTTTGAAAACTATTATTTTTTTACCTTTACCATGAGAAACAACTTTTCCTTCAACCTTAATACCTTTAACATATGGATTTCCTACTTGTACTTTTCCTTCTTCTGAAAGTAAAACAACATTATCAAATGTGATTTTTTTACCTTCTTCTGCATTTAATTTTTCAAAAAATACAACATCTCCTTCTGCTACTTTGTATTGTCTTCCACAGCTTTCAATTATTGCGTACATTAAAAATGCACCTCCCTTATTTGTATACTCGCTAATCCTCAAAAAAGGTAGTTACTTATATTTATAACATTTAGTCACCTTGATTAAGCGGATTACAGTTAACTATTATACTATATAAATTCTAAATTGTCAACCAGTTTTTGCTAAATATTTTTCGCTTCAATCAAAACATCTTCCATATTTGATATTTGTCTTTTCTAAATGTTTAAAAATTATTTTCCTACTATTTCGTTTTGATTTTTATAAATACTGTTTTCATTTACATATCCCTTTACAGATGAAAGTGGGTATATAATTGTATTTTTTCCAATTATACAACCAGGATTTAAAACACAACCACATCCAATTTCTGTGTTATCTGCTAATATTGCTCCAAATTTTCTTAGATTTGTTTCTAATTTTTGATTTTTAAATCTTATTGTAACATTTGCCTTATCAGATCTTAAATTTGAAGCAATACTTCCTGCTCCCATATGTGCTTTATAGCCTAAAATTGAATCCCCCACATAATTATAATGTGGTACTTGAACATTATTAAATAATATTACATTTTTTAACTCCGTAGAATTTCCAACAACAGCATTTTTTCCTATTATTACATTTTTTCTAATATATGCAGAATGTTTTACATTTGCGTTCTCATCTATTATACATGGACCTTCTATACAAACTGTTGGTGCAATTGTAGCACTATTTGCAACCCATACATTTTCTTTTATCTCTTTAAAATTTTGCTTATCTAATTGTTTTCCTAAATTAATTATAAAATCTCCTATTTTAGGTAAAACCTCCCATGGGAATATAGCCCCCTCAAAAATAGTTTTAGCCATAGTTTCTTCTAAATTCAATAACTTTATAACTTTCAATTGTTCCAAATTATTTTCAGTTACCATTTTTCTCCCTCCTTATGTTTCTATTAAAACACATTTCTTTTAATTTATCAACCATTTTCAATAATTTAACGAACATAATAAACTATAGACTTTTTATAAAAAATAATGTAAAATATTACCATAGCTTTAAAAGGAGAATAAAAATGTTTTTAAATTATACTGTAAAAAAACAAGAAAAAATAAATTTAATATTAAAAAACGAACTTCAAATTTCTTCTAGATTGCTTTATAAATTAATAAAAAATAAATTAGTATATCTAGATGGAAAAGCTGTAGATACAAGAATATTAGCAAATGTTAATGATACAATTACCATTGACCTAAATTATAATGAAGAAAACTCTAACATTGTAGCAACAAAAATTGACTTAAATATTATCTATGAAGATGAAGCATTTATTGTTTTAAATAAGCCATCTGGAATTGCTGTACACCCATCTATTTTACATTTTGAAGATACACTTTCTAATGGCGTAAAATATCATTTTGATCAAATAAATTTACACAAAAGAATAAGACCTGTAAACCGTTTAGATTTTTATACTTCTGGTCTAATTGTTTTTGCTAAAAATGAATATATTCAAGAAAGTCTAATTAAACAAATGAAAGAAAAAATATTCAAAAAAGAATACCTTGCTTTAGTTCATGGTAATTTCACTAAAAAACAAGGTATTATAAATAAACCAATTGCTAGAAAAGAAAATAGCATTATTGAAAGATGTATTTCTGAAAACGGAAAACCCTCTATAACACATTTTGAAGTTGTTCAAGAATATGAAGGATTTTCTCTTGTTAAATGCATTTTAGAAACAGGGCGTACTCATCAAATTAGAGTACATATGTCATCAATTGGACATCCTTTAGTTGGAGACACCTTGTATAGTTCAAAATCCGAACCTTTTACTGGTCAAGCTCTTTCCTGCATTAAGCTCCAGTTTAACCACCCTATTTCAAACACGCCTTTAACATTTACTCAACACTCTTTAGGCTTTCAATCATATCTATCTTCTTTAAAACAAAATGAATAATACTATTTACAATAAATGAAAATATACATGTAATTATTGCTGAATATATATAACTAATAGGTTTGATATTTTTTATAAATCTTAATTTATCAATCTCAACACTTTGAACTATTGCCGTTGTTAAAAAAGCCCCAAATATCATTCCTAACAATACACCTATTATTGTAAAAATAATATTTTCTTTATTTATATAATTATCTACTTCTTTGTCAAAAAAGCCTAAAACTTTAAGTGTTGCAATTTCTCTTGTTCTTTCTCCTATATTTATATTTGCCAGGTTATACAAAACCACAAATGCAAGCATTGCAGAAGAGACAACTAAAATTACAACAACATAGTTCATTGTTTTTAGCATATCACTTATTGCTTTAACAAGACTTGTTACAACTGTACTTGAAGCTACTCCATCTATTTTTAAAATATCTTCTAGCATTTTGTTTCTTTCATCTTCTGATATATCTTTTGTATTTATAAGCAACATATTTGTTGAATAGCTTTTTATGTTTTTTTCATAAAAAGCTTTACTCATATAAACATAATGAGAAACATAATTTTCAACTATTGCATTAACCTTAAAAGTATATTCTATATTATCACTACTGGCAAATGTAATTTCATCTCCCTTTTTTATACTTAAGATTTCAGCTATTTTATCTGTTATTATAATGCCATTTTCTGGCAAATTCACAATTTCTTTTGTATCAATATCTATTAAATTACATGACTTTTTAAAACTTTCTCCATCTTCTGGTACAAATACTGTCACATCATAATTCAAGTTATTATTTTTTATATTTCCTGTTGTTGCTTCTAATTTACAATAACTTTTAATATTTTGACTTTCAGATAAATATTTTTCAAGTTCATCTAATCCATTTGTGTTTGCAAGTGTTATTGTTTGGTCATAAGTAAATATTTTTCCAAATTGAGAATCCGGTATATCTGCTACTGAATCTTTTATACCAAAGCCAGTAAGCATAAGTCCTGTACACCCTGCAATTCCTACAATTGTCATTATAGCTCTTTTTTTATACCTAAAAATATTTCTTATTGTTACCTTTTTAGAAAAAGTCAATTTTTTCCAAATAAAGGTTACTCTTTCTAATAAAACTCTTTTTCCATTTTTTGGTGGCTTTGGCCTCATCAAAACTGCCGGCATTTGCTTTAATTCTTTTATTGCAACATAAATAGTTGCTCCAACAATACAAATAACAGCAATTATCAGACCCATTAATCCTATATCTAACCTATAGCTTACATAAAATACTGGAACTGTATAAATTAGTGAATATAGTATCCAAACAATATTTGGAAGTAAATAAAAGCCAACACTCATTCCAATAGCTCCACCTATTAAACAAGCAAGTGAGGCATATAAAATATATTTTGAAATTATTTGCCAGTTATTATAACCAAGCGATTTTAATGTACCAATTTCAATTCTTTCTTCTTCAATCATTCTTGTCATTGAAGTTAAACTTATTAATACTGCAACTAAATAAAATACCATAGGAAATATTTTTGAAATATTCGTCATTGTTTTAATTGCATCAAATATGTTCGAATATCCCCCATTGTCCGCCCTTTTTGTTATATACCATTTTGCTTTTTCAATTTTATTTATTTCATCTCTTGCTTCATTTATTTTGTTTTGTGCCTCATTTAGCTGCTTTTCCGCCTCTTTTTTTCCATCTTCATATTCAGTTTCTTTTTGGTTAAGTTCATCTTTTGCTTTTTGTAATTTTTCTCTTCCTTCTGAAATTTCTTTTTTCCCACTATTCAATTTGCTATATGCCGTTTTTTTGCCACTTTCCAAACTACTTTTTTGTTTGTTTATTTCATCTTTTGCTTTAGCTATTTCATTTTTACCTATTGTAATTTTATCTTCTGCATTTTGTAAATTGCTCTGTATTTCTTGTTTTTGAGTTTCTAAACTTGTTTGTTTACCTTCCAAAATAGTTATATTTAAATCAATCTGGGTTGTATCGCCTCCTATATTTTGCAATTGATTTTTTTGAGTTCTTAATTGTTCTAAATTTACTTTTATAGTATTTAACCCCTCATCAATTTTTTTAATTCCATCCTCTGCCTCTTTTTTATTTTTTTGAAGTTCCTCTTCTCCATTTTTTAATTCTGTTTCTTTTTCTTTAATTTTATTTTCCGCATTATTTATTTCGTTTTGAGCCTCTTTAAATTGTTTTTCTAATTTATTTTCTTCAGTTTTTATCTTTTTTTCAGAAGCATTTATTTTTCTTTCGGAACTTGAAATTTCTTCTTTTGCTGCATCTAACTTGGTTTTGGCATCTTCCAATTCTTGATATGTAGACTGCTTTTTTTCATCAAATTCTTTTTGAGCACTATCAACTTTTTCATTTGCTTTATCTTTTAATTCATTATACCTTGCCATTTCTCTTTGACTTTTTATTTCTTCTATTTTTTTATTTGCATTGTCTATAAGTTCTGTATATTTTTCACTATTTGTTACATAATTTTTTGCATTTTTAACTCTAATTCCAATTTCACTATAATAATTTATATCTATTATATCTTTAGTGTATATAAAAAAGCCTATGTTTCCGCTCCCAAGAGATGTATTTCCTCTTTCACTTGAAATATATAGTGGTGAATTGGCAATTCCAACAATTTTTAATTCTTTAACCTTAAAATCTGGATTATCATCTTCATTTTTGTCTTCATTTTGCAAAATTATAGTTTTTCCAATATAATTTTTAAAATCTTCGTCTAATATTGTATAATTTGAATCCAATAAACATTCATTGTCTTTTTCTGGAAGTCTACCATACACAACACTTGGAACATTTATATTCTCATTATATTCAATTACTTTTACTATACTCTCTTTCTCATCTAAACTACAAATGCTATCTTTTGTTTGAATTCCATAGACATTTTCAATTTCTGGAATTTTCTCAATTGATTTTATATCTTCATCTTTCAAACCTAATGTTGAAACAACATCTATATCGAAAACTTTATTATCATTCATATATCTATTTAATGTATCTAACATATCTGGTCCTGTTGCAACAAGCCCAGAATAAAAACCAACGCCTAAAAAAGCCATTACAAGTATAGAAATAAACCTTCTTCTTGTTTTTATAATTGATTTAAAGCTATTTTTTATTAAAGATTTTTTCATTTATAAAACCCTTTGCTACTATTTACAGTCTTAAATTTGCTTAATATTTATTTTCACTATTTAACTGTTAATTGTAACATCCTTTCATTATAGATTATTAGTTACCATTCTATTTCTTCTATTGGTTTTGGATTTTCATTTTTCTCAATTTTCTCTGCCATACCGTTTTTAAAATGTATTACCTTATCTGCAATTGGTGCAATTGCACCATTATGTGTTATTATTATAACTGTCATATTTTCTTTTCTTGACATATCTTGTAAAAGTTTTAATATGCTTTTTCCTGTTTTATAATCTAACGCACCAGTTGGTTCATCACATAATAAAAGTTTTGGATTTTTGGCTATTGCTCTTGCAATTGCTACCCTTTGTTGTTCTCCACCAGAAAGCTGTGATGGAAAATTATCTTTTCTTGGTGTTAAACCTACTTTTTCTAATATTTCATCAACATTTAATGCGTCTGAACATAATTGAGTTGCAAGTTCAACATTTTCTTTTGCTGTTAAATTTTGAACTAAATTATAAAATTGAAATACAAACCCTATTTCATTTCTTCTATACTCTATTAGTTTTCTATTATTTAATTTTGTTATTTCTTTATTATCCACAAAAACCTTTCCAGAACTTGCTTTATCCATTCCTCCTAAAATATTAAGAGTTGTAGTTTTTCCTGCTCCACTTGGTCCTACAATTAAAGCAAGCTCTCCTTTTTCTATCTCAAAACTAGTATTATCTAGAGCCTTTATTGTAACTTCTCCCATTTTATATTCTTTAACTACATTTTCAAATTTAATATAAGACATAATAAATACCCTTTCTTGCATAATTTAACCTTTTGAAATTATAACATTAAATTAAAATTTTGTCATTAAAAAAATGTAAAAAATCAAAAACCGCTAAAAGTTTGCACTTTTAGCGAAAAAACATTTATGTGTTATTCATTCATTTCTTTTTTGCCATTATATTCATTAACTAAATATAGTGGTCTATTTTTTGTTTCATTAAATATTCTTCCTAAATATTCTCCTACAATTCCAAATAACAAAATTTGAACTCCTGAAAAGAATAATATTAACAATATAATAGCTTGAAACGCTTGTATTGCTTGTTTTATGACAAAACATTTAGCTATAACATATATAAAATAACCAAATAATAAGAAAAATGTTGGGATTGCAATATATGTAGAAATTCTTAATGGAGATGTTGTAAAAGATGTAATACCATCTATTGCTAAATCTATTAATTTTATATAATTCCATTTAGTTTTTCCAGCTACTCTTGGGTCTCTATCATACAAAACTTCCTTCTTTTTGTATCCTATCCAACTAAACATACTTTTCGTGTTTCTTTCCGCTTCTCTTAATTTTTTCAATGCATTTACACATCTTTTATCTAATAGTCTAAAATCTCCTGTGTCTTTTTGTATCTCTATTTTAGTTGTTTTTTGCAATATCTTATAATACATTTTAGAAGTAAATTTTTTAAGCCAAGTCTCTCCTTTTCTTGAACGTCTTTTTGCATATACATCATCATAGCCTTGTTCCCAATATTTTACAAGTTCTGGTATTAGCTCTGGTGGGTCTTGCAAGTCTGCATCCATAAATATTGCACAATCTCCAGTTGCATAGTCAAGTCCTGCTATCATAGCTATTTCTTTTCCAAAATTTCTAGAAAAATCAACATAATTAATTCTATTATCTTCTTCTCTCATCTCTTTTATTATATTTATTGTGTTATCTTTACTTCCATCATTTATAAATAAAATTTCAAATTCATAATTTTCCATTGAATTCATTAACTTTTCCATTCTTTGTTTTAATATAGGTAAAGATTCTTCTTCATTATATGCTGGTATTATTACACTAATTTTTTTCATTCTAGTTCTCCTTATTTGCCATTTTATATCTTATTTTCGATATTTTAATTATTTCTAAATAATTTTTTAAACAGTTTCCAAGATTTACTGTTTTTTATTTCTTCAAGTTCTTTTAACGTTCTATTGTATTTTTCAATATATTGATTTAATTCTTGTTCTTTTTATTTTAAAACTTTATCATTCCAATTTTCTCTTCCAAGGTAATAATCTTCTGTCTTTTGTCTAGCTTCCCATCCTCTATCTATTTCTTTTTGCATCCAGGTATGCATATATTGCAATTCACTAATTAGTATCCTCATAATTTCATTTCTGTCTAATTCATTTATAGGATTACTAATTGTTTCGATGTCTTCTACTTCATAAATATTGTCTTTTATATTTCTATTTGCATACAACCATTCATAATTTTTATCTACTATTTCTTCCATATTTTGATTTTTTAATGAATTAACTTGTTTAGCAACTTCTGCATAATTCTTTTTTCCATTCTCTATATCTTGAAAGTTAGTATAAGAAAATTTTTCAATATTATCACTAGTTATAATTCCTTGAAAGTCATCATTTCCTGTAATAATTGCTATTCTTTTCATAGCAATAGCTTCTTGCATACATCTGGCAATTCCTAATATAATGCCATTTTGTTCCATAATATTCTTAATGTCATTACGAGCCCCTAACATATTGCATTTAATTTTTAATTCTTTTATTTGTTCTTCTACTTTTGGTCTTTGGCTTCCATCACCTACAATTGTTAATTCTGCTTTAGGATTTATTTTTTTATATTCATCAAACCATTTTAACCCATTTATAACGCCATTTTTCTTGTCTTTTTCAAATCTTGAAATTAGTAGAACTTTATTCAAATTTATTGGGCTATTACTTTTAAATTCCTGAAAATCTATACAATTAGGTATAACCTTATATTTGTCTTCTTCTAATTTGAATCTCTCCATATTTTCTTTTTTAGATGTTTCTTGAATTGTAATGATTTTTGATGCCATTCTATAATATAAAGTTTGAAATTCTAACCCCATATTTCCTATCTGTAATTCTTCATCATATACTCCTGTAATTCCATGATGCACATATGCAATATATGGTGTATTAGTTAATACACATGCAGAAAATACGGATGCAACACAATCAACTTGATGTATATATACCAATTTTATATTATATTTTTCAATAATATCTTTTACATTTTCAATTTTTTCTAAATTATAGCTTTCTCGTGATTCATATTTAAAGTCTATAAATGTAACTCCATTTATTTGCTTTAATTTTTCAGCATAAAAGTCACTTTCTGCCAAGACATATATTTTATATCCTCTTCTTGAAAATTCTCTTATTTGAGTTATGCAAGCAGTTTCAATTCCTCCTGCTCCAAGTTTTGCATGACATATCAAAATATTATATTTTCCGTTTCATCTTTTCACCTTACTTTTATTATTTTTTTCTTAATTTTAAATATTGTTTTATACATTTTTTTAATTAAATTATTAATATTGCACAATTGCTTCTAAAATTTCTTTGTTTGTTAATTTATTTTTTCTATTTGTATTTATTTCTAATGTTATTTTATTTCCATCTCTATATGGCTCTATAATTTGTTCAGGATCCATATCTTCAAATGGGTATTCTATTATTTCTCCCGAAATATAGTCTCTTTGATATGCCACACCAGTTATATTTAAAATGTATAATTTATTTGAATTTATCATTTTTTCAAGTTGGTTTGCAATATTATTTTTACTTTCTCCACTTTTTTTCAAATATCCACTATCTGCTATTTCAAAATTATCTATTCCATTTTTATTTAGCAAATTTAAGAAAATATTTCTTGATTGAGAAGATATCCAAACTCCATTATCTGTTGGAGCTTCTTTTATTAAGCTTTCTAATTCTTTTTCTTCTGGTTTAGATTTTTTTATAATTCCTGCTAAATCAACATAGAATTGAACTTGTCGCTTTATTTGTAATATTTTTCTTCCATCTTTTTCTTCTTCTACTTGATATATATCTGTATTTCCTGTTGCATTTATATTTTTTTTCATATTCTCTAATTCTTCTGTAGAAGTTTCCACAATAGTATTTACTTCCTCTATGGTATTTAATTTCTCTACATTATTTGTTTCTTCAGATATTTTATCTTCATTAACATCACTTGCTATTTCATTATTATTTCCATTTTTCATATTTTTATTTATAACTATAAATATTATGGATATAATTATTAGAATTACTATTACCAAAAATATAGAATACTGTCTTTTCATGCTCACTTTCTCCTTTTGTTGTTTTTTCTAGTTTTAGAAATCATTAAAATTATAATTATCACAAACACTATTACTATACTGAATATTATAATTTGTTTATTATCATTTTTTTCATCATCTGTATTTACCAAATTTTCAATATCATTATTCATATTTGTTGAATTTTGGGCATTATTATTTATACTATTTTCATTTTCGTTTGTCTTATCTTTTTGTTTTTCCACAGCTTTTTCTTCAGTTTTATTATTCTCAATTTTTTGAGTATTATTTTCTTTATGTAAAATATAATCTTGACCTAATGTTTCAGAATTATTTTCATCATTTTTATTTTTTTCTTCATATTTTTTTTCTATCTCATTAGCCTCTTCTGATGTTATTCCTGCACGTCCAGAACTAGCAGGAGGCACTGGTATATCAACTAATCTGTCATTATCTTCTACAGCATGTGTAGAACCACATATACTACAAACTACTACTAATATAATATTTATTAATATTATTTTTAAGAATTTTTTCATATTAAACTTCATTCCTTCCTTTCTTTATTGAAAATATAGAAAAATTACAAAATCCAACCTTTTGTTTCTTTAAAATTCAAAGTTAAGACCCAAAAAGTTTAATTTTGGGTCTTTTCTTCTATGTACTCATATTAAATATTTTGATGCAACATAACCTTTAAGTCCATTTCCAAAGTCTACTTCATCCCACCAATATCCATTTGCATAAGCTACATTTTTCCTTATTCGTGTTCCTACTGTACCATCTAATATTCCAGCAACCATGTTATAAGATGTTCCTGGACCTTTTCTTAATTTAACACCTGAATTATCACTTGTTTTTACTGTTACTTTTTCACCTGTAACTCCTGGAATTATACCATTTGACTGTGGTTTATCAGCGATTGTTGATGGCATATTTTCATAGACCGGTATTATAAATTTTATACTATTTTCTAATGTGCCTGTATTTATATATGCTTTTCTTAAAGTACTTGCTTCACTATATGCAGCAGATAAATTTTGCATATATTGATGATTATAAAAACCTCCCCCACTTGCTGGGTTTACATCAAATTTATTTAAATATAATGTATTTTGTTTTACATCAATATAATTCTTTTTTAACATTGAAATTCCGCCTTCTAAACCTTTTTGCATTGAATCCCAACCTTTATTTCTTGCATATGCTAGTGCTGTTGGAATATCATTTCCAACCTCTGCACCTATATTAAATGGATTAAAATATCTTTTTCCATCTCCACCATTCATATTTAAAGTTCCTGAACCGTTTTTAGTTTGTTCTTGAAACAACCTTGCTATTGTGTAATATGGATTTATATTTTTACTTTGACAAGCGTTTTTAATATCATTTGCATAATCATTTAAAAATGTACCATTTACCTGATATTGTATAGAAGCTAATGTTGCTCCACTACCAGCATAATTTCCTAAATCTAAAAATTGAAAAATATCTGTATCATTCAAGAAATTCCTTGGATCCATAAAATACTGTATTCCATTATATGAAGCAGATGCCCATTTTCCAGTTATAAAAGGGGTTGGTGCTATCCAATCTCCATTGTATGTTGGTGTATACACTAAATTTCCTTGTTTATTAGCATATTCATATTCTGCATTTATTGCAGTATTAAAGTCTAAATTTGTATATAAAATTTCAAACTGCCAATTTGGATGAGTTTCTACAAGGCTATCTAAAGTATCCGCTATTCCTGGATATTTATTTGTATCTATTGATACTGATATATTGGTTGATATAAAATTAAATTTTTGTTTAATATTTTTTTCGTTATAATATATCTCTAAACCAGATCCATTATCTATAGCACCTTTAATATCAAGTGTATAATCATAATTTTTTATTGGTAAAATTCCGATAGTATTATTTCCATTTTGTCTAATAATCCATTTTTGTCCATCTTGATTTAGCCAGTCATATTGTACAACTTGAGAACCATTTACTATTTCATTATTTTTTACAGTTAAATATTTTCCACTATTAACCATTGAAATTTTATAAAAGCCATTATCATATTCAACTTTTACTTTTTGAGCTCTTACATTGTAGTCTTTCCATATTTGTAAAATACCGTTATTTTCTGTATTACTTGCTGATGCCTCTACAACCTTATTTTTATTTGCATTTACTGCAATTTTATACGTTCCATTTGCAAATGTTCTTTCACTCTTATTTTCTATTTTTTCTAGCCTGAATTCTTGTCCTATTCCTCCACTTTTTTCATATACCTCAATATTAGTTCCATTTGTTGTTTTTGATTGAAAAGCATCTAGATAAAGTTCTTGTCTTTTTGAAATTATATTATAATTTCCTTTTGAATTTTTATAAATTATCCATTTTTGATTTTCAAGTTCTCCGTTATTATCCCACTGATCAACATTTGCTTCATTTCCCCAACCAGCTACATCTAATCTTTTTCCAGAATTAATTGGTATTATTTCATAATATCCCTTTCCATCATAAACCAAATTAAATTGTTGCTGCTGTACATTACAATATTGCCATAAATGTATATTTGTACCATTTGAAGTTTTTCCACCATCAACTGTTAAACTTTGTGTTGGTTCTGTTGCCATTACAATTTTATATGTCCCTTCTTCTACTGACTTTTTAGCTTCTATAACCTCTTTTTCATCACCTTTTATCAATTCTAGTTTAAACTCTTGTCCATTTCCTCCGCTTTTTTCATATACCTCAATATTAGTTCCATTTACTGTTTTAGATTGATATGCATCTAAATATAAATTTTGTCTTTTTG
>ERZ827156.3798-NODE-3798-length-13107-cov-50.036393_pt1 | contig 13107 bp, 12 predicted proteins | sample MGYA00519919_ERZ827156 | MGnify/ENA primary metagenome ERZ827156 (study PRJEB31778, sample SAMEA3449269) | human gut metagenome | biome: human gut; feature: human-associated habitat; material: faeces | place: United Kingdom | collected 2010/2012 ... | reverse complement strand
ACATCGTAAGAGTAAGCGCTGCCCCAGGCGGCAAACGTTGCGTTTGTCACGGTTTGTGTACCCCAGCATTCCGCCACGCCGCTAGTCCATTTGCGGTATGTCCAAATACCACTTGTGCCCTGCTGCACGATATAATCCGCAGTAGGCGGCGCATAGTCTGTCCCGGATACTGCTGTAGATACCGTGCCGTTTGACGCTTTGAGGATACCAGATAGATTCCCGATTTGCATGCCGCCGGTAAACTTAGAGATCCAATCGCAGCGGAAGCAATCTGATTCTTCTGCCACCCCGCCGAACCGCCAGGAGTGTAAGTCAGGATTCCAGTTAAAATCAACCGCAACGGTTGGTATATCCGCTGACACGCTGCCGGTTTCTCCGGCCTGGTCTGTTGCGCTGACCGTGAGCACTCTTGTTGTATCCGTCCCTACCTCGGAGATATAATAGGTTTTTTCCCCTGCCGCTTGAGCGGTTGCGCTGGCTTTTGTAACGCCATCCAGCTGCACGGTTATATTTGCTGTATTGCTGTAATCGGATAGGGATAACCCAAGGGAAAAGGATACCTGTATATCCGCCCCGTTGTCGTTAGCTGTCCATACACCGCCGGAATATGTGCCTCTGGCATAGCTAAGATTGTTGATGCCTGGTACGCTGTAGGCAAGGACCGTGATGCTCCTGGTTGTGGTATTCGTCCGCCCGCGTCTGTCCGCTGCTGTGATCGTGATTGTTTTGCTGCCGGCGCTCAAAACATTGGATGTCCAATCCGCTCCGCTGCCATCCCCGACGCCTGTAATGCTGTAAGAGGCCATGGAACTGCCGGCGCCGGGCGATGCAGACGTGACAACCCTCGCCTTTGACCGCCCTGCCACATAGATCCCCTTGCTTGATAGCCAGGTGTTAGAGTTCACCGGCGTGATTGTTACGCTGCTTATAGTAGGTTTTACCGCAGTCGCCGCAGTCGCCGTAAATCCGACCGTTTTCCGGCCAATCTCCGCGCTCCCGCTATAGGTAATGCAGGTAATTGTTCCGCTGCCGGATACCGACGCCGGTATTTGGCTGAGCAGTGACGTCGGCGGCGTCCAGGAGACAGAGGCGGCTGTGGTCTTGGTGGCGATTGTACCGCTGGTGCTGCCGAATACATAAGACAGCGTGTGCGTAAAGGCTGTACTTGCGCGGTTTATTGTAATCGTACCGGCCGTCCCAATCGTAAACCCACCGAATGACAGAGAGGACGCTCTCGGGATATCCGTCAGAGACATGGATCCGGACAAAGACATTGGGCCGGGTGTGTAGGATGCCTCGGACATATCGATTGACGCTGACACAGACATAGATTTTTTCCCGTCGCTGTTGTGCGCAATCGTTGCCGTGCCGCTTTTGATGGTAATAGACGAATGCGTGCCAAGCGTAAACTGCGGCGCGCTGCTTTTGGCCTGGCTGGATACCACGGTCCCGCCAAGGCTGATACTCCATCCAATCCGCCACTGCGCAAAATTCCACCCGCCCGATTTTAGATCGAGAGAATAGGATACAGACGACGTGTTATCGTCAATCGACGTGCTGTTTTCCGTCACGGTTAAAACCAACGTAAAACCGTTTGAGGTTGTTGCCGACGAAAACGTCTTGGTTTGCAGAGCCATATCAATCCACCGCCTTTATGCCGGATATGCTACCATTCGGCTGCACTACCAATACCCCTGGACCAAGCCGGAACCTCAACAGATTCGTCAGCTCCCATGTGGTTGGCGTCCACAGCGATTGCACAGTCCCGTCAGACAGCACAAATTGTATACGGTCGTTTTTGTGCTGCAATAGGATGGGACTGCTGGAGTCTCCCAGCTCCAACACCCCGTCGCCGTACCGCATGTATTGGGATAGGGTTTCGAACTGTTCCCGGGTTTCCTCTGCGCTGGCTGTATTAGCGTCCGTTTTTTCCTGCAGCTTCTCCAACCGAACGGTAAAGCTATCCGACAGAAGCTCCGTCGATGCGGATACGGTCTCTTGCACGCTGTCTTTTGTGGCATATGTCTCCGATACAGTCTGCGTAATCTGATCCGCTGTCTGTTGGATTTGGCTGGATATATTGCGGGTCTGTTTATCAATTGCCTCTGTTATTTCATTTTCTGTATCCTCTGGAGCAGGGGTCCAGTCGGTTGGTTTGTTGCCGTATTCCAGTTTTGGCTTTTTAATACTAAACGGAAGCGTAGTATTGCCTTGTATCTGTATATAGAACATTCCAACGTCGTCGCCGCTGCCGCTCTCAAAGAACGTCTCATCTTCCACGGTAAATGTGTACGAAACTCTAACCCATTTACCGGATTCAAACCCTGTTCTCAAACCTCCGGTTGTAATTGTATGCCATTTGGTCCGGGTCAAGCTCGTTCGGCTTGCGCATCCGGCCGCAACAAGATAAATACCTCCACTAGATAAAGCGGCAAAGGCGTCAGCATCTTCAACTTTTACCCAGACTGACAACGTAAGAATATTACCGTACAACATTTCTACGGGAAGCACCAGATCGCTAGCATAATTGGCTAATGTTCTCCAAGCGGACGATTCTAACTCCGAAAAAACAGCTATGGTAATACCTTCGCCATCGGTTTCGAACGTGATACTCGATTCCTTATACCAACCGTCGAATGTGCCGGTTCTCGGCAACAGATTTCTACCGCCGATTTCGATATCATTGATCGCCGTAGTTACTTCTGTCTTGGTAGCCCTCAGCAAAATTTGTTCGGAATTTTGGGTAATCGATGTCTCTGCCGTCGTCACACGCACGGCCAAAGCATTCACATCCGCTTGGGCTGCATCTGCCGCCTGTTTCGCCGCGTCCGCCGCAGCCTGTGCGGAAGCTGCATCCGCATTCGCTTTGTCTGCCGCCGCCTGGGCCTCCGCAACCGCCGCTTGGGCCGCCGCCACTTCTTCTTCCGTTGCGTCAACTCGTCCCGTAACGGCCGCTAGGTTCTGCTTGGCCGTGGTAAGGTCTGCCGCCGCTGCAGCTGCTTTTGCGTCAGCATCTTCGGCTGCGCTCTGTGCCGCGGCAGCCGCTGCAGCTGCTTCATCCGCTTTAGCCTGTGCTGCAGAAGCACTGACCTGCACGGTATCCACCCGCTGCGCCAGTGACGTGATCTCTCCCGATACCTTGTTGACGTTAATCTCCGTCCGTTTTACCGCCTCACCTATCGTGAGGCCGCCCTTGGTGTTGGTTGCCTCCGTCTGGCCGGGCAGATCCAGGGTGATGGTGGATGAGATACCGCCGTTATAGATCAGTGACTCACCAGCCACAGCAGACCGGTACACTTTACCCGCCGTTTTGATGCAGAGGATGTCTCCAGTATCTGCCGCCGGATCTCCCCGCCATTTGATCCGGTGGGATCGCAGGCAGCAGCCTTTGATGGCGTTCCACAGATCCTCAATGACCGCCAATCGCTTATCCTCTGCGCCATAGTCCAATATGCCATTATTGGAGATTACCAGCTCCGACGGCCCACGGGATGCCACACTGTCCGCGTCCTCTCGATAGACGATATCTCCCTGCGGATCTCGCGATAGCACCAGACGGTTGATGGGGCCGTGCTCATCGTTAATCCCAACGTCAAACATAACGTTCTCATCCATAACTCGCAGATGCGGACCCGGATGCTTCGTCACCACCGGCTCCGTCAGCCGATACACCACCGTCACCGGTGTTCCGGCGGCCTTTTGGGCGGCCAGGTAGGATTTCCAGGCGGCAAGACTATTGGTATCATAATTTGCGTCATATACGGCCATTCCCTTTGAAGCCGTGGTATCCATACTTACCCCTGTCGTACATCTATAGCTGTTGTACATCGTTTGTGTCTGGTAATGGGTACAGACGATATCCGGCAAAACTTGGTTGCTATCTAATGTCACGATATCAGACAGGACTAACGTCGGCCGATATTTGCTGGTTTCAACGGTCCCGGATAGATGCCAATTCTCCGTCCCGTCCAACTCCATCCGCTTCCATCGCCGGGTCTCGATCCCCGTTGCTGCGTCGTATTCATCGCTCACAGTGCCGTCGCCGTACAGCGGTTCCAGCGTCGGCAGGGTTACGGTGGCGCCGGTATATGGCTCGTAGGCCGTGGCGGTATTTCCTGACTCCAGCTGAATATCGTAGTACCGCACCGTCCGGGCGCCGGTGTTCCCGGTGTCCATGGTGAGATGCAGATACAGCCCGATATAGCCGGACGCTCCCACCGTGATGGTTTTGCTCCCCGACGCTGTCACTGTGGTAAGGGCCTCCGCCGTATCCGTCAGGGTTTTCTTCATGTATACACCCAAATTCGGCGTAAAGGCGGAATCGTTGGTTTCCATCTTCACCCGCAGCGTATAAGTGCCCGCCGTAATCGGCCACCACAATCGCTCCGCCGCCCATGTGGCGCTGCTTGCCGACGGCATCGTCAGGGTGACGCCGTTGTTGTACCGCTCCACCGTGGCGCTGCCAGTCCCCTCTACTGAGCTGCCGATCTGACAGGGGCTTTCCAGCCCGATCAGATTCTTCCCGCAGATCATTGTCTTGACAGGGGCCACCCCCGCCAAGGTGTAAGGGTTATCTGGCCCCTTGTCTCCCGTTCCCGTCTCCATGGTCCGCCCGGCAATCTTTTCCGTCCTGGCGGTTTCTCCGCTTTCCGGCGCCTGTGTCCACACGGGGATCAAGGACAATTTGCCTTCCCGGTCTAGCTGCCCATTACACAACGCCGCCTCGGCAATCTGCCCCAACACCTGTCGGCAGGTCTCCTCGCCTGAGAAATTGGGCGGCTCGGTCAGCTGACGATCAGATCCCAAAAAATCCCCGCCATCATGCTGTAGGCCGCACAAGGCGCACACAGCCGCCAAATACGCCTTGATTGTGATGGGGTATGTGATATTTGACAGCGCCTTGATCTTGATCGTTCCCGTATTCTGGATCTTGTCATAAGCCGTTACCGTAGCCGTTTTTGCTGCTTTGTCCGTGTCCACATGGTCCACGTACAGCGGCGGCATCGGTACATATTCCACCGTCCCGTCCGGCAGAGTGAGGCCGATCTCAACCAGCACATCCCCGGATATGTCGGCATATTGTCCATCACGGTCGATCAGTTCTATGGCTGCCTTCTGGCTCGTGATGCTTCCGACCAGCTTTTTCCCATCTCCTCGGTCGTAAGTAATCTTCCGCAGATCCCCATCGTCTGTGATGACTTTTCCATCTATGGTGACCCTGGCGCGACACTCCCGGGCGGATGCAACCGCAGCGTTTTGATATACATTTGATACGCTATACACTGTGCACCTCACATTTCTATGAAGCTTAAACTCGTTTCTTCGTATGCGTTTTGTGACACATATACATTCAATAAAGTTATTTGCGTCTGGCCCACATAAGCGAGCATGGTCCTCATTGCGTTTGTCCTTGGATGTAAAAACTTAACCTCAAAAACATAACTGTATATGGCATCTAGTAGTGCCGTGGCTGTAGATTGATTCATCGGAAGAAAGTGACATGTTATTTTGTCTTTCCTGTTGACGATATCTACGGCATTATCTCCACGGGCGTTTCGACCGCTATCCTCGGACAAAAATACTGTAGGCTCATATGTAATCTTAATAACATATTTGGAAAAATCTACTCCATTGATTTCCAATACCTGTGCCATATTTTTGCTCCAATCAAATTGGTATAGGCAAACTGCCGTGTTGCCTGGCATAGTCACCTAGGGAATTAATGACTAACTCTGCCAGTTTTGCATCCCCGACTTTTACTGTGATGTGCACCGGGCCGGTTTGCAATTTTGATATTTCTTCCGCCATTACTTGTCGGATCAGTCCTTCAGGAGCTTCAATATTTCGACCGGATTTCTGATCCCCCAACACCGCCAAAAATTCTCTGTTTGGCGGAATCACAGCGCCTTGGGCGAGTCTTGGGATTTTGACTTCACTTATGTTTTTTAAATTAAATCCAACACTTTTACCGCCTATTACCGGCACCCAGTCAGGGACATCAAAGCTGAGCTTGTTTACAGCATTGATCGCAAAATTTATGCCTTTAATAATTCCGTTTGTCATGCCTTCAATTCCGCCGAGTATGGTATTAATAACGGTTTTGATTGCGCCCCATATCCCGTTAAAAATGCCCACAAAAAATTCCTTTACGGCGTTGGACGCCGGAACTATTTTTGTGTTCCACCACTTTTTGATACTATCCCATGCGCCCTTCAGCTTGTCTAAAATAAAATTCCAGTTTGGAGCAATTGCGGCAGCAAGGCCCGCCGCCCCTGCGACTATCAGCCCTATTCCAAGAGGAATCCCGGCGCCCGTAAATAACAATATGACACCGAGTACCAGCAAAGCTGCGCTGACAATAGCCACTACGGCTCCAATCGGCCCTTGTAATGCTGATACAATAGTGTTCCAGTTAGCCGCAACCGATGCGGCAAGACCTGCCGCCCCTGCTACCAATAGCCCAAGCCCCAATGGTAAGGCAGCTCCTGTAAACAGCAAAATAATTCCAAGTACCAGCAACGCACCACTGATAATGCCCACAACCGCGCCAATAGGCCCTTGTAGTGCTTCTTTCATGCTGTTCCAATTTGCGGCAATTGTCGCGGCAAGGCCTATAGCTCCCGCAATAATCAGACCGATACCCAAAGGAATATTGGCACCGCTAAACGTCAAAATAACGCCAAGCACCAACAACACCGTGCTGGTAATACCCAAAGCCGTACCAACAGACCCTTGCAAAATTTCCTTCACGGTATTCCAATTTGTTGCTATCGCAGTTGCAAGACCAGCGGCACCCATCAGCATAAGACCAATACCTAGAGGGATATTTGCGCCTGAAAATGCCAAAATAGCGCCAAGCACCAGAAGGGCATCGCTCACAATGAGTACTCCGGATACTAATTCGACCGATTCTTCAAGCTTTTTCTTTATGGCATCCCAATTTTCACTTGCGGCATCAAACATGAGCGCGGCGCCAGCCGCCATAAGACCAATTCCCAATAAAATATGCGCTCCTGAGAAAGTCAAGATAGCTCCAAGCGCGAGCATTGCTGTACCGCTAAAGAATTCAATAATTGGGTCTACAGCTCCGCTAATAATACTTGTAAAATCCGGTGCAATGGTGGTATCTGTGCCTCCGCTCGAACCACTGTCTCCGCTCATAATGTTCATCTCATCAAAACCGGCAATTGACTTTGATGCTTTATTTGCGGCCTTATTAACACCTTCAAGCGCTTTTTGTTCATCATATAGATTTTTTGCTGCCTCTGCCGACTGATCGATTGTCTTTCCAAATAACGAGGATGTCACTTTAGCAATACCAGTTACGGCGACCGCTAAAATGTTAACTAATTCCGAAAATGCCGGTATAATCACGTCCCTAAGTGGTTGCGCAAGCGTCAGCAAAGCGCCTTTTAGTCGAGCTGCTGCCGCCGCCATTTCATCGTTAGATTTCAAGGCCTTCCCGATCCATTCGCGGAATTCAGTCAATCCCTTGGTTATCACTGTAAACACAAGGGCGCTTCGCATAACTGATTTTAAACGGAGAGCAAAGGTCGCGGCATTCTTTTGCGCCCGAGCCATAGCTCCAGCCATGGCATTTCCACTTCTTGATGCCCCACGAAGGGCGTTTTTGGCTTGGCTCGCAGAATAAGCAATTCCGGCCGTTGCCTTATTTGCGTTTTTTGTCTGTTGAGTCAGCCCCGCAGTCTGTATATTCGCTACGCTAGTATTATTTTCAAAACCAACAGCTGATTTATTTGCTAATTCTATTTGCTGCGCCAGCTCTCCCGCCTTGGTTTTCATGCCATCCAATTTTTCGTATGCCGGGAGCAACTTCGCATCAATTTTATCGATTTTTTCGATAATCTTGTCTTGCTCCGCTTGCAGCTGCTGCACCTTCTGATTAGCGTCCATTTCTTTGACATCCGCGCCAGATACTCCGTTAATCCAAGCAGCCTGGTATTCCTGCACCTCTTTTTTTGCTTCTGCAATTTTTACTCGCAGTTCTTCTGCTTGCTCAACCAGCGGGGACTTGGCGGCCTCACGCGAGTTAATGTCCTTTTCTATTTTCTCAACATCCTTTGTCAGCTCTCTAAGTTCCTTGTCCGCTTCGGATGCATCTATATTTGTGCTAATGATTATGGACCCGTCTGCATTCGACATGCTTTTCACCACCATACTATGTCCATTGCTTTATAAGGCTTTCGTCGTGTTCGGTGTATTTCGTTTTAAAATCTACCAACTTTCGATTTCTGCGCAGCCAATCCTTTTCGGATTTATCGAGTTTTTGATTCCGGGCTATTTTGCTGCGTATTCCAACCACTTGTGCAAATGTGCAGTCTCCGCCGATCTCATAATAAGCAGATAAAAAAGACCACCAATGGAACCCTCCTGTGTTTGTTTCGGCGTCATATGGGATTGACCGGATTTCTTTTCCAACTACGCGGTTAATCGGTGCGCATATAATCGCAAAATCCTGCTCCCAATCCACAAGTCGCGGAGATTTTTCGCGTGAATCTTCGTACTCGCCGCCGTTTACAAACCATAAGCATTCTTCAACCGCTTGTTCATAGCTTGTAAGCGGCATACTATTAAATTCCGGATAAAATATTGTGAGGGCCGCCAGCAACCTTTCCTCGTCGCTCAGTTCCGAATCTGACATAGCGATACAGATATCCAATATCGCCCGATAATCATATCGGATGGCATATTCCACACCATCGATCATCAGACGTGTAGGCAAATCATAAATCATCTATATTTCATCTCCAGACCAGATGCGGCCCTCATGCCGCTTTATTTCTTTATACGGCTTTGATATTTCGCCGTATATTTGGCGATTCTCGCGTTTGTTTGCTTTTGCTCCTTTGCAAAGGAAGTGTCGATCTCATCCATAACCGACAACATGAGGTTGCACCATACAGGCAGCCCATCTGCCATGGCGTATACATTCATTTTGCCAAACAGTGCGTCGCAAACCGGCGCATCAAACACGCCATCGACCATACGGCGCATTTCGGCATCCCTTTCTCTGGCGACCTCAAAAATTTGTTTTTTGTCCGTTAACCCATCGACCTCCGCTTTGTACTCGTCTTGCTTTTTATCCAACTCGTAAAACGTATTAAAAAGCCGCTCTACAAATGCGCTGTCCGTCGGGTTAAATAACACTTCGCATACTCCGTTAATGTTATATGGTACAAGCCCGGTAGAAAAGTTAATATCAGGCATTGATTACGCCTCCGTATCTGGCGTAAATGTTACTACGCCGTTGGAAATAGAAGCAGTTCCCGTTGTACGTTCTCCACCGTATGTTACATCCAACGGCAGCCCAATATTTCCCCCGCCGCTGCCGCCAATGCTAGATGGTTTTACGGCACAAGCGCTGTACCTCTCCGCAAAAGCAGACCCCTTGGTCCCTGCATAAAGGTGTACAATCAGCATATCCATATTGGATAAGGCAGGAGCGTTCTGCTCTTTAATCGCCAAATTCCAGATTTTCACTTGCGCCGCATCTCCGGAATCCAGGTCGCACGGGTCGAATGTTTGGGTAATGGTGGGCTTTTTCAGTGTCGTGTAAGTATGGCCCAAAATGTCCTGTTTGGTTTCCTCTCCCCAATCGATTTCTTCCGAACTGTCTTCCACGCGTTTGCCGATTGGGCTCCATGTCGCAGATTCGGAAGTGCCGGTATTGAGATAGGCGATCAGCAATTCGCGTTCAATAGTTTCGCCCGCATTGGTGTTAAAAGTAAGATCAGCCAAATTCATTCACCTCGTATTTTTAATTGGTAGTTTGCTTTTCCATCCGCAGCTTAATCTGTATCTGGTATATCCCTGTACCGTTTTCGCTAATATCCATCAGCATGATATTGGATGGCGTAATTTTTACAGCTTTGTAGCCACCTGGAAGTTCCGGGAGCGGCGCATCCTCCAGCCAAGCGTATAGCCCTTCTAAAAAATCGTAGTTGTCCTGTCGGTCTACCTCATCCGCCGTGCATTCACGAGTCAAAAACACATAATCGTTTTCGTATGTGCGATTTCCAAGAATGTCTTTCTTTACAAGCACGTTCCCAGTCGGCGCCACGGCATAGCTTTCCGATTCCTCTACCTGATCGGTGAGGATCCGCATTGGCTTCATGCCGCTATACCCGGCTAGATAATCCTGCAACGCCCTCAAAATGCTCATTTCGCTCTGCCTCCTGCCGCTGCCGCTATCTTTGCGGTAATCTGCTCGCCCTTGTCCGCCCACATCCGCTTATCCCATTTCGGGCCTCGCTTTGGAGATTCATAGTATTTCAAATCCTTTGGAGGAGACGCATACTTTTTTGGCTCGCCGCTTTTGGCATAAGCGCTGCCGGTATTGATCCCGATCATCAGCTTGCCGATGTACTGGTAATGGGCATAAGGCCCATCATACTTCACATAATCCAGTCCGATAGTCCGCTTGACATTTTTCAGTGTCCCTTGACGTGCGGGAACATACGGGTCCATCTGCTTGGCGCACTCGATGGTAAATTCCCGCTGCACTCGTCCACCAGTTTCCAGACCACGCCGCCGCAGGATCGCGCCCACGCTGTCCATCTTGACCTCAACCTTCATTTCCCCGTCACCTCCCAGTGTGCCATGCCGCCACCATAGTCCCGAGTGTCTACCGCGGTAATCGTCAGTAGATCATCAAACTTCTGCAGCTCTTTTGTGGAGCGCTCGATCTCGTACCCGATGTCTCCCAGGACCACCATATCTCCGCTTGCAATGGTCCATTTTTCGGATTTGTCGGTCAGCGAGTCAAATTCCTTGGGCTTGATATAATCGCCGTCAGCGGCCACAGAAAAGGGGATAATGAGCATCAATCCGTTGTCGGCGGATACGCCGTTTTTCCGGATGGTTCTGCCTTTGGAGCTGTCCCAGTACACTCCCCGCAGCACAGTCCGCTTCCACTTCTCGGTGTTCCCATCCAGGTACTTGTTGTAGAGGGTTACAGTGTGTGGCATCATATCCATTGTGCCACCCCCAAGCCTGGCAGATAGAGGCGGGCGGCGTCCAATAATCGCCGCTCCGCGCTCTTTCCTTGCACCGCATAAGTGCGGGACCAGCTTCCAACTGTCTGGCTCTGCACTTCTCCGCCGCGTTCGTTCTCCTGCCAAGCATCTGCTACAGCGCAGACGGCAAGGCTATACCCATCTTCTTCTGGATTAGCACCCAGTGTAGCCAGATATGCCTCGGCCCTGGCGGACAGGCGGGGGAAATCCGCCTCGGCAATCGAATTCCCCATATATTCGCTTACATAATAACTGTAGTCAATCACCGAGACGGCCTCCTTTAAGCGGACGTTTTGGGGGTGATAGCGACGCCTTTCAGCACAGCAGCCTTTAGGGTGTTTTTCAGAGCCACACCAGCCACAAGCTCCACCTCGCCGGTCTTGACAGCGCCGGGGGCATTAAGGTCGGGCATGTAGCTCCGGATTACACTGTTGCCAATGGGGGAAATGCCGTGGAAGGCATCCAGGCCAAGACACACCGCATAAATGTCGGTGGTACCGGCGGCACTCGTGCTGGCGGCGCTGGTGTCGATAATGTCCTGGGTGGCAGAGCCGGAATAATACTTCCCGGCATCCATCAAGGCAATGCCGTTATACGTTTCCACAGTGCGGCCGAAATCGTCCTTATTCCGCTCATAATAGCCGGCACGGCGGGCAGCTGCGCGGATCTTGTTAAGCATTTTGCCATTCATCAGCAGCATATCAGGGGTGCCGTCGATAACGGAAAGGAACGCGTCCAGCTCATCCAAAAACGCCTGTGCGTTGCTGTCCAATTCGGCGGCGCTGGTGATGCTCACTTCACTGGTAATTTCATTGGAAGTGCCGGACAGGAGCTTTTTGAGACCGTCAAACGTATTGGTTACATACCCAGTACCGCTAGAGGCGGAGGTACCGTTGATTACCAGGTTGTGGAAATAGTTGGAGGTGGCTTTGATCGCCTGCTCGGTCTGGAACGCCAGCTCGTCCACCGCGCCGGAAGTATCCTGCAAAACGCGGTCCACCTGGAAAGACCCGCCCATAATAATGGCACTGGTGGTCTTTTTCTCGCGCTTGGCTTCGGCGGCGGTGTATTCGCTGTTGATAGCACGCACGGCGGCGGTTCTCGGGGTTTTGAGCTGGATGTAACCGTAGGTCATAGTAGAGCCTCCGGTGCCGGGGGAAATCGCGTTGTCAAAAGTCAATCTGTCCAGCAGCAGAGAACTGCGCCGAAACATATCGACAACCTGCTGATCCACTTTGTCGGCCATGCCGACCTTTGCTTCCGCTAAAGTAATAGCCATAAATTAATCATCCTTTCGGTTCATATCGTTCTTTTAATGCCCCGGCCAACGTGGTCGGGGTTGTGCCTGGAGCGCTTTCGTGTTCTTTCCCGCTGTCTACGCGGCTTACCGACACCGGTTTTTCCGATTCGAACATATAATCGTGTGACTTTTTCAGAGCCTCCAGCTGATCGTCCAGACCCGTCAGCTTATCGCCGTCTAACTTGATCTTGTCGCCGTCCAGAAGAGCCCTTACCGCTTTTACATCCCGCGCTTTACTGGACAATAGCGCAATGTCCAAGGCTTTATCCAGTGCCAAGCGCGCGGTGTCTGCATTGTACTTCTCTTGAAGGGCCTCAAAATCTCCTTTGAGCTTTTCTGCATTCACGCCGTCAAACTTTTTCACGGTTTCTTGGAGCTGTTGGATTGTCTTGTTGGCAGCCTCCACCTTCTGCGCCTCCGCAGCAAATTTCTCTTTGCTTACATAAGCGCCATCCGCCAGGTTCGCCAGCTTTACCTCTTTGCTGCCAGCCAACTTTTCGGCCAGCTGATCGTAAGTCAATGCCGCATCCCCAAAAATCGCTTTTAGAAATTCCATGCTGATCCTTTCACGCTCTGGCAAATCGCTTTTATTTGTATATCCGCAGCTGCTCTGCGCTGGAGCGTTCCGGCATTTAAGGCCCGGCCGGAAGGGGCATTTTTTGTATAACAAAAGGACGGCGCCGAAGCGTCGCCCTTGTTACCGATGGATTATTCTGATTTTTCATCTATGGTTGATTCGTTCTTAAGCAATGGGTTTTTGAGTGGAGGGTC
>ERZ827156.3793-NODE-3793-length-13128-cov-4.666335_pt1 | contig 13128 bp, 6 predicted proteins | sample MGYA00519919_ERZ827156 | MGnify/ENA primary metagenome ERZ827156 (study PRJEB31778, sample SAMEA3449269) | human gut metagenome | biome: human gut; feature: human-associated habitat; material: faeces | place: United Kingdom | collected 2010/2012 ... | reverse complement strand
CGCCATGACGAGACAGCCGAGAGAAAGCGTCTGTTCCATTGATTCGTCTCCTTGTCAGTTTCTACAAAGCAGTATACCCATTTTTGGGCATAACTGCAAGAATGGCACAAAATTTTCGGCAGTTTCGAAAAAATGCGTTATTTCGCAATTAAGATAACGCTTTCTCTTTGCGTTCCCTTTCGTTTGTGATACAATGGGAACAAATCAAAAGGGGAAAACGCACATCCGCTGCGTTTTCCGGCATCTGTGAAACATATGGAGGTTGAGCAGCGATGGCAATCACGGGCAAGAGCGAGATCCGTGTCGACGCCTTTGACAAGGCGACCGGGCGGACAAAATACTACGACGATCTGGCCCCGAGCGACGCGCTGATCGTCCGGGTGAAGCACTCGACGATCGCGCACGGCTTCGTCAAATCCGTGGACACGTCGGCGGCGGAGCAGATCCCCGGCGTGGTGAAGATCCTGACGTGCTTTGACGCGCCGGATCGTCCGTTCCCCACGGCGGGCCACCCGTGGTCGATGGACCCGGGGCATCAGGACGTGGCCGACCGCAATCTTTTGAACCGCCATGTGCGCTACTACGGCGACGACGTCGCGGTCGTCATTGCGGAGGATGAGGTCTCGGCCATGCAGGGCGTGCGCGCGCTGAAGGTCGAATATGAGGAACTCCCGTTTGTGCTCGACGTGCAGAAGGCCATGGAGCCCGACGCGCCCTGCATCCACGAAAATTTCCCGGGGAATATCCTGAAGCACACCGATATCCGCAAGGGCAATTATCAGCAGGCGATCAAAGAACCCGGCCTCATCAAGGTCGAGGGCTGGTACAACACCCCCACCGTGCAGCACAGCCACATTGAAAACCACGGCTGCTACGCTTACGAGGAAAATGGCCGCATCGTCGTCGTGTCCTCCACGCAGATCCCGCACATCATCCGCCGCATCGTCGGTCAGGCGCTCGGGCGTCCGTGGGCGGATATCCGCGTCATCAAGCCCTACATCGGCGGAGGCTTTGGCAACAAGCAGGACGCGCTCTATGAGCCGCTGTGCGCATGGTGCTGCACGCAGGTCGGCGGCCGCTGCGTCAAGCTTGACTGCTCACGCGAAGAGACGTTTGTCTCCAACCGCGTCCGCCATGCCATCCGCACGCACATCATCTCCTGGCTGCGCAAGGACGGCACCATCGCCGCCAAGAAGGTCGAGTGCTTCTCCAACCAGGGCTCCTACGCCTCCCACGGCCATTCGATTGTCGCCAAGGCGCTCGGCTCCTTTAACCAGCACTATCCCTGCCCCAACTTTGAGGGCGATGCCTATACTGTTTTCACCAACCGCCCGGCGGCGGGCGCCATGCGCGGCTATGGCATGCCGCAGGCGTCGTTCGCGGATGAGTCCCACGCAGAGCAGTGCGCAGAGGCTGTCGGCATGACGCCGCTGGCCTACCGCTGGCAGAATCTGATGAAGCCCGGCTACGTTGACGGCTTCTCGAAAAACGAACTTTATGAGGACTCCTACCGGCAGTGTATGGAAAAGGGCATGAAGGCCATCGGCTATGAAGAAAAGCTGAAGGCCTACGCCAACCAGACCGGTCCCATCCGCCGCGGTATCGGCCTTGCGACCTTCTGGTACAACACCGCCGTGTACCCCATCTCGCTGGAGACCTCCAGCAACCGGATGCAGCTGAATCTGGACGGCACTGTCACCATGCAGTGCGGCGAGACGGAGATCGGACAGGGCGCCGACACGGCCTACGCCCAGATGACCGCCGATGTGGTGGGCCTGAAGAGCTATAAGGACGTGCATGTGGTATCCTGTCAGGACACCGACATCACGCCCACTGGCCTGGGCGCCTACGCCAGCCGCCAGACCTATACGGCGGGCTTCTCCATCCGCCAGACCGGCCTGCTGCTGAAGGAGAAGATCCTGCAATATGCCACCGATCTGACCCGTCAGGCGGTATACAACATGGATATCGTGGACGGCAACATCATCCGCAGCACCGACGGCAAGGTGCTGATGAGCCTGAAGGAGCTGGCCATGACCGCCCAGTACAACGCCGCCAAGAGCGAGCACATTACCGCCGAGTCCACGTTTACCATCCGCAACAACGCCTACTCCTTCGGCTGCACCTTCGTGGACATCGAGGTGGATATCCCCATGTGCAAGGTGACGCTGCGGGACATCGTCAATGTCCACGACTGCGGCAAGCTCATCAATCCGGCGCTGGCCGAGGCACAGGTACATGGCGGCATGTCCATGGCCATCGGCTACGGCATGGGCGAGCAGCTGCTGTTCGATGAGAAGAACGGCAAGCCCCTGAACAACAACCTGCTGGACTACAAGCTCAGCACCATTATGGATCACCCCCATCTGGAGGCGCAGTTCATCGAAAATGCCGAGCCTACCTCGGCCTTCGGCACCAAGGCGCTGGGCGAGCCGCCGGCCTGCTCCGGCGCACCGGCCATCCGAAACGCCATTCTCAACGCCACCGGCGTGGCCATCGACCAGAACCCCATGAATGCCCACATCCTCTTCAAGCGCTTCAGCGAAGAGGGGCTCATTCAGGACTGAGGAGGGACAAGCTATGTATGATATGTTGGCACTGTACGAGGCCAAGAACGTACAGGATGCGGTGCGCCTGCGGCTGGAGCACCCCGAGGCGCAGATCATTGCCGGCGGCACGGATGTGCTGGTGCAGATGCGGGAGGGCAAGCGGGCCGGTAAGGCGCTGATCTCCATCCAGAAGTGCGGCGAGATGCGGGGCATCTCCATCGATGACGAGGAGAACATCCGTATCGGCAGCCTTACCAGCTTTACCCACATCACCAACGATCCCATCATCCAGAAGTACATCAACGTACTGGGCGAGGCAGTGGACATGGTGGGCGGCCCCCAGATCCGCAACGCCGGCACCATTGGCGGCAATACCTGCAACGGCGTGACCTCCGCCGACTCCGCCTCCACGCTTCACGCGTGGGAGGCCATCGTGGAGATCACCGGCAAAAACGGCGTGCGCCGCGTACCCATCAAGGAGTTCTACATCAAGGCGGGTACCGTGGATCTGCGGGTGGAGGACGGCGAGATCCAGACCGCTATCCTCATCCCCAAGACGTCCTACGACCGGACGTGGGGACACTACATCAAATACGCCATGCGCAACGCCATGGATATCGCCACGCTGGGTACCTCCGTCAATGCGCGGCTCAGCCCCGACGGAAAGACGTTTGAGCGGGTGCGCATCGCCTTCGGAGTGGCGGGCCCCGTGCCCATGCGGGCGGTGAACGCGGAGGCATTCATCAACGGCAGGGCCGTAACGCTGGAGAACATTGAGACCTTCGGCCGCAAGGTGCTGGAGGACATCCATCCCCGCGACTCCTGGCGCGCCAGCAAGGCGTTCCGCAGCCATATTGCCGTGGAGAGCGCCAAGCGGTGCCTCATCGAATCTGTAAAGCTGGCGGGAGGTGTGCTGTAATGGCGAAAAGGCAGTATCAGCTGGTGACCTGCACCATCAACGGCAGGGAAGTGGAGCAGATGGTGGACGTGCGTGCATCGCTGACCGATATGCTCCGCAACGATTTCCACCTGACCAGCGTGAAGAAGGGCTGCGAGGTGGGCGAGTGCGGCGCGTGCAACGTGCTCATCGACGGCGAGTGCTTCAACTCCTGTCTCTATCTGGCGGTGTGGGCCGAGGGCAAGCACATCACCACGCTGGAGGGACTGATGGGCCCCAACGGCGAGCTGTCCGACATCCAGCAGGCTTTCATGGAGGAGACCGCCATCCAGTGCGGCTTCTGCATCCCGGGTTTCCTGATGACGGCGGTGGAGATCCTGGACCGCGGCGTGCTGTACAGCGATGACGAGCTGCGCAAGCTGCTGAGCGGCCATCTGTGCCGCTGCACCGGCTATGAGAACATTTTCAAGGCGGTGAAGAAGACCATGCTGCGCCGGTTGGGCAAGCTGGATGATCCGTTTCTGAATACGTAAGGGAAAAGCGCCCCGCGGCATAGCTGCGGGGCGCTTTTGTCCGGGCGGAGCGGCGGAAATGCCGGAGGAGAGCGGCGATGCAGGGAGAATATACCAGAGTGGGGGTTGTCATTTCGGGAATCATGTGATATACTGACGCCTGACAAGTACATAACAGGACAGCGTGCCGGTCTTTCACGGACTGGCGGCGGAATGGGGTGAGATGCCCCGCGAGAAGGTCACTGTGATGCCCGCGCCGATAAGGCGGCGGGATAAGTCAGATACGAGATACGCTGCTCCTGGGCTTTGCCATTTCCCGAAGCCGAAGCAAGAAGTGTTTTTTACGCACACGACCTGCTTGGGCCGTGCGCTTCTTTTGTAACGCGCACGGCTGGCTTTGGCTGTGCGCGTTTTATTTTTGGGCGAAGCGGGATGGCGTGCGGAACGGTGCGGGGGCTGATGCGGCGGCGTTTTGTGCGAGTGTGCATGTGTGCGTTCAGGTCTGCGGACCTTTAATATATGAATACATCAGAGAAAGGAAGATCACATGATGAAGAAACGATTGCTCGCCCTGCTGATGGCAGCGGTGATGACGATCAGTTTGCTCCCCACCACCGCGTGGGCCCACGATGCGGCGCATGCCGAGGGCATCCGGGACACCGAGGGCGTCGAAGACGTCCAGGGCAGCGAAGGCGACCGGGACTTAGAGGAGGTTTCGGACTCCGAAAATGTTCCCGGTGAGGACGCGGTGGACGCTGTCGCACTGGCGGCTGTCGAGGACGATGGGCCTGCGGCACTGGCGGCGGCCACCACGCTGGACAGCTATTTCGAGGGTCTGCCGGTCATCGCGGAGACGGAGCCGGGCAGTCCCAGCAGCACCAAGAAGTGGAAGGTCACGACGCTGGGCGGCGACACGGTCCTCATGTCCGGCAACAAGGGCAAGAGCTCCAGCACCAGCACGCTGCAGCTGACCTTCACCGGCGACACCCATCTGACCTTTGAGTACAAGGTCTCCTCCGAGAAAAACTGCGACAAGTGTACCATCACGCTGGGCAGCGACAAGCTGGTCAACGGCGAGAGCGGCGACCAGAACTGGAAGCCTCTGGAGCTGGACGCCAAGAGCGGTCAGGTGCTGACGGTAGTCTACACGAAGGACAGCAGCAGCGACAGGTTTGACGACTGCGTGTACCTGCGGAATTTCTCCGCCGGTGAGGCGCTGGTGGTGACGTTCCACGCCAACAACGGCACGGAGGATACCGCCCAGCAGAAGGTCTACGGCGGCAAGGCCGCGCTGAAGGCCAATACCTTTACCTGCGAGAATAAGATCTTTGCGGGCTGGGCCGCCGCGGCGGACGGCGAGGTGCTGTATCAGGACGGTGAGCGCATCACCACCGAGACGAGCCTGGACCTGTACGCCGTGTGGGCGGACGCCTATACCGTTACCTTTGACAACGACGGCACTACGGCCACGGTGATGACGCCCCGGAACGGCGCCATCGGCAGCCGTATCCCCGCCGATCCCAGCAGGAAGGGCTACACCTTCGACGGCTGGTTCAACGGCGAGACGAAGCTGACGGCGGAAACGGTCATCTCCGGCGATAGTACCTACACCGCCAAGTGGACGGCCATCACCTACACCATCGCATTCAGCGGCGGTTCGGAGAGCACCGGCTCCGTCGAGAGCATCCCCGCCGCCTACGACCGGGAGGTGACGCTGCCCCGGAACGCCTTTACCCGCCCGGGGTACAGCTTCAACGGCTGGAGCCAATCCTCCTCCGCGTCCAAGGGCAGCTACGCCGAGGGCGATGCGGTGAAGAACCTGACCAGCACCCAAGGCACCACCGTCACACTCTACGCCGCGTGGCAGCCCCTGCCGGTGACTGTGAGACTGCACCTGAACTATGCGGGTGCGGAGGACATCACCCGTACCGGCGCTGTGGGCAGCAACTACAACTATATCCTCACCGATGCCGGTACGACCAGATTCAATTCCATCACGGATCCCAAGCGTGACGGCTATATCTTTGACGGCTGGTACGACGCGGCGGAGGGCGGCAGCGCGATCGGTACGACCTATAAGTTCACGGCTGCCGATGCTGAGGACGGCTTCGACATGTACGCCCACTGGGTCAAGGGCATCATCGTCCACTTCGACGGCAACGGCTACAAGGGCACGCTGGCGGACAAGACCGTGACGCCGGACAAGGTATACAGCAGCCTGACCTATCTGCTCAGAGAGAGCTCCTACCCCGCCAACAAGACGCTGGAGGGCTGGTACATCAAGAACGCGGACGGCTCCTTCGGCGAGGCTGTCGCCAAGGACACCGTGTTCTCCGGCGACGAGGTGACGCTCATCGCCAAGTGGCGCGACTATCAGTACATCATCAAGTACCACGTCAAGTCCGGCGATAAGAGCGGCGTTACCGGCACCATGGCCGATCAGCCCGCCCCCTTCGGACAGGACGTAAAGCTGGCGAAGTGCGCGTATGTCCGCGAGGGCTACGACTTTGCGGGCTGGGCCACCAGCAGCTACGGCTCCACCATTGCCCATCCGGACGAGGCGGTCATCAACCGCGCATGGGAGGAGGACGACTGGGGCGACGGCAGCGAGGACAACGAGCTCTACACGCTGTACGCCGTGTGGACCGAGCGCAAGTCCCCCGAGCAGACTGCGGCCGATGAGAAGCTGAACGCCGCAGACACCGCCGTCACCGGCAACTACAAGGCCGTTTACGGCACGGATACCAACGCTCTGACCATGATCGGTGCCAAGCTGAACGCCGCAGGCATCAAGGATGTTACTGTGACCATGAAGGCGGCGGCCTCCGGCAGCTACGCGGGCATTGACGCCGACGGCACCATCCGGTACAAGTGGAACACCAATGGCAGTACCCCCGCCGCCGACGCCTTCCTGCGGCCCACCGTGGTCCTGAGCTATCAGGGCGCCGACGGCAAGACGTATACCAAGGAGAGCGACGGCTGCTATTTCATCATCGGCCTGGACGAGGCCAAGGCCCGTGCCGCCCTGCAGACGGTGGCGGACCGCATCACCCTGCCCGCCGAGATCAGCAGCGCCGATGCGCTCACCAGCCTGCCCCGCTATCCCCTGAAGGCCGGCGTGGACGCGGGCAGCGTGGACTACAACGACGACGCCAGCGTGGAGCTGTGGACCACGGCGGCGTGGACCTCCAGCAACACCGGCGTGATCGCCATCACACAGGTGTCGTATCCCTATTACGCGCCCTACACGGCTGCGGTGACGCTGCCCCAGAAGGACACCGCCGTGACATTGACGCTGACCCTGACCTACAGCGGCCGCGAGGATCTGAAGGTCAGCAAGGTCTACACCGTCAACGTCAAGGGCAGCGCTGCTGTCCGTGAGCTGGACTATCAGGAGCTGTTGGAGACCGCGCTTACCGAGTACGGGCTCAAAGATCCGCGGGACAGCTCTGCCATCGACAATGCCAATGTGGTCAGCGACATCCAGTTCCCTACCACACGGCAGCTCAATACCATCGCCTACCGCGATTATGAGAAGGAATTCGACGGCAAGTACACGCCGGTCCTGCTGACCACCAGCGATGACAGCGTGGTAGTCTCCGCCGATCCCGCCACCGCCAATGTGGCGCGGATGGTGACCTACCGCCCGCTGCCCGGGCAGGCGGCCAGGACCGTGACGGTGACGATGAAGATCCTGTCCCGCCCCGGCGGCGAGGGCAAGGACTATGCGTCCATGACGGTGCTGGCCAGCAGGGATATCACCCTGACCGTCCAGCCCCTGACTCAGGCGGAGCTGGACGCGGCGGCGGCTTTCATGCAGAAGGTGTGCACCGAGGAGGTCTACTGGGAGGGTATCCGCAAGGCCAACACGGATCGGAACGGCGTCACCGGCGACATGCGTTCCTTCATCGAGATCGTGCCGAACGGCGACGGCTATAAGTTCGTCCGCGATATGGCGGACTACAACGCCGTGGGCGTCAAGGCAGACGACATCGATGGCTGGTACGATGCTCAGCAGTACCGGTGCTTCCGGTCCAGCAACAGCGCCATTGTGGCACACGAGACCCTGCTGCTGACCCAGCCCCAGTACAACACAAAAATTACCATCGACAGCGTGCTGAGCTATACGGAGTACGCCAAGTACTGGGAGAAGTTCCGGAGCGATCCCGCCTACGCACAGTTCGCCCGGTTCTATAAGCAGCCCATCTCCGTCAGCGTGAAGGTCATCGGCACGGAGGGGATCGACGATCCCAACATCCAGCCCATCACCGTCACCGTCAACGTGGAGGGCGGCGGCTTCAGCAGGACGTTTGCCGATCTGACCGGCGGCACCTACACGTGCAGCAGCAGCGACGGCCGCACTGCGGCGGACGCTCTGTTGAGCGTGCTGGCCCAGAACCGGTACACCTACACCGGTACGCCGGGGTACATCACCGGCGTCACTGATGCCAATGGCGTCGCCCTGACCGCCGGCGACAAGACCTTCGGCCCCTGGTCCGGCTGGATGTTCACCGTCAACGGCGAGATGCCCATCCTGCGCACCGATGCCAGCGGAAATATCACCTACGCCGCGCTGAACCAGTATCAGGTGAAGAAGGATGATGTCATCCGCTTCTACTATGTGGCGTGCCCCACGGAGACGGGCTATCACACCGGCGGCACGGCCACCTGCACCAGCGGCGCTGTCTGCACCGTGTGCGGCGCGGCCTACGGCGAGAAGAATCCCGACAACCATACCGGCGAGCAGACGTGGACGCGGACCGCCGACAAGCACAGAATGCGCTACGACTGCTGCGGTGCGGAGGTCATCCCCTCCCAGACCCATAGCTGGGAGAACGGCGCGTGCAGCGTGTGCGGCTACGCCTGCCGCCACAGCGGCGGCGAGGCCACCTGCACCACGCCCCTGACCTGCGCCAGGTGCGGCGAGGTCTACGGGGCGAAGGACCCTGCCAACCACAGCGGTGAGCTGGTGTGGGTCACCACCGCCGACAAGCACGTGCGGCAGTACGACTGCTGCGGTCTGGCGGTGACGGCGGAGGCGGCTCATAGCTGGGAGAACGGCGCGTGCGGCGTGTGCGGCTACGCCTGCCGGCATGTGGGCGGCGAGACCGTGAAGGAGAACGTCAAGCCTGCGACCTGCACGGCGGACGGTTCCCACGACGATGTGGTGTACTGCACCGTCTGCAAGGCCGAGATGAGCCGCAGCACCGTTACGGATAAGGCCGCGGGCCATCAGTGGGACAAGGGCGTTGTGACTACCGTGCCTACCAGCGAGAAGGAGGGTGTCCGGACCTACACCTGCACGGTGTGCCGGGCGGTGCGGACCGAGGCCATCGACAAGCTGCCTGGCAGCGGGGATGGTAAGACCGATCAGGCCGCGGCAGATGCGGTGATCGAGAAGATCAACGGCATCGGCACCGTCACGAAGAACAGCAAGAGCGCCATCGAGGCGGCTCGCAGGGCCTACGACGCGCTGAGCGAGGATCAGAAGGCACTGATCCCTGCCGGTGCGGTGAAGACCCTGACGGACGCGGAGGCGGCCTATGCGAAGATGACGCGGCACAACCACAGCGGTAATGCCTCCGGCGGTACCAAGGACGACACCGGAAAGGTGGAGTCCAGCCGTACCGGAGACGCGGGCGTTGCCATGTACGCAGCCATGAGCCTGCTGTCCGCCATGGGCGGCGCATGGGTCGTGGGCCGGAAGCGCAAGGAACGCTGAGGCGAAAGCTCATAGCGAAAAAAGGAGCGGAGACGCTGCGCGTCTCCGCTCCTTTTTGAGTGTGGGGGAGGGATACCAATAGTTGACAAGGGGGACGGGCAGTTTTGCCTATCAAAAGCGAAATGTCCGTGTCAAGGGATACAAAAAAAGAGACACGGCAAAGCCGTGTCTCTTTTGGCAGCGGGAGAAGGATTCGAACCCTCACATACGGAGTCAGAGTCCGCTGTGCTACCTTTACACAATCCCGCTATGTTCTGACGAACAAAAACTATTATACAGATTTCGCTGCGTTTGTCAAGAGCTTTTTTCACATTCCGAGGAAAAAAGCCGCGCAGGGCTCCGATAGGGGGGAGAGGGCGGAGCCCTGCGCGGAAAGGGAGGTGTTTTACTTGCCCTGTGCCTGCACCAGATCGGCGCCGGTCAGGTACTTGCCCAACGGCTTGTAGGCGATGGCGAACACCACCAGCGTGATGGCGATGTTGGGCAGCATGTAGGCCAGATTGTACAGCAGGGAGTAGAACCAGGGGCTGTGCATGGTCATGCCGAAGAAGGTGTCGGGCATGTAGGCGGCCCAGATGGTGGCGCCCACGATATAGTGGACCAGGAAGCGGGCGCCGCCGGCCACCAGAGTGCCCAGGAACACGCCGCTGCGGCGGCGGGCAAACAGGCCGGCCAGACCCAGAACGGTAAAGGCCAGAAGATAGTCGCCGATGATGGACTCCCAGCCGATGGCGAAGCCGCCGTCAAACATGAACTGCAGCACACCGAACAGGAAGCCGTCCAGCAGGCCGGCGCCAAGGCCCCAGCGCACCGCGTACAGTACCAGCGGCACCATGGACAGAACGATACTGCCGCCCCAGGGCATCTCCCACAGCTTGATGTAGCTGAGGATCTGGGCTACGGCCAGAAGCACGGCACCCTCGCAGAGGGCGCGGACCTTCATGTGATTCATAATTTGTACCTCCAAAAAAAATTCCCGCATGGCGAGCCGTGCAGGCGTCACAATGCGGAAATTTCGAAAGCCGATATGTTCGCATTCCTACGCCGGCATTACCCGGATCAGGTTCGAGGGACCAGACGGCGATACGTCTTATCTCAGCCGGCTTGCGCCAGCACCCCTTGGATTGTGGGGATATCTTAGCACGGAAACAGGAGCTTGTCAAGAGGGGAAACGGCCATTGTCCGGCAGAGAAAGACGCGCCGGCAGGCGCGTCTTTCCGGAAGCGATATTACTGCTCGTCGCCGAAATCGGCGCGGTACGCCGCCGCCAGCCGCTCGGGCCAGTCGCCGATGGGCTCCAGCACGCCGGTGAAGAAGCGAAGGGTGGCCGGTTCGTGGACGAAGCGCAGGCCGCCCACCAGGTCGCGGTGGTCGTACAGCCACTTGACGCGGTCGATGACGTACTCCGTCTGGGACAGGGTGAACACGCGGCGGGGGAAGGCCAGGCGCAGCAGCTCCATGGAGGCGATGCGCTCCGTGCCGTCCGGCTCGCGTTCCTCCGACAGGGTACCGCGCTCCATGCCGCGGATGCCGCCGCAGACGTACAGAGCGCAGGACAGGGCACCGGCGGAGTATTGGGCCTGGGGGACATGGGGCAGGAACGACTTCACATCGATGTGGGCGCCCAGACCGCCGCCGGGGGTGATGACGGGCACGCCGTAGTCGGCCAGACGCCGCACACAGTAGTCGATGAACTGGGGACCCTGGGAGATGACATCCATGTCCATGCTCTCCTCGAAGCCCACGGTCATGGCCTCCATCTCCTTGACGGACATGCCGCCGTAGGTCAGGAAGCCCTCGAACATGGGGATCAGATCCTCCATGGAGTGGAAAAGCTCCGGGTCACGGACCAGGATAGCGCCGCCGCGGGCGAAGCCGAATTTGCGGGCGGAGAAGTAGATGATGTCGAACAGGTCAGCGATCATGCGGGTGATCTCACGGACGGACTTATCCGCCAGCGCCGTCTCGCGGGTCTTGATGAAGTACAGATTGTCCTGCAGCAGGGAGGCGTCCAGCACGGTGAGGATGCCGTGGCGGCGGCAGATGGCGGTGGCGGCCTTCATGTTTTCGTAGGAGATGGGCTGACCGCCGATCAGGTTGGTGCCGGCCTCCAGACGAACGAAGGGGACGTTGGCCGGCGTCTCCCGCTGGATGCAGCGCTCCAGCGCATCCAGATCGATGTTGCCCTTGAAGGGCAGGGTGCTGGCGCTCTCCAGACCCTCGGCCTTGACCAGCTCCTCCACGCGGCCGCCCAGACGGGTGATATGGGCCTTGGCAGTGGTGAAGTGGTAGTTCATAATGACGCAGCTGCCGGGCTTGACAAAGCGGGTGGCCAGGATGTTTTCACAGGCGCGGCCCTGGTGGGCGGGCAGGCAGTGCTCGATGCCGAACAGCTCCGTCAGCTTGGCCTGCATGCGGTAGAAGGTCTCAGAGCCGGCGTAGGCATCGTCGGCCTGGAGCATGGCGGCCTGCTGGCGGTCGGACATGGCGTTGACGCCGGAATCCGTCAGCATATCCAGAAAGATGTCGCCATTGTGGAGCTGAAAGGTGTTGAAGCCTGCGGCCTGGATCTTCTCCAGACGCTGGGCGGTAGGCAGCAGGTGCAGCTGCTGGACGATCTTGACCTTGTGCATTTCCATGGGGATAGGTTCGTGCTTGTAAAATGTAATAGCGGGCATAATGGGCCCCTCCTTATATAGTATTAGTAAGATCTGATGTCGCTGTGTTTCTATGATCCCGCCGCCGCGGGTATCGCCGCGAGATACAATACAAATAAAGAAGCATGAGGCCCTCCTTTTAAAATAAAAAACGCCCTCCGCGTCCGTATCGGACACAGAGGACGAGTTTGACCCGTGGTACCACCTCAGTTTACCGCTTGCGCGGCCTCATAGGATACTGACATATCCGCAGCGCTGTAACGGGCGCACCCGACGCCGCCTACCACTCCGAGGAGCTTCAGGGCGTGGCTCAGGACGGTAATTCAGACGCTGTATCTCCGCTGTCTTGCACCAACCGACAGCTCTCTGCAGAAGATGGCACAGTATCCTACTGGGGTCCATCATTGCCGTGTTCTGATGTTGGAGATACTTTATCACTTAAAAGCGTAAATGTAAATAGAAGAATTGCACAGGGAAAGACAGAGTTTTCACGGTTCGGTTGTACAATTGTGCTTTGCGTATGAAAATAGGCATAAGCTAAACTTATGGAATTGCCTATTTCATATGAACGAAGGGAAAAGTGAAAAAAGGGGTTGCAAAGTAGAGAGAGGTGTGGTAATCTAACCAAGCTGTCCGCGAGGGCAGCGGTGCTCAGCCGAAGCGAGTCGATGAAAAATGTCAAAAAAAAGTAAAATTAGTAGTTGACAAGATGGCTGACATATGATAAGATTATACCTGTTCCGCGTGGGACGTGTACCTTGTAAATTAAACAACGAACGAAACGAAAAGC
>ERZ827156.3782-NODE-3782-length-13174-cov-4.303834_pt1 | contig 13174 bp, 15 predicted proteins | sample MGYA00519919_ERZ827156 | MGnify/ENA primary metagenome ERZ827156 (study PRJEB31778, sample SAMEA3449269) | human gut metagenome | biome: human gut; feature: human-associated habitat; material: faeces | place: United Kingdom | collected 2010/2012 ... | reverse complement strand
GGCACGGTGCAGGTGCCGACGGAAGCGTTCCTTGCCGTCCTCAAGCTGGACGAGTGATTTTTGCCCTCCTGCGAGCGCAAGCGAGCCGCCGCGGCAGCGGCGTGCGTTGGATGACGGCGGCGGAGCCGCCGAAAGGGCGCGGCCCTTTCGGGCAAAAAGAAGATGCGCAATCTCGGCACGGTGCAGGTGCCGACGGAAGCGTTCCTTGCCGTCCTCAAGCTGGACGAGTAAATTTTCGGATTGGAGGCTTTTTCATGCTTTTGGATCATTATGTCAGCGCCATGCCCTGCTGGAAGGGCCGCGTAGACAGCGACAGCGATTACGACGCCTTCCGCTGGCACCAGTGGGTGCAGCCGCTCGATCTCAACGACGGCGGTGCGCCGTTCGATGGGGCGCTCGGCTTTGCCTTTGTCGGCTTTTGCAGCGACAAGGGCGTGGCGCGCAACAAGGGCCGCACCGGCACGGCGCTCGCGCCGGACTTCGTGCGCGGCCAGATGTCGAACCTGCCCTGCACCTTTTCGCAGGAGGTCAAGCTCTTCGATGCGGGCGACATCGTCTGCGACGAGATATCCCTCGAGGGGGGCCAGCGTGAGCTGGGCCTCGCGGTCGAGGAGATATTGCGCCGCAGGCTCTTCCCCATCGTGCTCGGCGGCGGTCACGAGACGACCTTCGGCCACTTTCAGGGCCAGCACAATTACCTCAAGGACAAGGGCCGCACGCCGGAGCTCGGCATCGTGAACTTCGACGCGCACTTCGACCTGCGCCCCTACGACATGGGCAATTCCTCCGGCACGATGTTCCGTCAGATGGCGGACGTGTGCAGGGCCGAGGGCACGCCGTACCACTACTTCCCCATCGGCATCCAGCAGCACAGCAACACTGTGAGCCTGTTCAAAAAGGCGCGGGAGCTGGGCGTGGACTATGTGCTCGCCAAGGAGATCCAGGGCAGCAACATGGAGTCCATTTTGGAGCGCATGGACACCTTCCTCTACCGCTGCCGCGACGCCTACATCACCGTCTGCACGGACGTGTTCTCCTCGGCCTTCGCGCCCGGCGTCAGCGCGCCGCAGTCGCTGGGACTCGATCCCGAGGTCGTGCTGCCGCTGCTCAAGCACGTTCTGCGCACGCGCAAGGTCCGTGGCTTCGACATCTGCGAGATCTCCCCGCGCTTCGATCAGGACAACACCACCGCCAACCTCGGCGCGGTCATCATCTTTGCGGTCATCAACACGCTCTGCCGCATGAACGGTCTGGAATACGCCGCCGAATAAGCGTCGGACCCGATGAAAAAAAGAGACGAAAGCACGCGCTCTCGTCTCTTTTCTTATGCCGTTTTCAGAAGAACAGCGGACCCTCGCCGCCGTCGATGTAGCGGTCGCTGCGCGAGCCGACACGCACGAGCTTCAGCGACACGGCGAACAGCGCAAGCACAAAGACAAGGAACACCCATTCGCAGTTAGGGTCCTCCATCGTGGCGATGAAATCATAGGCGCCGTGCAGCAGCGCGGGCATCAGGACCGCCATCGTGCGGCAGCGCTTGGCGTTCACGAGGTCGCCGTCGTTGTCATAGCGCTTGGCGCGGCCGTAGTAGACGCCCATGAACACGCCGAAGCAGGCGTGGCCGGGGACTGCGGTCACGGCGCGCACGAGCGCGGTGCTCAGGCCGTACATGGCGACGTAGCCGAGATTTTCCCACAGGGCGAAGCCGAGCGAGACGAACACGGCGTACACCACGCCGTCGAACTGGCAGTTGAAGGCATCCGAGCACCATGTCCGGCGGCGGAGCAGGATATACTTCGCGCCCTCCTCGGAAAAGGCGACGATGACAAAGTACATGATGACGTTGTAGGGCAGGGAGTTTTCCGCATAGACGCTCCCGAGCAGGGCCGAGCCGAGCTCCTCGAGCACCATCGCGATGACCGTGGCGAACACGCCACGCAGGATCAGCGAGAGTAGCAGCCCCGACGGCTCCGGCTCCAGACGGTCGGCGCGATAGACCCTGATGAGCAGAAAGACCGCCGGCACGACCGCCGCGGCGATCAGAATGGGATTCATGTAAAGAAGAAACATACGGCACCTCTTGAGCATTGATCTGAAAGCATGATACGCTGTTTTTCGCCGTTTGGCAACGTCCGCGCGAAAAATTTTCAGCGCGGCTTGCCGCGCCGCGGCAAAACGGATATAATAGGAGCAAGATTTTCCCGACCAAAGGAGGCCGACTATGCCGCAGCTTTTGTTTGTGGATGCCTGTGTGCGGGGCGCGGAGTCCCGCTCCCGTATGCTCGCCGAACGCTTTTTATCGTCCTACGCCGCTGCGAATCCGGACGCAGCGATCCTTCGCCGCGACCTCATGCGCGACCGTCTCGAGCCGCAGTACCCCGAGGTGCTGGCCTGCCGCGACGCGCTCGCCGCAGCGGGGAAGCTCGACGATCCGCTGTTCGCCGACGCATGGCAGTTTGCCCGCGCGGACCGCATCGTGCTCGCTGCGCCGTTCTGGGAATTATCCTTCCCCGCCATTCTGAAAATTTACCTTGAGCGCGTTTCCATGCGCGACATCACCTTCGGCTACGAGGAAAGCGGGCTTGTCGGCCGCTGCCGCGCGGAAAAGCTGCTGCTCGTCACCACGCGCGGCGGGGATTACTCCCTGCCGGAAACGGAATGGATGGAGATGGGCGCGCGCCAGCTCAAGGCGCTGTGCGCCATGTTCGGCATCCCGAAATTTGAGCTGCTCTGCGCCGAGGGGCTGGACGACGAGCGCGTGGACGCGCGCTCACGGATGGACGAGGCCCTTGCCCGCGCCGACGCGCTGGGAAAGACCTTTTGACGCGAAAGAGGAGAAGGCTGCGGCCTTCTCCTCTCCCCTATTACAGCTCCAGCGAAAGCTGCTCGCGCTCAAGCCCGCTCGGGTCGATGCCGAACTCGCTCGGCAGAAAGCGCGGGCAGACGTTTTCCGATGTGCAGATGACCGACGCGGCCAGCCGCGTGCCGATCTCGCAGGCCTCCGCCATTGTCTTGCCGTAGGTCAGGCCGATGGTCACGCCCGCGAAGAAGGCATCGCCCGCGCCGGTGGTGTCCTTCACGTCCACCTTCTTGGCGGGGCACCAGCCCTCCTCACCGTCGTTCGTGGCATACACCGCGCCCTGCGCGCCCATCGTCACCACCATGCGCGGGATCTGCGCGCTGCGGATGCGCGCGGCGAGGAGCCTCTGCATCTCCTCCGGCGTCTTGTCGTCGTAATCCTCGGAGAAAAGGATGCCCGCCTCCTGCTGGTTGCAGACGAAGCAGTGCGTCGAGCGGAAGAAGTCGCGCCGCTCCACCGCGATGCTCATGTTTGACACCACCGCGTACACCGGCTTGTGATATTTCTCGGCAAGGGCAAAGACCTTCTTCACGATCTCCTTATCCATGTCGATCTCAAAGGCGATGCTGTCGGCGCGGGAAATGATCTCGTCGCCCTGCTCCTCTAAAATGCTCAGGATCGGACGGAGGTCGGGCCGCTTGGAGATGGCCGCCACTACGTCGCCGCCGTTGTCGAAGATAGCGAGCCAGGTGCCCATGCCGTCCTTCGTTACGCGGATGTAGTCCGTGTTGACCTTATGCGCCTTGAGCTTGCGCACCACATCCGCGCCCGCGCCGGTGTCGTCCACCAGACCGATGAAGGTCGGCTGTAGCTCGACGTTGGCAATGTCCTCCACAATGTTGCGGCTCACGCCGCCGTGCATCTGCTCCACCCGGCCGGCGTTGCGCCCGCCGGGAATGTAAACGTCCGAGGGATAGCCCTTGATGTCCACAAAGACCGCGCCCAAAACGACAATACCCATTTCTCTTCTCTCCGTTTCGTTGGTTTCTGCTTCCATGATAACACACTTTCCGCGGACTGCAAGCCCCTATCCTTTTTCCGCGCGTGCGGCGCGGCGATACTCCGTCGGCAGCGCGCCATAGGCCTTGCGGAATTCGGCGGAGAACTTGCTCGCGCTCTCGTAGCCGATGGCAGCGGCGATCTCCGCCATGCTCGCGTCCGTTTCGCGCAGCAGCTCTGCCGCGCGCTCCATGCGGTGCTCGCGGATGTGCGCGGCGATGGACTGCCCGTAAACGGTCTTGAAGACCTCCTTCATCGTGGAGGGGTTCATCAGGAAGCGGCGCGAGAGCTCGTCGATGGTGATGCGGCTGGAGAGGTCTGCGGTCAGCGCCTCGTGGACGCGGCGGATGGTCTCAAGCTGCTCGGCGCTGCACCCGTGCGCGCCCTCGAGCGCGTGCGCGTCGAGCGGCGGCAGGTGCGGGGCGGAGGCGACGTCCTCGCCCTCCTCGGGGCAGGCGATCTCCACGGTGCGCTCGATCATGCGGTGCAGCAGCTGCGCCTGTTCGCTCTCCGCAGCCTTGTAGTAGACCTCCTTGCCGTCGCGGCGGCTGACGATCAGTCCGCTCTCACGCAGCTGGCGCAGGTGATGCGAGAGCGCGGGCGGGCTCATGCCCATCATGGCCGCGAGGTTGACCACGCACTCCTCGCAGTGGCACAAAAGCCAGAAGAGCCGCACGCGGTTTGCGTCGGAGAGCTGGCGAAAGACCAGCGCGACGGTTTGAAAATACTCGGTCCTGCGGAGGTACTCCTCCAATTCATGCAGATGCGAGGCGTCCTCGTGCTGATGGGGAAGCTCAAACGGTTCCATATTTCCGCTCCTTTTCCGGTAGTCCTGTGTGTCGAATCTCCCGTTTGGCAGGACTTTTCGCCCGTTCGGCAGAGAACGCGGCGAAGTCCTTGACTTTTTCGGGTATCTTCAGTATAGTACAGCCATAAGAATTAAACAAGTGCTTAATTGTTTAAGCGACAAAAAGAAAGGGGCATTTTAGGATGAAAAAGACCTATCCGATCGAAGTGGACTGCGCCAACTGCGCGAACCTGATGGAGGATGCCGCGAAGAAGACCGAGGGCGTCGCGGACGCGGTGGTCAACTTCATGACGCAGAAGATGACGGTGGAATTTGCCGACGGTCAGGACCCCAAGACCGTGATGAAGGCCGTTTTGAAGAACTGCAAAAAGGTCGAGGACGACTGCGAGATCTACCTGTAAATCACACCGCCCCGGGGACAGACCTCGGGGCGGACTTCTACGGAGGGCTTTCCCATGACGAAGAAACAGAAAAAGATGCTCTATCGCATCCTGGCCGCGGCGGTGCTGTTCCTCGCGGCGAGATTGACTCCCCTGCCGATGCTCGTCTCCGCCGCGCTCTATTTTGCGGCCTACCTGACGGTCGGCTGCGACATCCTGCGCAAGGCGTGGAAGGGCATCTGCAACCGGCAGGTGTTCGACGAAAATTTTCTCATGGCGGTTGCGACCGTCGGCGCCATCGCGCTGGCGCTCTATGAAAGGAGCGGCGACTATTCCGAGGCCGTCGCCGTTATGCTCTTTTATCAGATCGGCGAGCTGTTCCAGAGCTACGCGGTCGGAAAGTCCCGCCGCAACATCACCGCGCTCATGGACATCCGCCCCGACTACGCGAACATCGAGCGCGACGGTAAGCTCGAGCAGGTCGACCCCGACGACGTCGCCGTCGGCACGGTCATCACCGTCCAGCCGGGCGAAAAGGTGCCCATCGACGGCGTGGTCGAGGACGGCGTCTCCACGCTCAACACCGCCGCGCTGACCGGCGAGAGCCTGCCGCGCGATGTGAGCGCGGGCGACGAGATCATCAGCGGCTGCATCAACATGACGGGCGTTCTGAAGGTCCGCACAACGAAGGCGTTCGGCGAATCCACGGTTTCCAAAATTCTGGAGCTGATGGAAAATTCCAGCAGCCACAAGTCCCGCTCCGAGAGCTTCATTTCCCGCTTTGCCAAGGTCTACACTCCCGCCGTGTGCTACAGCGCGCTCGCGCTCGCCATCCTGCCGCCGCTGGCGCTGACCGTCTCCGGCGCGGACGCGGACTGGGGCACCTGGGTCTACCGTGCGCTGACCTTCCTCGTCATCTCCTGCCCCTGCGCGCTCGTCATCAGTATCCCGCTCAGCTTCTTCGCCGGCCTCGGCGGCGCGGGCAAGGAGGGCGTGCTCATCAAGGGCTCCAACTACCTCGAGGCCCTCTCCCAGACGAAGACCGTCGTATTCGACAAGACCGGCACGCTCACGCAGGGTGTGTTTGAGGTCAGCGCCGTGCATCACAGCCCGATGGCGCAGGAAAAGCTGCTCGAATACGCGGCGCTTGCCGAGTGCGCGTCCTCGCACCCCATCAGCAAGAGCCTGCAAAAGGCTGCCGGCGGTGCGCTGGACCGCTCCCGCGTCACGGACATTCAGGAGCACAGCGGCCGCGGCGTGACCGCGGTGGTGGACGGCGTGACCGTCGCCGCCGGAAACGGCAAGCTCATGGAGGAGCTGGGCGTCGCGTGGCACGAGTGCCACAGCGTCGGCACCATCGTCCATATCGCGGTGAACGGCGAGTACGCCGGGCACATCGTCATCTCCGATGTGGAAAAGCCCCATTCCCGCGACGCCATCGCCGCGCTCAAGGCGGCGGGCGTCACCAAGACCGTCATGCTCACCGGCGACATTCAGAAGGTCGCGGACTATGTGGCGCGTGACCTCGGGGTGGATGAGGTCCGCGCGGAGCTGCTGCCCGCCGATAAGGTGACCGCGGTGGAGGAGCTGCTGCAAACTGGTTCTCCTCTGGTGTTCGTCGGCGATGGCATCAATGATGCTCCTGTTTTGGCCCGCGCCGATGTCGGTGTCGCCATGGGCGCCCTGGGCAGCGATGCCGCCATTGAGGCCGCTGATATCGTCCTGATGGACGATGCCCCCAGCAAGCTGGCGCTGGCCGTTCGGCTTTCCCGCCGCACCATGAAGATCGTCTGGCAGAATGTTATCTTCGCCCTGGCGGTCAAGGCGCTGGTACTGGTGCTGGGCGCCACCGGCGATGCCAACATGTGGATCGCTGTCTTTGCCGATGTGGGCGTGCTGGTGCTGGCCATCCTCAATGCCATGCGGGCCCTGTTGGTCCCCAAGCACTGATATTATCCATGTTTTTCTTCCGGCGGTCTGCCCTCCCTTGTGGGTCAGGCCGCCCCTTCTTGCGCTTTTACCCTATTTGCGGTAGAATCCTATCATCCAAAGCCCCAAAAGGAGGCCGCCCATGCGAGAGATCACCGAAGCCCTGTTTGCCCTGCGGGATGAAAAATACCGTGCCTTCCATGCCACCCTCATGCCGGGGGTGGCGTGGGAGCGCGTCATCGGGGTGCGGATGCCCGCCCTGCGCCGCTATGCCGCCGCCCTGGCCAAAACGCCGCAGGCCGCGCTCTTCCTGCGGGAGCTGCCCCACACCTACTACGAGGAAAATAATCTCCATGCCCTGCTGCTGATGCGGGAAAAGAGCTTTGAGGCCCTGATGCCGTGGCTGGAGCGCTTTCTGCCGCGGATCGATAACTGGGCCACCTGCGACCTGTTAAAGCCCGTCTGCTTTGCCAAAAACCGCGAAAAGCTGCTGCCCTGCGTCACCCGCTGGCTGGGGGATGCCCACCCCTACACCGTCCGCTTCGCCATCGAGATGCTGATGACCCACTACCTGCGGGAGGATTTTTCCCCGGAGTACCCGGCCTGGGTGGCCGCGGTGGAAAGCGATCACTACTACATCCGCATGATGCAGGCGTGGTATTTCGCCACGGCGCTCGCCTTCCGGTATGAGGAGATCCTGCCCTACCTCACCGAAGACCGCCTTTCCCCCTGGGTACGGCAAAAAACCATCCAAAAGGCAGTGGAGAGCTTCCGCGTCCCCCCGGAGCACAAGGCTGAGCTCAAGGCTCTGCGCCGCTGAACAGCCCCTCATCTCACCCCGGAACCGCCCGTTCCGGGGCTTTTTTTACAGTTTGTTCATCCCCTGCGTTTGCCTTTTTTGCCGCAGTATGGTAAAATATCCGCACAAAACCATTTTTGGGAGTGACTTATGCTAAAACGATGGACGGCGCTGCTGCTGGCGGTCATGCTGATATTTTTGACTGCCTGCAGCGCGCAAAAAGAATACAAACTGTCCGCGGTATTTGCCGCCGCGGAGGAAGACCGCCCTCAGTGGCTGGCCGATCCCGATAACGCCGCCCTGTGGGAGCAGCTGGGCCTTTCCGGCTCGGTCGTCTCGGATGGCGACCCCGCCGCTTTGACCATCGGCGCGCAGAACTGGGTGCTGCAGCCCGCCACGGTGGAGGGCAGATCCGTGACTCTGTGCTACTGCGTTGATGAGCAAAACCGGCCCCTTCTGGATCTGCGGGCCTCCTTCGGTATCAATGTGCTGCCGGTGGAGGAATGGACCGCCTGTGAGGATCTTTTCATCGTGCGCGTGTGGGCGCGGCAGGGCGGGGATCTGCCGGAAAATTATCTTTCCGGGGAGGATGAGGGCCTGAACCGCTATGCCGTTCTTCTCACCGATCCCATCACCGGCGAAAGCGCCAGTGCTGTTGCCTCCGATGCCGAATTACAGGCTCTCCTGGCCGATGGCGAGCCCCATGCCCTGTGCCTGCGGCTGCGGGCCATGCAGCAGGGGGAGCCGTCCCTCCGGGTCGTCACAGTGCTGTGCCAGGGCTGGCTGGAAAAGGAATCGGTGCTGCGGGTACAGTCGGAGCAGCTCCTGTGGGCCGCCCGCCACGGGGAAAATGACACCCTGCGTCTGCTGCTCAATGAGGGCAATGTTTCGGTGACCGACCGCAATGGCGACGGCCTGCTGTGGGCCGCGCTGCAAAGCGGCAATGCCGAAACGGTGGAGCTGGTGGTCAAAGCCGGTGCCACCGGGGAAAACCACAATCTCTACTGGGCGGAGCCCGCCGCCTTGACCATAGCGGAGCGCCAGGATTGGCAGCAGTTGCTTTCCACCCTGGAGGAGCAGCACACCGATACCGGCTGCACGGCGCCTTCCATTGCCTACTACTGCACCGCCATGGGGAATGCCGAACGGCTGTCGCTTTACCTGGCCCATTTCCCGCTCTCGGCGGAGGAGGCCGCCCTTCCCGAAGGGGACAGCACCACTGCGGCCCTGCGCTACGGGGTGGAAAGCGCCCAAACCGGCAATTTGCTGGACCTGGCTGTGGCCAATGATGATACCGAAACCGCCGCTGTACTGCTGCAAAATGGGGTCACGGCCTCGCCGCTGCTGCTCAAAAAGCTGCAGGCCTCGCCCACTACCCTTTCCGATGAGATGCTGGCGCTGCTGGGCAGCTACCGGTACTTTGGCGTGCTGGATGAGGTGCTGGCCGATTACCGCGCGTTCAAGGAGAGCTACGAGGCCGTGGCGGGGGAAAGCTGCCGCCGCTTCGAGCGGGATTACGCAGCCTACTGTGAGGCCATGGAAAAGGGCGATAGCTTCGCCGCCGCCGGCATTATGGATAGCGGCCTGCTGGATGAGATCGTGGGTCAGCTGCAGGCAGTGCAGAATGTGGCAAAGCCAGAGACCGAGGCCATCAACGCCCTGTGGGACCTGATGTACGAGTACGCCGATATGATGGATACCGCCGGCTACTACTACAAGCGCATCTCCCTCAGCACCTATGTGGTCACACGCCGCTACTATCGGGCCCTGTTTGAAAACCGCCTGGGCCGGGCCCACGCCCTTTACGAGGAATTCAAGCATCAGACCGCCGTTTACGATGGCCTTTTGCAGAACTGGGCCGAATAAATCTAACCGAAAGAAGGCTTTTCCGCATGATCTATTACCTCACCGGCACCGGCAACAGCCGCTGGGCCGCGCAGCTGCTGGCAGATCATCTGCACGATACCGCCGAGGATGCCGCCCCCGCCCTCAAAAGCGGCCTGGCTCCTTCCCTCCATTCCGAAAAACCGTGGGTCTTTGTCTGTCCCACCTACGGCTGGCAGATCCCCCATGTCTTTGCCGATCTGCTGCGCCGCACCGGCTTTGATGGCAGCAGAAAAGCCTATTTCGTCCTCACCTGCGGGGATGATATCGGTGCGGCCGGGCCCCGCCTGCGCAAGCTCTGCGGGGAGCTGGGCCTGGAATACCGCGGCGTGTGGCCGCTGGTGATGCCGGAAAACTATGTGGCCATGTTCCCAGTGCCAGGAGAGGAAGAGGCGAAGAAGATCATTGATGCCGCGCGGGAGCCCCTTCTGGAAGCCGCCGCCCTCATCGTAGGGGATCAGCCCTTCCCGGGGGGAAAGCTGACCCTGGCCGACCGCCTAAAAAGCGGCGTTGTCAACCGTTTCTTCTATCGCTTTTGCATTAAAAGCAGCCCCTTTTACACCACCCCGGCCTGCAATGGCTGTGGCCGCTGCGCCAAAATGTGCTTCACCAACTGCATCGTGATGCGGGAGGGCAAACCCCACTGGGAGGGGCATTGTACCCACTGCATGGCCTGTATCTGCGGCTGCCCGCAGCACGCCATTGAGTACGGCAAAAAGAGCCAGGGCAAGCCCCGCTACCGCTGCGAGGAGTACACCGGGTGAGCTTTGGCGGAAAAATGCCGCCTTTTTGCGATGAAACCGCCCTTTTTGTGCAAAATAGTGCTTGCAAAGCCTTGCAATTTGTGATACAGTATTATTTGGAATATGGTAGTAGAAAGAAAGAGTGGGGCGACCCGCTCTTTCCTTTATGTTAGGAGGCAAAGCGATGGCCAAAAAGAATACCGCCGCCATAGCGGAGGAGCTGGCAGCTCCCATTCTGGAAGAGATGGGCCTGCAGCTGTGGGATGTCGTCTACGAGAAGGAGGGCAGCGGCTGGTACCTGCGGTACTATGTCGATAAAGAGGGCGGCATCGATATCAATAGCTGCGAGGCCTTTTCCCGGGCAATCAGCGATGTGCTGGATGAAGCCGACCCCATCGATGGCAGCTACACGCTGGAGGTTTCCTCCCCCGGCATCGAGCGGCAGCTCACCCGCGATTGGCACTTTGAGGCCCTGATGGGCCAGCAGCTGCTGGTGCGGCTCATCCGCCCGGTGGAGGGCGTGCGGGATTTCATCGGCACCCTTACCGATTACCGCGATGGCACCCTGACCCTGCTGCTGGATGAAAAAACCGAAATGAATGTGGAACGCGGCGAAACCGCGTTTATCCGTCTGTATAATGATTTTAGTGGAGGAGTAAGCAAATGAGCGCTGCAAGAGCCAAGAAGAAACCCCAGGAGGAATTTAACCTCTTTGATGCCCTGAAGATGCTGGAGAAGGAAAAAGGCATCCCGGTGGATTATATGATCGAAAAGATCCAGACCGCCATCGCCCAGGCCATCAAGAAGGACCCCTTTAACAGCGAAAACAGCGTCGTGGAGATCGATCCCGAGACCGGCCGCTTCTATGTGGCGCTGCGCAAGGATGTCGTGGAGGAGGTCGAGGACCCAACCACCCAGATCAGCGTGGAGGATGCTGCCAAGTACCAGAGCGGCATCACCGCCGGAAGTGTGCTGGAAGTCGCCCTTGATCCTAAAAAGTTCGGACGCATCGCGGCCCAGGCGGCCAAATCCTCCATCCATCAAGGTATCCGGGAGGCCGAAAAGGGCCTGCTGCTCAAGGAGTATGAGAGCCGCCAGCACGATATCGTTTCCGCCAAGGTGCTGCGGGTGGATCCCGTCCGCGGTAATGTCACCCTGGAGATCGGCAGCAGCGAAGCCGTGCTGCCCAAGACCGAGCAGATCCCCGATGAGACCTTTACCGAGGGTCAGCGCATCAAGGTATATGTGGTGGATGTGCAGAATACCGAAAAGGGCCCCCGCCTTATGATCTCCCGCACCCACCCCGGCCTGGTCAAGCGTCTCTTCGAGATGAATGTCCCCGAAATCTACGATGGCACCGTCGAGATCCGTTCCATCGCCCGCGAGGCGGGCTCCCGCAGCAAGCTGGCCGTTTCCAGCCGGGATGAGAATGTGGATGCCATCGGCGCCTGCATCGGCCCCAAGGGCGCCCGTGTCAATACCATCGTGGAGGAGCTGGGCGGCGAAAAGATCGATGTCGTCAATTACAGCGATGACCCCGCCGCCTACATTTCCGCGGCGCTCTCTCCCGCCACCGTTTTGGGCGTGGAGATCCTGGATGCCGATACCCACAGCTGCCGCGTCACCGTGCCGGATCACCAGCTCTCGCTCGCCATCGGCAATAAGGGCCAGAACGCCCGCCTGGCGGCCCGCCTAACCGGCTGGAAGATCGATATCCGCCCCGAAAGCGGCTTCTACGGCGAGGATGAACCCGCCAAGGAAGAGTAATCATAAAGAAAGGAGGCACCCACAGTGCAGCAAAAGAAGATCCCCGTAAGAATGTGCGCCGGCTGCGGCGAGCGTTTCCCCAAAAAAGAGCTGGTACGCATTGTCCATACCCCGCAGGGCGAGGTCCATGTAGACCTCACCGGGCGGATGGCCGGCCGCGGTGCTTATCTCTGCCGCAAGGTCGAGTGCCTCCGCAAGGCACAGAAGGCCAAACGGCTGGAGCGTGCCTTCCAATGCCCCGTACCCGATGAGGTGATGGCAAAACTGGAAGAGGAGCTGAACGCCGCCGATGAATGATGTGACCCAAAGAAAGGTGCTGGGATTCATCTCCCTGTGCCGCCGGGCCGGCCGGCTCACCACCGGCATGGATGCCGCCGTGGAAAAAGCGGAAAAAGGGGAAGCCCATCTTCTCCTGCTGGCGCGGGATCTTTCCCCCCGCAGCGCCGCGCGGCTCCGGCAAAAGCTGCCGGATATCCCGGTAATTTCTCTTCCCTGTACGATGCAGACCCTCAGCCGCTATACCGGCAAAAATACCGGCATTCTGGCGGTCTGCGATGAAAACTTCGCCGGTGGTATCCGGGCAATGATGAGTGATGATGAGGAGGACTTGGATAGATGATCGAAAAAGTTAAACTGAACGAGGTCGCCAAAGACCTGAATATAAGCGGCAAGGACCTGACCGCGCTGCTGCAGCAGCGCTTCGGCGGCGAGGCCAAAAAGCCGCAGACGGTGCTCTCCGGCGAGGAGCTCAATTTTGTGATGGAGCACTACACCCAGCAGCACGCCGTCAAGGACTTCGGCGAGTACTTTAAGCTGGGCGAAAAGAAGCCCGCCCCCGCCGCGGCCCCCAAACCCGCAGAAAAGCCCGCCGAAACGGAAGCGCCCGCCCCGGCTGCGGAAGCTGCCCCCGCCCATGAAGCCGAAGCCGCTGCCCCGGCGGAAGAGGCCAAGGCATAACAGCCCCTATTTGGATGCACCCGCGCCCGCGGTTGTACGATACATTGT
>ERZ827156.3780-NODE-3780-length-13175-cov-2.981250_pt1 | contig 13175 bp, 8 predicted proteins | sample MGYA00519919_ERZ827156 | MGnify/ENA primary metagenome ERZ827156 (study PRJEB31778, sample SAMEA3449269) | human gut metagenome | biome: human gut; feature: human-associated habitat; material: faeces | place: United Kingdom | collected 2010/2012 ... | reverse complement strand
CCCACCTTTTTCAGATGGGCAGGGGCCAGATTCACGGTGATGCGGCTAACGGGAAAGGCGAAGCCGCAGTTTTTGATGGCCGAGCGCACCCGCTCCCGGGCCTCCTTGACCGCCGCATCCGGCAGGCCGACGATATCAAACCCCGGCAGGCCGTTGGACACGTGGCACTCCACGCTGACCGCGTAGCCGGTCACGCCCCGGCAGCCGAGGGACTGGATTTTGGACAGCAAGCCGCTCGCCTTCTTTCACGGACGAGCCCCGGCCGAACGCCGGGGCACCGTCGCATCGTTTTGGGTCACGCTTCGGTATCGGGCTCCGTGTCGCCGACGACGGCGATGTAAGGAACCTTCTGCAGGGTAAGTTCGCGGATTTTATAGTTGATTTTTTCACCGCGCAAATCCGTCACCACGCGCAGGCCCGCCGCCTTCAGCTTATCAGCGACTTCCTTGGCGTAATCGGTCTGTGCGTCGGTAATGGACGCCACGGCCACCTGCCAGGGCGCGAGCCACACAGGCATGGCACCGGCATAGTGTTCGATCAGCATGCCGATCCAGCGTTCCAACGACCCCAAAATCGCGCGATGCAGCATCACGGGCACCTTGCGGGAGTTGTCTTCAGCCACGTATTCCGCACCGAGACGTCCCGGCATCTGGAAGTCGACCTGGATCGTACCGCACTGCCAGGTGCGTCCGAGGCAGTCCTTCAGATGGTATTCGATCTTAGGACCGTAGAACGCGCCTTCGCCGGGAAGCACTTCGTATTCGACGCCGCTCTGACGCAGGCTTTCAAACAACGCTTCCTCAGCCTTATCCCACACGGCGTCCTCGCCGATGCGCATTTCGGGACGCGTCGCCACCTTGAAAGCGATGTCATCAAACCCGAAGAGGTGATAAACCTCACGCACGAGTTTGGTGTAGGCCACGCATTCCGTGAGAATCTGATCTTCCGTGCAGAAGATGTGACCGTCGTCCTGCGTGAAGCCGCGGACGCGCATCATGCCGTGCAATGAACCGGAGGGTTCATTGCGGTGGCACAGGCCGAATTCACCGATTCGCAACGGCAGGTCGCGATAGCTGCGTAACGCCGAATTAAAGATCTGGATATGCCCCGGGCAGTTCATCGGCTTCAAAGCGTAGTAACGGTTTTCCGATTCCGTCGTAAACATGTTCGAGCGGTACTTCGCCCAGTGGCCGGACCGTTCCCAGAGCGAACGGTCGATCACCTGAGGCGTACGCACTTCGAGATAACCGTTTTCCTGATACACGCGGCGCATTAGCTGCTCGACGACCTGCCAAATGGCCCAGCCTTTGGCGTGCCAGAAGATCATGCCGGGGGCTTCGTCCTGCAGATGGAAGAGATTCAGTTCCTTGCCGAGGCGACGGTGATCACGCTTTTCGGCTTCGGCCAGCATTTCAAGATAAGCGTCCTGATCCTTCGCCGTAGCCCAGGCCGTACCGTAGATGCGCTGCAGCATTTCGTTCTTGCTGTCGCCGCGCCAGTAGGCACCCGCCACCTTCATGAGCTTAAAGACCTTGAGTTTGCCGGTCGAAGGCACGTGAGGTCCGCGGCAGAGATCGATGAAGTCGCCCTGACGGTAAAGCGAAATCACTTCTCCCGACGGAATCGATTCGATGATTTCCGCCTTATAGTGTTCGCCCATATCCTTGAAGAACTTCACGGCGGCGTCGCGATCCATTTCGCTGCGTTCGATCGGAATGTCCTTCTTCACGAGTTCATGCATACGCGCTTCAATCGCCGTCAGATCTTCCGGCGTGAAGGCACGTTCGAACTTGAAGTCGTAATAAAAACCGTTTTCAATCGCCGGTCCGATCGTCACCTGAGCCGTCGGGAACAGTTCCTTCACGGCCTGTGCCATGAGGTGCGACGTCGAATGGCGAATGATTTCAAGCCCTTCGGCATCCTTGCCGGTGATGATGGCCACCGAAGCGTCAGCGGTGAGCGCATGGGACAAATCCACAAGCTTACCGTCTACCTTCCCCGCGAGAGCCGCCTTCGCAAGCCCCGCACCGATCGACTGCGCCACGTCCGCAACCGTCACACCCGATTCATACTCCCGGCGGGATCCGTCGGGCAGCGTTACCGTGATCATCACGATCTCCTTTCCTTTCGGCTCCGGCTCCTCCCCCAACGGCAGGACGGAAACGAAAACCTATTGATGAAAAAAACCAAAAAAAAAGTGCGGCCCGTGGGTCGCACTTTCTGCAGAGAACGAAATCTGCGCCGCCCGCAAGCATTAATCGCTCGGGGTGTTTGTCGTCTCAGAAACCAACAAACGATTGCACATACTGCGTTCCCAAAAAAATCTGGTAGGCACGATTGGACTCGAACCAACGACCCCCACCATGTCAAGGTGATGCTCTAACCAACTGAGCTACGTGCCTGAGAGACTTCGAACTATACAGAGGGTTTTACCATTTTGCAAATTTTCTCTGCATCTCTTTTACTGTCTTGCTCGAAATCGTTGTTTTTACGTAAAAGATTTTTTGGCGAGTTTATGCACGTCGTGCGCTCATCACTCCGTTCAGCTCGCGCAGTGCCGCGAGCGCCCGGTGAATTTCCTCGGAATTGTGCACTTCCACTGAGAAACGCATGTGCGCATCCCCTTTTACGTTCATCGTATTAATACCGATGATGTTCTGTTTTTCGCGCATGAAGACTTCGGAAATATCCTTGATCAGACCGAAGCGATCACGAGCCACCACCAAAATATCGATGGGGTACACCGCGTCCTTCACCGTCCCCCAACTCACTTCGATCATGCGTTCCTGAATATTGGCAGCGAGGTTCTTCGCGTTCGGGCAGTCGATCCGGTGAATCGTCACGCCGCGCCCGCGCGTCACAAAGCCCACGATTTCATCCGGCGGCGTCGGGTGACAGCAACGGGCGAGCTGCGTCAAAAGCGATCCCATTCCCACCACGAGCACGTTGTCCTTACCGACCTTCTGCGTCGAACGTACGACGACGTTCGGTTCATTCTCCGGTTCCGGACGCTGCGGCTGCAGGGCCTGTTCAATCGAGCGGCCGCTGAGTTCTTCCTTATAAAAGGCGACGCAGAGTTCATTGACGTCGTCATACCCCAGGCGCTTTGCGAGGTCTTCGAGCTTCACGGACGTTTTGCCCAAACGCGCCAATTCGCGGTCAAGTTTCTCGCGTCCGCCCGTCATCATTTCGGCCAACGTCTGAGCGTTGAACCACTGACGCACCTTGGTACGGGTACGGGGACTCACCGCAAATCCCAAATCCGGATTGAGCCAGTCACGCGACGGTCCGCCCTCCTTCACCGTGATGATTTCCACGGTTTCACCGGTTTTGAGCTTGGTGTTAAGAGGCACCATCACCCCGTTCACCTTGGCACCGCGGCAACGGTGACCGAGTTCAGTATGCACCTGATACGCAAAGTCAATCGGCGTTGCACCCCCCGGCAGTTCCACCACGCGACCCTGCGGCGTCAGCGCGTACACATGGTCATCTTCAAGCCCCGGCTTCTTCGGAGGTTCCACGTCGCTGTGCCACGCCAAAATCTGCCGCAGCCACGCCACGCGCTGCTCCTCGGCTTCCGCGCCCTTGTCTTTGTTGGAGTTGCCGGTTTCCTTATAGCGCCAGTGCGCCGCCACGCCGAGCTCGGCAAATTCATGCATCGCGCGCGTGCGGATCTGAATTTCCACGGGCTTACCCGACGGATCAGTCACCACAGTATGCAGCGATTGATAGCCGTTCGGTTTCGGGTGTGCAATGTAGTCATCGTATTCCTTGCTGAGCACCGTAAAGTGCTTCTGCACGATGGAAAGCACTTCGTAGCAGTGTTCCACCGTATCGACGATGATGCGCATGGCCCGAATATCAAACAGCTGATCAAACCGCAGGTGCTTGCGGACCATCTTCTTGTAGATGGAGTAGATATGCTTGGGACGACCGCTCACCTCGGCCTGAATGTTTTCCTCACGCAGGAGAAGTTTGATCCGATCCACGCAGTCCTGCATGAATTTCAGGCGTTCTTCGCGGGATTCATCGAGTTCCCGGGCGATTTCGTTATAGATCTTGGGCTCCGTAAACCGCAGAGACAGGTCTTCGAGTTCCCACTTCATCTGCCAGATACCCAAACGGTTGGCCAAGGGGGAATAAAGCGCCAACGTTTCGCGGCCGTAGTCTGCCGAGCCCGGCGCCCCGGACGCTGCAAACCAGCGCAACGTCTGCAGGCGGCTCGCCAAACGAAGCACCACCACCCGCAGATCATGGCACATCGCGAGCAGCATCCGTCGCAGAGCTTCGGGCTGATACGTCGCATCCGCCTCCCGGCTGCCGCCGCGGGCCCGCTGACTCACGGCCGAAAGCCGCTGCAGATCCGTCACAAGCTGCAAGACGACTTTGCCGAAGGTTTTCTCAATCCAGTCTTCCGAATCGTGCACGCAGTCCGCTACGCTAAAGAGGTACGCGGCGCAGATCAATTCTTCATCTTCGCGAACGCCGCGGAGAATTTCCGCCATGCCGTCGGCGTGAGCCAAACGGTCTTCCCCCGTGTAAAGCTTCTGATTCAGATAAAGCGGCTCCACCAACCGGCGGGCGAGCTGCCAATCGGCCCGGCCTTCGATAACGGCCGGTTCTTTTTCGATCTGATTCGTGTCGGTCATTCTTGTTTCTTATCCCTAAGAGCGCCGGCATCTGTGAACCGGCGCAGTCCTCTTTCTTGTTGAGATTATTTTAACGGCGGGACTGCGCCTTTTTCGAATCCGCCCTGACGGAGTTGTGACCAAAATCGTCAGAAGAGTTCTCGGTACCGCACGCCGAACGTCGCGGCCTCCGTGCCGTAGGGGCCCGTTTCCGCCGCTGCGGACAAATCTAAACTCCAAGCGTAGGCCCGCGACTTTCCGGTGTCCTTGGCACCGAAACCGAAGATACCGCCTTCCATAATGGGTTCGCGCCCCACGTCGGAAATTCGAAGGCTGAGTCCGCCCGAAAGGTTCCAGTGCCCCACGGCATGAAACTTTTCCGTTGAAACCGCCGTCCCTTCTGCCAAACGCGAAGCCACTCGCCAATCCGTGTCACCGGCATAAAGCGTCACCCCGGCATTAAACCCCGGTTCCACGTTGTAGCGCCAAACACTGAATTTGCCGGAGGTTTCCAACCGTCCCTTCACGTGCCACATCCGACGATTGCCCGTCGTCTGCACAAAGCCGACACCGGAATTGGTTCCGTCCTGCGTCGTAAGCGTGATGTCGCCCTTACGCATGCGTCCCGTATCCATTCCGACGGAAACGGACGGCTTCACCTGAAGGTTATCCGCAACAGCATAATGCGCACTCCAACCCAAATCCGCCGACAGCATCCGCAAATCCGGTTCCGTCTTCATGCGATATCCCGTACTGATTTTCTTCGCTTCTCCCTGAGTCTGCGAATACGTCACCGCCGCATGCAGGCGGTGACGGTCGTTGGCGAGATACGTCAAGGAAGCACCGGCCGCCGCCATGGTGAGTGAAGCAGATTCGGAGTCCGATCCTCTGAGGGTTCCCGTGGTATCGATATCCGACGTCGCTCCCGAAAACGCCGCGGTCGCGATCCACTTCGACGCAAAGCGCCAATCCGCTCCCAGTGTTCCACCGTAGAAGTCTTCCTTGTAGCCCCAATCGGAGCCTGAGCGCAGTTTATCCATCGAACCGTGACCGCCGTACACCTGCGCCCACCAGTAGGTATCGTCGTCCGACGTCTCCATCTCAGGATCATGCTCCAGCAAACCGAAATGTAGCCGCCGATGAGAACGATCCGCCGACGTCAAAAGGCCGGAAGAACCAACGAGGAAGACCGTTTCATCTATGCCGTTTGCCGCCACAAGCTCGTTCTGCACCGTTGAAATTCGCTGCATGACCGTTGCCAAATAACGTCGCCCGATATCGGTAACGGCTCCCTCACCTTGACTTAAGAACACTTCTTCTGCTTCGTCGACAATTTCTTTGGCCGCAAGTCCCCGCATGTCACCCCATGAACGGTGCTGAAGCGTCAGAGTACCGTTACTGACGGAGGCACTCCCCAAAAAGAGATTGTTCGCCAAGTAAATCTGCTGACCGTTCCACGACTCGTCAAGCTGCGCCGTGAAATCGCTGCCGTCCCACCCCGTAAGAAGAAGCTCCGCCCCCGACAAAGCCTCAACTTTGGCCGCACCGGTTTCCGCACCCGCCAGCACGACGGTCTCTGCCTCGTCTTGCGTCAAAGAAAGAATCCAACGCCCCTGAGAACCGATGACGACACGCGGCGACATATCCGATGCATTTTCTCTTTCAGGCAACGTCCCAGTAGTCCCTACTTCAATCGTAACGCCATCAGTCAAGCCGTCGATCGCAGGAGAAGTCGTCACCAAGGTTGCCCGTTCGGCTTGGCCTTGGATGGCAGCATCGGTAATTAAAGACTTCAGACGCTTCACACCGTCAACACCTTGTTCGGCATACCGAGCGTACGCCCCGCCTCCCAATACCAAGGTACTGTTGCCAATCAATTTCACCGTCATCGTCGGGGTATCGGACGTACCCCACGTTGAAAAATTCTTGACCGCCAACGTAGCTCCGCTCCCGACTGAACTTCCGGTTAGCTGAGGATTAAATCCATGCAGCTGCAATACGGCGTTACTGTTCCACTCGACGGATTCCGCTGAAGTAAATCCCGTCGTCAAGTCCAACTGATTACGGATGACCGTCCCGTCTTCTGTGCCGTACTCACCGTTAAATGAAATCGTCTCAATATGGTGCATCACGGTCGCCGGTGATCCACTCCAGCGAGCACTGCCGACAACATTCAACGAACGCCGAATATCCGTTTCAGCGGCATAAATTTCAATATTGCGCCCGTAAAGCAACAGATCATCCACGCCCCTTATACTCTGCCATCCTTCTTCGGTCTTACCGAGGACCAGACCATCTCCAACCACAAACAACTGTGACGGAATTATTTTCCCCTCAACCTCTTTAACAGCCTCAAACCGTACCAGCGTATCTGCTGAACACCCTTCGGAGGGGCACTCCCAATGCAAGTCACCCCCAGGCAAAGGCTCGGGCCCCGCCCACGTAGGCCCCGCCAAAGCCGCCAAAACCCCTGCCGCCGCCAACTTCATTCCGTATTGCATACTGTGCCTCCCGAGCCCCGAGCTCCGTTGAGGATGAATCGAATACTGCTTATCTCAAGGTACGAAAAAAGCCGCTTGAACCAGGATCTCAGCAATCCCTGTCCAAGCGGCCTTCTTTATCTCTTCTAGGTATTCTACCTTAGAAGCCCCAGCGATGGCGGAAAATTTTCGAATTATTTTATCAAAAATCTAGTCAGCGCAGTATTTTTCCATTCATTTTAGAGGAATAAGAAATCCATGACGAGGAAGGTCGGGAACAGAATCCCCACCGACCACAGCATGTACCCGAAGAAACTCGGCATTTTGATACCGCGTTCCTTGGCAATCGACACCGTCATGAAGTTGGGAGCGTTCCCGATGTAGGTCACGGCCCCCATGAAGACGGCGCCCATCGACACCGCAGCGAGCGTTCTCGCATGTTCCGTCATCAAAGAGGCCGGATCACCGCCCGCCAGGTTGAAGAACGCCAAGTAAGTCGGCGCGTTGTCAAGGAACGCCGACAACGTCCCCGTCAGCCAGAAGAACATGACGTTGTTGAATTCCCCGGCTTCATTCGTTACAAGTGCGACGAGCGGCGCAAAGGCGCCCGCTGCGCCCGCACGCAGCATTTCCAATACCGGCACGATGCAGATGAAGATGCCGAAGAAGAGCTTCGCGACTTCCAAAATGGCATCCCAGTTGAACTGGTTGGCTTCACGCGCAATCTTCGGCGTCGTCACGAGCGAGAGCACCGCAAAAAGGATGAACAGCGCATCACGCGCAAGGCCGGGGAGCGAGAGATGCACGGAGAGGACTTCAAAACTCACGTTGCTCTTCCAGATGCCGCTCATCAGCACGGCGCCCACGATACCCGCAAGCCACAGGAAGTTCACCGCACCGTCGATACCGAAAGGCACCTTTTCCGTCGGAAGCTTAAAGGAGCCTTCCGCCACTTCCTTCTTATAGAAATATGTGTCGATCGCAAGATAAATGCACGTCAAGACGGCCAGCACCAGCAGCAGCGGCGGCAAAAGATGCACCGTCGTCCAGAAGAAATCCACGCCGCGCAAAAAGCCCAAGAACAAGGGCGGATCCCCGAGAGGCGTAAGGCAACCGCCGATGTTGGCGACGATGAAGATGAAGAAAATGAAGGTATGCACCTTGTAACGGCGGTTTTCGTTCGCGGCGATCAAAGGGCGCAGCATCAGCATTGCCGCGCCCGTCGTCCCCATAAGGTTGGCGAAGAACGCACCGATCAACAGGAACGCCGCATTCACGACGGGGTTTCCGACGAAGCTTCCTTTGATGTGGATGCCGCCCGCGACGACAAAAAGCGCTCCCACGAACAGAAGGAACGGGATGTAGTCACCCAAGATGGCATGCGCAATCGCGCCCGTCGCCGTTGAAACACCGGCCGACACATAAAGCGGCACTGCGCAGCACACGGCCCAGAAAACAGCCACTTTGCCGAAATGATGATGCCAAAATTCCGGCACGAAAAGCGGACACAAAGCAATCGAAAGCAGGATGCCCGCAAAGGGCAGTGCCCACCAAAGGGACAGATCCGCCCCGTTTAAAGAAGCTGCCTGACTCACGGCCGGCAACGCGGCCGCCGCGGCAACCAAAGCGAGTTTTTTGAGCAAAATAAAACCCCGTTTCCTACGTAAAAAGAAGAACACCCAGGGAGCGTCCCGTTGAATAATCGGTCGATTTTAGCGAAAAGAGCGGCAGTTCCTCTAAAAAAAACTGCCCTTACTCCGAAAGAATTAGGCCGGAATCCCGAAAACCTGCTTTAAGTACGCCAGATACGTCAGATCCTCACACATGCCCTTTTCGGGCGTATCCGAAATTTTGGCCACCGGTTGACCGTTGGCACGGATCATCTTGACGACAATGTTCAAGGGTTCCGGCCCCAGATCATTCATGAGGTTCGTGCCGATGCCGAAACCCACGCCGATCCGATGATTAAAGCGCCGGTATAGTTCGATGATACGCGGTACCGTCAGCGCATCCGAGAAAATGAGCGTCTTGCCACGCGGATCGCACTTGTTGCGGCGGTAATGCTCAATCATCTTTTCGCCCCAAAGGAAGGGGTCGCCTGAATCGTGACGCGCACCGTCAAAGAGCTTGCAGAAGAACATGTCGAAGTCTTTGAGGAAAGGGTCCATCCCGTAAACATCGGACAAAGCAATTCCCAAATCTCCTCGGTATTCCTTCGCCCACATCTCAAACCCGTAAACCTGACTGTCCCGAAGCCGCGGCCCCAATGCCTGGCAGGCCTGCAGGTATTCGTGCGCCATCGTGCCGATGGGGATGAGTCCGTAACGACGAGCGAGATCGACGTTGCTCGTACCTGCAAATTTCTCCCGTCCCAACTCCCGAATGAGCGTTTCCGTCACCGTCGTCTGCCACGCGCGGGAAAAACGGCGACGGGTTCCGAAGTCCGTAATTTTGAGGTTGTCGTTATCAGGTTCATTGCGGATGAGGTCAATTTTTGCCCGCAGTCGCTTCATGCCTTCTTTCTCGTCCGCGACCGGCATCTGGTGCCGGAAATACACCTCGTTCACGATTGCGAGCACCGGAATTTCAAAAAGAATCGTATGCAACCACGGGCCTTCTATCGTAATGTCGATGCCGTTGGGCGCCTCCGAATCCGCTTTGACGGTGATGTACTTTTCCTTCAAATGGAAAAGACTCAGAAAATCCACAAAGTCGCTTTTAATGAATCGTAGCCCTGCGAGGTACTCCAATTCCTCATCCTTAAAGCGAAGACTGCAGAGATGATGGATTTCATCACGGATTTCGTCCGCATACGGTCCGAGTTCCACTCCGACGTTGCGGCAGCGGAACCGATAAGCCACTTCCGCCCCCGGAAACTGATGCAGCACGCACTGCATCATGGTGAATTTATAAAGATCCGTGTCAAGCAGCGATTCAATAATCATGTTGTTTACGAAAACGCCCGGCAGCCGTCGTGCGGCCCCGGGCATCTTCGCCTTTAGGAAAGTTTCATATCAACGAGCGAGCGCCGGTACAACGCCGAGTTCTCTAAGTTCTTTCGGTCGCCGACCATCGGACGCGGCACCAAACGACGCCAGCGTTCGGCAAATGCCTCGGTTGCCTGCCACTTAAGGCCCTGCAGCAACTCATCCGTTTCAGCTGGGTTGTTGCAGATAATGAGTGCATCGCACCCGGCGGCGAGGGCCTTCTGAGCCCGTTCAACCACGCCGCCCTCTTTTTTGGCGCCCTGCATGGAGAGGTCGTCCGAAAAAATAAGTCCTTCAAAACCCAGGCGCTTTCTCAGGCCGTCCTGCAGAATCCGGCGGGAAAACGTCGCCGGCACCGTATCCCACTGCGGGTACAGCACGTGAGCCGTCATGACGGAGACGAGCCCCGCGCCCAACCACGCGTAAGGTTCGGTATCTTCGGCCAAAATCGTCTCCGGCGACCGTTCGTCCTCGGGCAGCGCCTTATGACTGTCGGCCTCGGCCCAGCCGTGTCCGGGAAAATGCTTGCCGCAATTGGCCATCCCCGCCGTCATCATGCCGTACGTAACGGCTCTTGCCATCGCCGCTACGGCAGCCGGGCAACGGGAAAACGAACGCTCGCCGATAATGGCGCTGTGTCCCCAGTCCAAATCAAGCACGGGAGCAAACGTAAAGTCCACACCGCAGGCGAGGAGTTCAGCAGCCATCACGAACCCCGCCGCCGTCAGCGCCCGCGTCGCTGCCTGAGGATTCTCCTGCCATAAGTCGCCGTACGCATGCATCGCGGGAATTTCCGTAAACCCCGAACGGAAGCGCTGCACGCGCCCTCCTTCGTGATCCACCCCGATCAACACGCCGGGCTTCACGGCATGAACGGCGGCCGTCAGCGCAGACAATTGGTCGGGACTCTCGTAATTGCGGGTGAAGAGAATCACCATGCCGGTAAGCGGATGCCGAATACGACGGACGTCGTCTTCCGTAAGTTCCGTTCCGACGACGTCGAGCACCACCGGGCCGTTGACGGGAAAATTCGCGGTCGTCATCGTTATGTCCTAAAACCCGGCGGCGGCAATTCGGTCGGCCGCCCGCAGGCAAATCCCGTTATAGCGCCCCACCGTTTCCGTCATGCCGTATTCCAACGCTTCCGCCACCAGCGCGTGCCCGATCGACACTTCGTCAATCCAACGGCAGGCAACGAGGAGTTCTTCCAAATTCGCAAGACTCAGATCGTGCCCGGCATTGATTCCGAGTCCCGCTTCGTGCGCCAGCACCCGTGCCGCTTCCCCCGTGCCGCGGGTCGCCGCATAGGATGCCGTATAAAGTTCGACGCGATCCGCACCGACCTCTTTCGCAAGCCGCATATTTTCGGCCACGGGATCCATAAAGAGGCTCACCCGCACCCCGAGATCCTTTGCTTCCTTCACGAGTTTCTCAATCGCCGCCCCGTCTTTTTGCAGGTCGCACCCATGATCACTCGTCAGCTGCGACTCATTGTCCGGCACAAACGTCGCCTGCGCCGGCTTCACGCGCCGCACGTGATTCATGAGGTTCATAAAGGGATTGCCTTCGATATTGAATTCACGCCCCGGCCACGCGGTCAAAAGTCTCGCGATCGCATCCACGTCCGCCGGCCGAATATGCCGCTCATCCGGTCTCGGATGCACCGTCAGCCCCGCCGCCCCGGCTTTCAACGCCAAGGCACCGAAAAGCACCGGATTGGGCGTATTACCTTCACGCGCGTTGCGCAGAAGCGCAATTTTGTTGAGATTCACGGAAAGATGAGTAAGCATAAGACGTCTCAATCAAAATAAATTAGAACTCAGTTCAGTATTGCTGCCAGTGAGTCAGCGTGCGCCGCACGGCCAACCCTTTGTCGCCCACATAGTAGCCGATCACGGCCCGAAGCACATTTCGTGCAGGGACGAGTACCGACCGCTCGGAAAAATCCCGGGTGAGAAGCGCGCGGGCGACGGCAGCCGGCACCGGGGCTTCCCCCGTAAGAAGCGTGGTCTCCGTGAGCGGCACGAGAATCCCGTCGCGAAGGACGCAGTCGCCGATTGATCCTTCGGGCGCACGCTGTCCCCAGCCCGCTTCCCGCAGCACGTCGACTTCAAATTCCCGCAGGGCCCGCTGCACGGCGCGGCCTTCGCAAAGCGCCGTCAGAGTTCGGGTGTAACAATCAAAGAGAGCGGACTGCGCTTCTTCACGCACCGTAAAACGGAGGACGAGCTCATTCACGTAGAAAGCCGACATCAAAGATCCGCTTTCCGTCGGAGACAGACTTCCTAACCACTTAGCTGCCGTGAGGTTCTTCACCTCACCAGCACCGGAGTAATTGATGAGGAGCGGACAAAACGGATTGATGAGTCCCCGGAACTGCCCGCCCGGACGCTTGGCGCCCCGCACGGCAAGCACCTGCCGACCATGACGTTGCGTAAAACATTCGGCAATGACGCTCGACTCCTTCCAAGGGTGCGTCGTCAGCACGAAGGCCGGTTCTTCCCGCACCCGAAGGACACGCTTATCCGTCTGCAGACGCTCCCACTCGTGCAACGCCTCGGCGGCATCCGACGTCGTCTCAGTCATACCCCAGGGTCTTCAGCACCCGTACGTCATCGCTCCAGCCGCGCCGCACCCGCACCCAAACGTTAAGGTGCACGTGTTTGCCGCCCAACATTTCTTCAATGTCGGCACGCGCGAGCCGCCCGATTTCCCGAAGTTTCGCGCCTCCCTCGCCGATCACCATCGGTTTGTGGCTTTCGCGTTCCACGATGAGACAGGCATCAATTTCCGCTTCCTTATCGTCTTCCCGCCATTTTTCAATCATAACGGCAGTGCCGTAAGGCAACTCATCCCCCAAAAGACGGAAGGCCTTTTCCCGAATCGTCTCCGCCGCGAGAAATCGGGGCGAACGATCCGTATACATATCAGGATCGTAATAGGGGACGGACTCCGGTAAGAGTTTTTTCACTTCGTCCACCACTTCGTTGCAGCGCTTGTTCTTTTCGGCCGACACCGGAACGATGGCCGCAAAGGGGAATTTCTGCATGGATTCCGCCATCAGCGGCAAAAGCGCATCG
>ERZ827156.3779-NODE-3779-length-13182-cov-2.488078_pt1 | contig 13182 bp, 7 predicted proteins | sample MGYA00519919_ERZ827156 | MGnify/ENA primary metagenome ERZ827156 (study PRJEB31778, sample SAMEA3449269) | human gut metagenome | biome: human gut; feature: human-associated habitat; material: faeces | place: United Kingdom | collected 2010/2012 ... | reverse complement strand
AAGCTGAGAAAGCCAGCCGCCGCCCCAGATCCAGTGACCGGAGATCGGATAGACGATCAGAGAGATCATGGCACTATATAAACAGTAAGCTTTGAAATTTGTCCGCTCTGCCATGGAACCGGAAACGATCGTGGCAGATGTTGCACAGAAAACTGTCTGAAAAATGACGAAACACCAGGTCGGCAGAGATCCAAACTGATAACTTCCGCGGATTAGCGGATCGAGTTTTCCGATAAAAGCACCGCTTCCGCCGAACATCAGGCCGAATCCGACCAGCCAGAATGCGGGAGTTCCGATACAGAAATCCATCATATTCTTCATAAGAATATTGCCGGTATTTTTGGCACGCGTAAGTCCGGCCTCACACATTGCAAAACCAGCCTGCATAAAATAAACAAGTGCGGCTCCAAGTAATGTCCAGATGACATCAACAGATGAAAAATTCATAAAAATAACCTCCTTTGCTTATTTTCCCGGTGTGCACATCCCGAAAAACAAAAAAGGCATCAAAACTGAAAATCCATTCAGCTTTGACACCTTCGTCTCTTGTTGGATAAAATTATAAGAAAGAAAAATGAAAAATGCAATATCTAAAATAAACGTAATTTGCTTTGAAAAAACAGTAAAAATTGTTAAAAAATTATAAAAATAAAGCAGAATCCATTTTTAGTTCAGAATCGTAATCAAACAGAAACGATACCTGATCCGGAGCATTTATTCATCAAGATCCATTGTTTTGGCCGGAATTCCGTTGACGGTTACATTATCATCCACCGTGATAACAAGACATTTTTTGCCATCTACAATACGTGTCTCCACAAGATCAGCATACTCTGGGCTGACCTGAATCGTGATCAGAGGGGTTTTGATCTCAAAACGTCTGGTGTTTACAAGGTTGGAAGCCATAAGGGAAGTATCTTCACCGACTGCATTGTCGTAGGCAGCATCAAAATCAGAAAGCTTTTCATCTTCCACACCGCTTCGCTCCAGAAGCTGCTTTACTTCCCTTTTATCCAGCATGACCGGTTCCGGATCATCTTTGTGTTCCTCCATCAGCATAGTCAGATTGTCATGAATATTTTTGACTGTTTCATAATTACATTCTTCACCGAGAGTGTCGGAAATAACAGCCTGGAATGATTCCTTCTGTTCCCCGGCAGTAAGGGAAGCTTCACAGCCAAACATATTTTCCACAAATTCTGCCTGAAGTTCTTCCGGCTTTTTTGAATAGTAGAGCATCGCATGCAGGTCGGTGCTGCGATCATTAAATGCCGGGAACAGGAAACCGCGTTCCGGAAGTTCCACGATCCAGTCACGGATACGGTCACGGATGCGGTTTTCCGCTTCGTTGTAGCACAGTCCGGCTTTGGAGAGCCTGACCGGGCAGATGCAGCACAGGATGTATTCGTAAACCTCATCGGAAGAATCGAACATCTCTGTATTATCTTTGGCCTTTCCAGGAACATCGTAGGCAGCATGTACGAGAATGATAAAATAATTTTCCGCATTGTAATAATGTTCGATGATCTTGTCATAACATTCATCAACAAGAGCATCATCCGTCAGACGGCTGTTTTTTAAACGCAGCAGAAATTCCTGCTCGCCGTCTTCCGCCTCTGCTTTCAGTGGAAATTCCAGATTCAGCAGATTTTTGCCGATCGTTCCGGAAAGTGTCTTCTTGAAAATTTCAAAATATTTAAACATTTCTTCATCAGAAAGCGAAAGAAATGATTCACGCATCTCCAGACGTTTTTCCTTTTCCGAATCGACATAACAGCCGCAGATTCGGGAAATCGTACAGTTGTCCGGTGTGAATTGCTTCTTTAACTCAGAAATCTCTTTTTTATTCATAGGTATCCTCCCCTGTGGTTTGTCTATATCAATGAGCCATACGTGATTTTTCCGTATTTTGTACTCTCAAAATCACGAAAACATTCGGAATTCGCATATTTACTGCGTAAATAGCTGCTTCCTCATGTTTAGCGGGTTCCAAGTTCGAATGTCTTATCTTGCAAGCAAGAACGGCATTTTGACCGTTTAACCCTGGCATCACAAAAATAATTAAAGGAGGAAAGGATTATGGATATCAAGGAAAAAGTTTTGAACAACAGGAAAAATGGCATGGCAATGATGTTGCTGTTTATCATTTTTTATGCAGCAGCTGCAGGCATCATGCTTGTCAGTGCGATTACTGAGTTGATTCCGCTTATGCTACTGGCGATCATCTGGATTTCCATCGGCTGGATCCCGTTTCTGGGACTTAAAGTTCTGAAACCGCAGGAAGCTCTGGTGCTTACTCTGTTCGGTAAGTATGTCGGCACTTTGAAAGATGCAGGATTTTCATTATCCAAAATAACGCAATTAGGCCATGCATCGCGATTGGGTTGATCCGGTCTGCTCACCGGCGGAATATATCTGGGAGTAGAGTCCCACCCTGGCGAAAGAGATGGAAGATACGGTATGGCAAAGTCATCATGATGTTTAGGCCATAATTTGAAAGCCACATCAGCAGCAGCCACTCCATAATCCGGCAGTTCGATATTCTTGGGCTGGTAATTATCAGCTACCCAAGTAAACGGATTGTAAGAACCGGCAGTATTATAACCAACCTCTTTCGAATTAGGAGAATAAAAACCTGAAGAATGGAAATGTAACCCTTTATGTCCCAACTTACGGGCAAATTCCGTTAATTCAGCAAACAACTGTTTAACCCCGTCAACCCCAATATTCTTCTCCAAACGATTAGGGTCCCAAATACATACCACAGGCTTGTCATCAATCCTCCAATAATTTTCCAAATGACAATATCTGGAAATGATATAGGACAAACTCTGCCAGCACTCTTTCAAGCTACCATCTGCCGGTGCAAAACTTGGAGGATAAGCTTTATATCCATTGGGTAATAAAGTTGGATACAATACATACCAAGGGTGGTTGGTCCACATACAGGCAAACTTCACATCATTACGGTTTGAAGCTCTCAAAAAGCCATTCTCAAGAGCTTCATGCAAACATGGCTCATTATTATACCAGTACCAATCCCAAATCAGCACATCAATACCACTCTGCTTGCACAGCTCATTATATTTTTCCCAAGTACCCGGCTTACTTTCATCCATCTCCCCAAGCAAGGGACCTCTAGGCTGAGCATGCCCCTGGAACCAAGGACGGGCGCTTCTCACCAAATTATATTCCGTCCAACCCGGCCCATAAATCTCATCATGCAATGCAGAAGCATGATAATTCGGAAAAGTATAGCAGGCAACTGTCAGGTTATCAGGTTTTCTCAACAAAGAACTATCTTTTACAAGCTCTTGTAAATCTTCCGGTAACCGTTTCGCTTTTGGAGCATTCCGCTTTCCTGACGCAACATCAGAAGCCCCTATGCTCTCCGCTGCATGAAGCATTTCAGTACCCACAGCAGAAGCTGTAACAATGGCAGTACCTTTCATACTCGCAGATTTAAGAAAAGTTCTTCTATCCATAATATTATAGTATTTAGTTATCACTTAAAAATTTAGTTATTATCTTATTGTTGATTATTCAACTACTTTCCCCGATACGACAAATCTGTCAACCTCTATATGACCGGATACTACTTTTACAAAAGGTTTTCCGGAACGAAGTTCTATATTACCAAATCCAGACTCCGTACTGATAAAGCTAATAAAGTCTCCTATTTTTGAATTAATATACAGTGTTTTATCTACAGCATCATATCGGACTCCTGTCAATCCTTGAAGTAAGCCATAACTGGATAACGCTCGTCCGTACCAATGTCCACACTCATACTCATTAAAAGGGTTACGGACGCTTCCATCATAACGTTGCCTACAGGCACGTACGATCTCAAGGCCTTTTTCTACTTCTCCCTGTAGCATCAAATGTGAAGCTACTTGATATTCTATTCCTGTCCAGACTTCATTACTATAGACAAAAGGTAATGACAACTTGCCCCCTTTAGGCCAACTTCCTAATAATAAGCCTCCTTCTTTGCCTAAAGCGTAAGGGGAACGTTGAGGATTGGCGTGATCAGTCAGATCTTTCTTAAAATTATATCGATGTACTGATAATAAATGGCTCTTCACTTTTTCTGTATTCAGAGTTTCTTCCATCCCACACATTCGGGAGAGCCACGACCCCAAAACTCCATCAGACAGACAACCGTTCCCATACTGATACTTAGGACCTTCCTTCTCCAGTATTTCTTTCGCTTCGGGAGAATAAGAACTATGGAAACTTTGTGCAACAGTCGGATCTTTTGCATTCAATCCCCTCCACTCTATCTTTTGGATAAAATACTCACCATTAAACAAGCCTGTTTCAGTAAATTTTCGTCCTTTTTTCAATAGTTTCTTATATTCAGTAACGTCTTTATCGAGAAACTCACTCATACGAATGAAAGCTGATAAAGCTCCATAATAGAAACTATTATGCATACCATCCGGCCCCCAGAACTCAATATCATAAGTATTATGGTGTGGTTCTTCAATACTTCCTACCCTACGAGGATCCCAAGTTGAGATACAGTAGTCCAAACTCTTTTTTACTTTTGGATACATAGAGATAAGGAACTCATTTTCACCTGAAATTCTCCACTCACGATATACTTTCATTATACCTCCCAATTGCCCGTCAGCAGCTGAGTGAAAATTGTGCCGGGTAGGACGAATCGGTAAATTGACACGAAACACTTGATGGCCTTTCAAATCTTGCCCTTCTTCAAATTCTGTATGCCTTAACGAACGTTCCAAAGAAGGAAATAAGTGTGGAATAGCCTGTGCATAATTCCAGACGTGAGTACATGAGCCATGACACGATCCCCAATTATCGGCACATCCCTCCCAAGTCCATAAGCGTCCGTCATATTGCCGCATCACCGTTGGAGACTTTAAAATACTTAAGTTAGCAGAAACAGCTTCAATCACTTCAGGCGGTAAGGTAGAACGATAAAAAGAGTCTGTGAACCTTTCTGTCTGATTGCGCAAAATCTTATAATGAGACAGAAAATAATCAATAACCTCATTTACTCCTGTAAAGCGGCTACTATACCAAGGTTTATAATTACCCTTATCTGCCTTTTCTACAGCTAGTCTTGCGGAGTCAACATTATTGTCATTCCAGTCTTCCGGTTCCTCTCCAAGCCTCAAAGTCGAGTTAGGAACATACCATGCCGTATAAATCCTGATTGTTTTCTTTTCCCCTGGCATCAATGTTACCGGGACAAACATAGAAGCTCCTGGTGCACCTTTCTCTATTGCTGGACATTGTGGCATTAAACCTGCCTCAATAGCGTTCCAGACCATCGTAAGACTATCAAACCATCCTCCACGAAACCAACAATAATTAATCTTTAAAGAATCCTGATCCGTAAAGATAGCAAAATCACCCTGCAAATGAGGCTCCGTTTCTGTACCTGACTGTGAAAGGATAAACCCATGAGGCATCGTTTTTATAGCATCCAATCCTTTACCCCAACTCAGAAAGTTACGAGCATGGTAGGAGAAAATAGTTTCCTGAACCTCTTTACTAGTATTCTCTAAACTATATTCCAATCCTCCTACCGGTAAACTGGAATTATCCGGATCACCCGGAATAAAAGGACTCCACCCCAAAATGGTTACCTTAACGGGAATATCTTTATCTGTTAATGAAACCTTGGCAAACGGAAAACGTGCTTCAAATTCGACTGTATCAAAACGGGGAAGTCCTAATATTGATCCCATACTACCTCCTGTTCCGTAATTGGGCATTCCAAATTTTCTCCAATCAGATACAGGTCCTTCAAGTACCTTAGCCCCATTACATACCCCCTTCACATACAGAGCAGCAAACATTCCCGGTTCATGAAAAACTTCCGGTCGATGCCATACTGACATATGAGATATATAGCCTGTTCCTTCCAGACAATACATACCTGTACCAATTCCCCCTATAGGAAAAGCGATTCGATTATTATATTTCCCACTATAAGAACTATTGTATATACGGTTCCTTTCGTCATCGATGTCATTTGCCGACACCCATCTATTGGAAATAGCCAGAATCGAAATCATAAACAAAAGAGAATACTTCAACTTTTCCATAAAAAGAGTTTTAAAGCATTATTCAACTACTATTATTGGAATATCCAGAAGAAATGCCAGTTTCTTCAGTTCAGAGACTTTATGTCCAATGCCAATCGCACAATGATGTGAAGGTCCCGCTTTACTCCATTGATCCATAAACCGACGAGCACCACACGGAAAGCGATAACGACTATTTGTATTGCCAATATGTAGAGTTTCTCCTTGTACAGCCTCTCCCTCAGCAGCAAGTAGAAAGACTCCGTCTCTTCCCTCACATACCGACAAAAGTGTAACATCACCTGGTTTAACACTCATCTGGATGGACAGACCTTTACCCGGTTTACCGTGATATAATGGAAGAGGCACTAGTTTCACTTTCTCTTCGGCGATTGCAAAATGTGCCGGGCCATCATGTCCTAGTAATACAATATCATCCTTAAAATCCATTGCATAAAATTCAGAGAAAGAACCACCAGCTTTTAATAGTGACATAATTTTCATCGCCTGTGCATTTTTCACTTCACATTCTCCGGCAACGGGTATTCCATATCCTGTCAACAACGTATTACCTGCAATAACAGAAGTTACAATATTCTCATAATCATTCCCACAGAATCCTTCGTAATAATAAGCCATCGCTCCCAGTTGATGCACATTCACTAATTTATCCAAAGCCACAGAAGTACGTGCAGCCCTCACTAGCTCTTCCGAACTACATGATGCTTCCACATTAAACTTATCATAAAATTCGTCCAGTTTTCGCTTCAGTTCCCCATCGCTAACTTCTTCTCTATAAGCTTTTAGCTCACACATCTCCAGCAACTCTATATGAGTACCAAACACTGCGCTCTGCTTCATAAGATCAGTATATACATCTAGCATACCACAATAGTAATGCCCCAAAACTCCCAAACGGCTTGTGCGCATTCCATACATTACACGTACAGCGTCAACCCAAGAGGCTATTTCCTCCCAAACATAATCTTCTGATAAATAGCCGGTGATAATATCATATCGCACACCGGCTCTATTCAAAACACTCGCAAACTCCGGAACAGAACATGCCTGACAATGTGCCAACCATTCACCTGTCATTCTTCCTCTATCCCCCATTGAATTGAGTTTTTGATAATCTATTGCTGATGCAGGCTGTATATTTAATATAATAATAGGCTTGCCTACTTGTTGAGCTACAGGTAGTATCGTAGAAGAAAGAGCATAAGTAGAAATAAACAGAAAAACCAATTCTACATCAGCTTGTTTTAATTGTAGGGCACATTCATTAGCTTTTAGAGGCGAATCCACCATCCCCGTATTGATAACTTGTACGTCCATTGCCTCTATTTTGGCAGCTATTTCATCCTGATAAGTTAACAGACGGGGAAGAAGCCCTTCAAATTGTCCCCAATAAGTATCCAATCCGACTCCTAAAAGTCCCACTCTTACTTTTTGTTGTATCATAGCATTATTCATTTTTTAATTATGATACAAACTTAGTCATCTTAAAAGAGAAAGACTTTCGATAATTGCCAGAACACTATCATTATTTGATACGAAATTCTTCTCGATATTCTATAGGTGATTTTCCTGTTTGTTTCTTGAACCGGGCAGAGAAATAAGCCGGGGATTCAAAATCGAGCCTATATGCTATCTCTTTTACCGGAATAGTAGTAGTAGTCAACAACTCTATGGCTTTCTGTATTTTCAGATTCTGGAAATATTGCACAGGTGCATAATTCTTCTGTTCCTTAAACAACTTTCGAAAAAGAGAATATCCCATACCTGCTTTTTTGGCAATCTCTTGCATAGAAACTGGTTGATCTATCAATTCCTTCATGAGCACACAAGCATAATCTATTTTAGAAGAGAAATCATCATTCTCTACCTGAAGGTTCTTATCGATACTACACATTAGTGCTACCAGATAGGTCACCAATCCACTCAATACGCGTTGATATAAAGTAGGTTCTTCGTTAGCAACATCAATAGCTTTTCTGAATAAAGAAACGATCTCATCATTGATACCGACCTTAAATACAGGACTTTCTTTCGAACAATACTCATTCGTCATCCAGCTATCAACTTCCGGACCGCAAAAGCCGATCCAATAATGACTCCAACCTGTTTGATAATTAGGATAATAGGTGTGCCATTCGCCCGGAAAAAGAACAAAAATCATACCTCGCTTGATAGTAAACACTCCCCCACTTCTTGTTTCAAGCACTCCTTCTCCCTCTGTAATATAAATCAGTTGATACTCCGTCAGTATACGTCCTTTATCCGGATTAAAATAATAACCGGCAGAATGATTCAAAGTCGGATAAGAAGTATTTGGGGGAATTTCTTCAAAGCCGACTGAAGAAATGTTCCGGTCTGGTCCCAAACTATTATTATTCACGAAATATTTAATGGACATGCGTTCCATAGCAACTAGTATTTAGAAAAAGTAGGGCGGAAAGTTATCAAGAAAATCCTAAAACTGCAAGAAAGAAAGAAAAAACATGGTTTCCCAATACTTCTTTTTCATAGTAGATCTCTTCCAATAGCATTCTTCCACTCCTACGCCATGTCCTTCTATTGTAAGATAACATATAAAGATACACACTCTTTCTTTATATCAGAGTCATATTAATCTATATAAATAGATATCCCCACATGTACGACTCGGTAATACCAAGATGTACAACTGGGTAATACCCACATGTACTACTGAGTATTACCGAGATGTACGGCTGAAACGTATTATTTATATATGTTATTGCATTTATGTTAGTAGCTTATAGGCCAATACACTGCATAACGTTCAAAATGTACTTTATAAAACGGTTCTACAACTACATTATCAAATTCCTTCAAATCTATTTTAAATTTTAATGTATCTGTAGAAATTGATTTCACATAAGCAGGAATCTGCTTAAGTGGCATCCTAAATACCGGAATCTTGTTCAAATCGATCTTATTCATTGCCGTATTGTTCATCTTTCCCCAAAAAGTAGTAGGCAAATTCTCAGTTCCCATGCGCCCGGCAAGTACGTATGGACCATATAGTAATGCAGCATAACGGTCAGAACCCATCAAACTTTCGACATATACATGCATCGGAAGTTGCAATATGATTTTATTCTTTCGTGCCCAAGTTCTGTTAACCACCCAATATCCATCCTTATCAAGGATAGGATATTCTACTTTTCCATTAATAATGAAAGTTACTTTATCCGCCCAATCCGGTTTACGAATACGAAGTATCAATTCTTGCTTTTTCTTTAAATTCAGCATAAAGCTCACTTGCTCCGATTCAGGGAGTCGGTTTTGCTGAATAAGTTCTATTCCTTTTTCTTTCCAGAAAAGAATAGAAGGTATAAACAAATTGACTCTAATATCAGGATCTCCATCAATAATTCTCTTTGAATGACTATAAATAAACTTGCTAAGTTTTGCCGGACTCTCCAGACCAGTATGTCCACAGCACCAAAAAGAACTGTCACGTGAAGCATAAATTCTATAATGCCCCGGACGCATAGAGGTGAAATAGCAACACATGCCCTTTTCTGGATCGTAGGCTGACAAAATATGATTAAACAATACCCGCTCATAATAACTTGCTTTGGCTGCATCAGGATACTGACAGAAAAGAGATTCAGTCAAACGTAGCATATTCACTGAGTTACAAGTTTCCGGACCTCCTACCAAAAGTACCCGATCAGCGAACTCCTCTTTCGGAAAAAAATGTTCCCCAGTACTGTTTCCCCCTATTACCCATGTATGATTCTGAGTTACAATATTCCAAAAATTAGTTGCTGCTGTCAGGAAACGTTCATCACCCGTAAACTGATAATACTTATGAAATCCTGTAAACTTTGGAATCTGCGTGTTAGCATGCCATCCAAAAAGAATATCCTTCCCCTCAGACAGAGGACCCCACATCGCATGGTCGTTCAACCGACGCGCCCAATCAAGAAAACGCTTCTCTCCGGTTAGTTCATAAGCCTCCACATAAGATTCATTGATAGAGCCATGTTCGCAGATAAGCAACCGCTGAATCTGATCATCTGTCAGTTTGTCCAACACTTGATATCCAAACCAATCAGCCAATCGGATTAATATAGGTAATGCCTCTTCCATTTGACATTGCGTATAGGCAGCAGAAAGCCCAAGAAGCATTTTATTAATCAGATAAACCGGAGCCCATGCACCGTTTACTGTAGGATTATTTGTTTTTATCTTTCCAGAAGCAACTTCAGCAAATAGCTTTCTACCATCTTTGAGCCCTAGTAAGAAACCATCCTTCCCTGCTTTTTGGCATAGTTCAAGCTCTTTCAGTACATACTTTAAACGTTTTAATAACCTTTTATCATCGGTTGACTGATACATCATAGATACAGAAGAAAGATAGAATCCTAAGAAACCTCCGCGCAAAGGTCCGGCACCCCATACATCTTGTGATTCCCAACCTGCATAGGGTGCAGCTTTTGAAGGTAATCCTGCCTCTATTCGATAAAAATGCAATAATGAATCAGGATTCAACCATAGAAGATATTCCTTTCCTTTTCGTTGTAAATCAAGAAAAGGACTGTCCAGCAAACGTACTTCTCTTAATGGAAAATAAGATTCAAAAGTGACATCTGCAGGTTTACTCCCTCCATATGACGCAGATACAACAGGCTCAAATAATCCAATAAGCAATAATAAGCTCAAAAGAACTTTTATAGATGTCTTTGTCAATACACCTTTGCGCATAAATATATCAATTATTTTAATTCTATCTTCTTTGCAAAAACTAATCGGACAGGGCCTATCAAACCCGATTCCAGCAAAGGTGAATCTTTCCGATAATGTTTCCAGGTAGTGAATGCTACTCTTCCCCCTTTCGGCTTATTCACACCATTCTTATACCAATCCGGTAATTTTTTGATAGCACCACGACTCAATGCGGCAATACCATTTATACCACCTCCAAGTACATATTCATTCTCTTCCGGTAGTTGTTCATCACCAATCAAACGATTAGTCCACTGATTGGTTACTTTTATTTCCAATGTATTTTTGCCCGGCTTTAATACATCAGTAACATCAATCGAATACGGACGAGCCCACAAAATCCCTTTATTCACTCCATTGACAATCACTTCTGCCATCACCTCTACCGCTCCCAAATCAAGAAAGACAACTTTTTCATCAGACAATATAGAAGCCTTTATAACAAAGTCCGTCATATAGGTAGCTGTACCTGAGAAATACTTAACTCCTTCGTCTTCGTGTTTATGCAGAGAAAATAGTTTAGGCAGAGTAATCTTCTCTGGTGCCCCACAACCATCAGGAAAAGTAATCTCCCATTTCTGATTGAGCATTACGGGAGTTCCAACTTTTTCAACCTTTATTTTCTTCTTTACACCATCCGATGTTATAAAATCATAGTTTCCATCATGCCAAGCCAGCAGAAAACGATTATCTGCGTAAGGCACCCAATTCAAGGCTCGTTCATCTGCCTTTTTTACATATCCTTCAGCTGCCAAACGGGAAATTTCCTTGTTCGATAACACTCTCTGAAATAATACCGGAACAGACATATCTCCATTATAATAAGAGGCTCCTTCTTTCAAAGTAGTAGGATTCAACCCCGGATGAATTGTCTGCAGAGATCTCGTTTTATAAGTTACATACTCACCATTTATATAAATATGCGGAGCACCCTCTTTATATACCAAGCAAATATGGCTCCACCCGGAAATCGGCTTCTCTACTGCCATCTTAAACTCAGGGTATCCTTTTGCATTCTCCCACACAGCAACTCCGTTTCTACCTATAGCCATTCCACAAGTAGCATGTCCTGTGCCATATAGCAATTCCCCATGCGACGGATAGATAGCATAATATTCTGTCCAGGGATATGATATATATCCCATTGGATTATCCGTATTCAACATAGCATCCGATTCCGGTTTTACCCATAATGATATCGAGAAATCATCTTTTACACCAAAATATTTAGCCTGTTCCTGCTCTTCGACAGAAACAACTGAAGCATCCACCAGACACTCACTATCTTTATAAATAGAACGAATAGCTGTCTGTTCAGGAAGATCTGAACGAAATACAACAAAAACAGAACCGTATTCATCCAACTGGATAGGAACAGAGGTCATTCCTTCATTTTTCTGATATACCAAAGCACGTGACCTTTCGCCTGTTAGAGGATTCCAGAATTCCGGAACTTTTCCTTCTACACGAAAGTTACAAATTATGTCTTCCGGAGTCCGTCTCTGATTAGTTACAAAGTAGACATCCGTATCTCCTATTTGTCTATGAATATACCGTATCGGAGCACTATTCGGATTATCTCCAACTTCAAAGTCTGGTTTTAACTGAATCTGCCTGAATACCTGATTCAAATTCAAAGAGATTTCCCAAAATACTCTACCTTTTCCAATATTACGGTCTATCATTGTAGCCATATTCTTTCCCCATAATTCATCACAAAGCTGTTCGAATTCTTTTTCCTCTGTAATAGAATAAGACTGCAATCCCACAGTCTGATGAGGACGGGCACCAACAATAACCAAGCCCTGCTCTACCATCTCCCGAAGTTTCCTCAACAAACCCAATGTAATATACGACTGTTCTTGTAGAACAAGAATGCGGTAACTCATCCCATCCGGAAGTCTTAACCGTCCCTGTTCTATCCATGCTCTATTCAGCAGGGTTTCCGTATTCATCAGATCATAGTCATATCCTTCCGGTGGCACCGGGTTCAATTCATTACGGTGTACTTTAGTATAGCCCACAACATTATCCCCCGTAAAGTATGCCAGATCAGCAACAAATAAGCCTTCTTGCAAGAGAGTTTGACAACGATTCAGATAATCCATCCAAGCGCGCGCCGGTTCCCACCAAGTGTTCGTCCGGTCGAAGTGTATTCCCCAAGGTCCTAAAGTCATAGCAGGAACAGCATTTGAATGAGGCTGCATCGCGTAACGATGAACTACCATCCGGTTAATTCCCTCTGTAAACGCCTTATCACCAACAGCCTTCAATGCAAACGGATATTCCTGCCATCGCCCCGATTCCGGTTCAGAAGTATATGCCTCGGCACCTACTACTTTCTGTCCATTGATAT
>ERZ827156.3763-NODE-3763-length-13226-cov-3.028927_pt1 | contig 13226 bp, 5 predicted proteins | sample MGYA00519919_ERZ827156 | MGnify/ENA primary metagenome ERZ827156 (study PRJEB31778, sample SAMEA3449269) | human gut metagenome | biome: human gut; feature: human-associated habitat; material: faeces | place: United Kingdom | collected 2010/2012 ... | reverse complement strand
GGAATGGTTGAACTGATGGGAGGCAAGGAAGAGGTTATAGCTAATCTGACTAATTTATTTGACCACACTCCTTCTGATATGTTATGGAATGATTATTATAATCATGCTAATGAACCGGTACATTTTGTTCCTTTCCTTTTTAATCAGTTGGATGTACCTTGGTATACACAGAAGTGGACACGATATATTTGTAAAAATGCTTATGCGAACAAAGTAGAAGGGATTGTGGGCAATGAAGATGTAGGACAGATGTCGGCCTGGTATATATTGGCTGCTTCCGGCATTCATCCTTCCTGTCCCGGTAACACCCGCATGGAAATAACCAGTCCTGTTTTTGACAAAGTAGAATTTAATCTGGACTCACAATATCATCAAGGGAAAGTATTTACAATTATTGCTCACAATAACAACACAAATAATCTATATATACAAAAAGCTTTGCTGAATGGCAAGGAGTACAATAAATGTTACCTTGACTTTGCTGAAATCGCAGCAGGAGGAACATTGGAATTATTTATGGGCGATAAGCCCAATACAGAATGGGGTGTTTTATCTAACATTTAAATAACTGAATATTATGATGAATAAGTTTAGACTTCTTTTACTAGCATCAAGTTTGTTTGTACTGAATGGAATAGGGCATGCTCAGACTTCTACCATGTCACTGAACAGTTCCAATCCTAAGATAGTATGGGAAGTCAAACCGCAGGCAGATTTGAATAATATAGGGGGAGAACAAATCTCTACCCCGGGTTTTAAAATGCCGGACTATGTAAAAGGCGTAGTTCCCGGAGCTGTTTTTACAGCATATGTTGAAGCCGGAATCGTTCCCGATCCTAATTACGCTGATAATATATATAAAGTAGATGAGACGCTTTATAACCGTCCTTTCTGGTATCGTACGGAGTTTGAACTTCCGGCATCTTATTCAGCAGGTAAGCGTGTCTGGCTTCATTTTGATAATACCAACCGTTTCGCAGATTTCTATTTTAATGGAGAAAAAATATCGGGAACGAAGACATCCACTAAAGATGTGAGCGGACATATGTTGCGTTCTAAATTTGATGTGACACATCTGATTAAGAGATCAGGAAAGAATGCGGTTGCGGTTCTGATTACTGATCCTGATCAGAAAAAGACTCGTAAAGGAAAAGATCCGTATGGTGTTGCTTGTAGTCCCAGCTATCTGGCAGGTGCCGGTTGGGATTGGATGCCGTATGTGCCGGGACGTCTTGCCGGAATTACAGGAAATGCTTATCTGGCTATTACAGGTGATGCTGTGATGGAAGATCCGTGGATTCGCTCGGAATTGCCGACTTTGCAACAAGCAGAACTATCTTTCTCTACAGGAATCAAGAACGTTTCTTCTGCTCCGAAAGAAGTGGAAGTTTCCGGTGTTATTCAGCCGGGAAATATTACTTTCTCCAAGAACATTCGGGTGGAAGGAAAAGAAACAGTACAGTTGTCGGTGGATAAGAGCGATTTTGCTGCATTAGTCATTCGTAACCCGAAACTTTGGTGGCCTAACGGCTATGGAGAACCGAATCTTTATACCTGTAAACTGACTTGTTCGGTAGATGGAAAAATATCGGATGAAAAGGATATTACTTTTGGTATCAAGAAGTATGAGTATAAGATGATCAACAACGTAGTGAATTACCCGGTCCTTACATTCTTTATCAATGGGCAGAAGATTTATCTGAAAGGTGGAAACTGGGGTATGAGCGAGTATTTGCTTCGTTGTCATGGCAAAGAGTACGAAACGAAAATCAAGTTGCATAAAGATATGAACTACAACATGATCCGTTTGTGGACAGGTTGTGTGACTGATGATGAATTCTATGATTATTGCGATAAGTATGGAATCATGGTGTGGAATGATTTTTGGCTGTATGTCGCTTATAATGATGTAGCTGAGCCGGAAGCATTCAAAGCAAATGCTCTTGATAAAGTGAGACGTTTAAGGAATCATCCTTCTATAGCTATCTGGTGTGGTGCTAATGAAACACATCCGGCACCCGATTTGGATAATTATTTGCGTGAAATGATAGCTCAGGAAGATAAAAACGATCGAATGTATAAGTCTTGTTCCAATCAAGATGGTTTATCCGGAAGCGGATGGTGGGGAAATCAGCCCCCTAAGCACCATTTTGAGACTTCGGGCAGTAATCTGGCATTCAATAAACCTGCTTATCCGTATGGTATAGATCATGGTTATGGTATGCGTACTGAAATAGGAACGGCTACTTTCCCGACATTTGAAAGTGTGAAATTGTTTATTCCTCAGGAGTCATGGTGGCCTCTGCCTACTGATGAACAATTGAAAGATGATGATGATAACGTTTGGAATAAGCACTTCTTCGGCAAAGAAGCGTCCAATGCCAATCCTATCAATTATAAGAAATCAGTGAATACGCAATTCGGAGAATCTTCGAGTCTGGAAGAGTTCTGTGAGAAAGCTCAGTTGCTGAATATTGAAGTAATGAAAGGGATGTATGAAGCATGGAATGATAAGATGTGGAATGATGCGGCAGGGCTTTTGATCTGGATGAGTCACCCGGCATATCCATCATTCGTGTGGCAGACGTACGATTATTATTATGATCCTACCGGAGCTTATTGGGGAGCAAAGAAGGCTTGCGAACATCTTCATCTTCAGTGGAACTCATCTAATAACAGTATAAAAGCTGTAAATACTACTACCAAAGACTTGAAAGGCGCTTATGCCAAAGCGACCATCTACAACCTGAACGGAAAAGAGGTTGCGGCATATGGACGTACAAAACAGATGGATGTACCGGCAAGTAACATTGCAGAAGCGTTCACGTTAAACTTCAATCCGTACAATTTGGCTTTTGGCAAGAATGTGATAGCTTCTTCATCATCACCATCCAGATCGGCTTCTTTAGTAGCTGACGGAGGGGCAGGCAGTCGTTGGGAAAGTGATGCGAGTGACTCTCAATGGATTTATGTTGACTTGGGTAAGAAAGAAAAAATAGAGCATGTTGTGTTGAAATGGGAAACGGCACGTGCCAAAGAGTACGAGATCCAAGTGTCGAATGATGCGAGGAAATGGAAAACAGTCTATACAAACAAAGATGGACAAGGCAGTACAGATGAGATAAAACTTTCTCCGGTTACTGCACGCTATGTGAAAATGGCAGGAGTTAGCCGTGCCACAGACTTTGGATATTCACTGTATGAATTTGAAATATATGGTAAGAAACAAAAGAATGTTGAGGAACTGACTCCGCTCCATTTCATCCGGTTAGAACTGACTGACGCAAATGGTAATTTGATTTCAGATAATTTCTATTGGAGAAACGGCGTGACAGATCTTGACTATACAGCTTTGAATACATTGCCGGAAGCAGAACTGTCGTGCAAATTAGTTGATAAGTCAATGTTATCCGAAGGGAAGATGAAATTGTCGGTAAAGAATCATTCGAAAACTGTTGCTTGTGCTAACCGGATAAGATTGGTGAATACGGCTACACAAGAAAGAATCCTTCCTGTTATCATGTCTGATAATTATATAACTTTGATGCCGGGTGAAGAGCGGACTATTTCTGTTGAGGCGGAACCGGAAATGTTGAAAGGAGGAGTCAGTGTTTTGCTAAAACAATATGGTAAGGCTGAACAAAAGAAGTTGGATATATGATATACGTAGAAAACTAAGGGGCACCTTTTTAATTTGAACACCAGAAGACATTACCTGTCCTGTCTTCTGGTGTTTTTAATTTCCCTCTATATTGTGCCTGATATATTCAGGAAGAGTAGAAAGTGAACTTTCTTTTTTGAATAACCTGCTTGATTTAATAGACAATGATCAGTTTATTAATCTATTATGTGTACTTGCTTAATATCTTTTGGAACTAACAACAGTTCGTTTCACATACGTGGTCCTATCGCTTCACATACGTGATCCCATTAGCTCACGTACGTAGACCGAACGCTCCACGTACGTGAAACAAGGAAATGTTACTGACAAAGTTTATTAGTCTTGCCTTCTTCATATATTAATGTTACCGACATTTGTTTTATTTGTACCATGATAAATAGTCCTGTGTATGAACAGAATGAAGAAAATAAGGCTTTAGGGTTGAATAAATAAGTGAGCATACTTGATTTGTAGTGGGATAGGGGTGACAATAGAAACTTATAAAATTCTATTATCACCCTTATTATCACCTGCTATTATCACCATTACTTGCTTGATTGATAGTCGTTTATCTTTAAAAAGTGACAAGTGACAATAAAAAACTGTTTTTTTCTTAGTGGGAGTTACTTGAAAAATAAAACATTTATTTTAGTGGTTAAGCAAACTTGAATCGTCTTTTTTAATAAGATTCTTTTTTATTCAAAGTTGGAAAAGAGAATGTTTTGAAAGATAAATAATTAAATTTGTAATAAAGTGTATAATCAAATGAATAGTAAAATAAACGTAAAGGTCTTTTTCCTGCTATTTCTAATCTGTGTTTATTCTAATAGCTTGTACGCACAATCAATTCCACCCTTTAAAAAAGGAGAACGGGTAGTCTTTGTTGGAAATAGTATAACCCATGGTGGACATTATCATTCGTTTGTGTGGTTGTATTATATGACTCGTTTTCCAAATAAACCGATTACAATAATGAATGCCGGAATTGGCGGTGAGAGTGCATGGGATATTAAAGATCGGTTGGACTACGATGTTTTTGACAGGAAACCGACTTATGTAACTCTGACTTTTGGTATGAATGACACAGGGTATGATATTTTCTGGAAAGAGAATGCTAAGGAGTTGTCGGAGCAACGGATTGAAAAATCTTTGGAAAGCTTTCGGGAAATAGAGAAGCGCTTGCTGGCAGAGAATAAAATGACCAAAGTGCTGATAGGTGGATCACCTTATGATGAAACTACGAAATTGAACAGTTTACTTTTTCTTCATAAAAATGATGCTATTTTAAAGATAATTGATGCCCAGCGTAAGGCGGCGAAGAAAAATGGATGGGGATTTGTGGATTTTAATCAGCCGATGGTACAAATAAGTCTGGAAGAGCAAAAGAAAGATTCGACATTCACTTTTTGTAGAGTAGATAGAATCCATCCTGATAATGATGGACAGATGGTGATGGCTTATTTATTTTTAAAGGCGCAGGGACTGGCTGGAGTCGAAGTTTCGGATATTTCAATTGATGCAAATAACAGGAATCTATTAAGTCATAGGAATTGTAAGGTCTCCAAACTAAAGAAAGAAGCTGGTGGTTTAAGTTTTGATTATTTGGCAAATTCACTTCCTTATCCTTTGGATTCTATTCCAAGACATGGTTGGGGAAATAAAAGGTCACAACGTGATGCTATGGATTTGATACCGTTTATGAAGGAATTTAATCAAGAACGTTTGCAGGTGACTAATTTAGAAAAAGGACATTATCGGCTGACAATAGATGGATTGTTTATCGATAATGTTTCATCTGGACAGTTGGAAGATGGTATCAATTTGGCCGATTATCCCAATACACCCCAATACCAGCAAGCCATGAAAATCATGTATCTGAATGAAGAACGTTTTGAAGTAGAAAAACGTTTCAGAGAATATTTGTGGACAGAATATTCGTTCTTGAAAAAGGAAGGTCTGCTGTTTGCTGATAATGAGAAGGCTATAAATAAACTTAGGGAGTATTTACCTAAAGATGGTTTTCTGAGGATGAGTTATGAGTGGTATACCAAAGCGATGTATCCTGAGATACGCGAAGTATGGAGTAGATATATGAAGATCATCGTCGATACAATTTATAAAATGAATAAGCCGACAACTCATAAAGTCAAGTTGACAAAGATAGGTTGAGTAATGCATTATCCATTGTAAGAGTGTTGGGGGGATGATCCATAGCTGTAATATTCGCAGAAACTTATTTATGAGGAATAAAAAACTGTTACTAGGTATAGGAATAATGTGTTGTCTTTGGTGTTTGCCAAAGATTGTACATGGGAAAGAAAACAAGGTCTCTTTTTCTTTAGTGGAGTTAAAATGTGAGAATATGGTTGATCCTTTAGGGATTGACAACGTTACTCCCCATTTGAGTTGGAAGTTGAAAGGAGATGGGGTGGTGGATGGACAAGCATTTTACGAAATTCAGGTAGCGTCAGATAGTCTTCTATTAATTGGGGGGAAGGCTGACTTATGGAAATCGGGGAAGTTGAAGTCTGATGTTTCTGTGATGGTGCCTTATCAAGGCTTACCTTTGGCTTCGCGTTCTTTATGCTACTGGAGGGTACGTGCCTGGGATCGGAAAAGGCATGTTTCCCAATGGAGTCCGGTGGCGCGTTTTTCTGTTGGTCTTTTGAATAAGGAACAGATACACGGTGTCTATATCGGTTCATCACCGGAAGGAGGCAAGGTTTGTGCTCCTTTACTTCGTAAAAAAGTGCAAATAGGTGAACTGGCAACGACTTTTCTGTATGTGAATTCGCTGGGATATCATGAAGTATATGTCAATGGAAAGAAGGTTACGGAGAATGTTCTTACCCCTGCAGTCTCTCAACTGAATAAACGTTCGTTAATGGTCACTTATGACGTATCTTCTTATTTGAAAGAAGGAGAGAATGACCTGCTGATATGGCTTGGACAAGGGTGGTATAAGAAAACTACTTTTGGTGCTGCTTATGACGGTCCGTTGGTAAAAGCGGAACTGAATATGCTGAGAAATGGAAAATGGGAAGTATTGACTGCAACTGACACTTCTTGGAGGGGACGAGAAAGTGGCTATTCGGATACAGGTAATTGGTGTGCTTTACAATTTGGTGGTGAAAGGGTGGATGGGAGAATAGTGCCGACAGATTTTTCAACTTATTCTCTAGATAAAATGAAATGGTATCCTGTGGTGGAAGTAAATGTACCAAGACACATTGTTTCACCTCAAATGTGTGAAGCTAACAAGATACATCAAACGTTGCAACCTGTTTCTATCAGGAAACTTAGTGAAGATACCTGGTTGGTAGATATGGGAAGAATACAGACCGGATGGTTTGAAATGAAGATGCCGATGTTATCTGCGGGACATGAGGTCACGATGGAATATAGCGATAACCTGACTAAAGAAGGAGAATTTGACAAACAAGGTGAAAGTGATGTCTATATTGCAGGTGGACGGAGGGGAGAATATTTTAGGAATAAATTCAATCATCATGCTTATCGTTATGTCCGTATCTCCAACCTTCCGGCAAGACCGAAAACTGAATGGATAAAATCTCTCCAGATTTATGGCGATTATCGGCAGACTGCGACTTTCGAATGTTCGGATGCTGACTTGAACGCCATTCATAATATGATTCAATATACTATGAGGTGTCTGACATTTAGCGGATATATGGTCGACTGTCCGCATTTGGAGCGGGCAGGCTATGGTGGCGATGGAAATTCGTCTACAATGAGTTTGCAAACAATGTATGACGTAGCACCGACTTTCACAAACTGGATACAAACATGGGGAGATTCAATGCGCGAAGGGGGAAGTCTGGCCCATGTAGGTCCTAATCCCGGTGCAGGTGGCGGTGGTCCGTATTGGTGTGGATTTATTGTACAGGCGCCATGGCGAACGTATGTGAATTACAATGATCCGAGATTAATAAAGAACTATTATCCGAAAATGAAAGAATGGTTCTCATATGTGGATAAATATACGGTGGATGGATTGCTGAAACGCTGGCCTGATACTCAATATCGGGATTGGTTTCTTGGTGACTGGCTTGCACCGATAGGAGTAGATGCAGGAGCACAATCTTCTGTTGATCTGGTAAATAATTGTTTTATCAGTGAATGTTTGGGGACAATGGAAAAAATAGCTCTGATGCTTGGGGAAAAAGAGGAGGCAGAGAAGTTTGCTATGCGCAGGAAGAATCTAAATGAGTTGATTCATCAAAAGTTTTATCATCCGGGTAAAGGTATCTATTCTACAGGTTCACAGTTGGATATGTGTTATCCAATGCTTGTAGGAGCTGTACCGGATTCTTTGTACGATGATGTGAAAAGAAAGATGATGACTGATACTGAAAAGCAGCACAAAGGTCATATTGCTGTAGGGTTGGTAGGTGTCCCAATTTTGACAGAGTGGGCTATTCGTAACAGGGAAGTTGACTTTTTATATCAAATGTTGAAGAAACGTGATTATCCAGGTTATCTGTATATGATAGATAATGGTGCTACAGCGACTTGGGAGTATTGGAGTGGTGAACGGAGTAGGGTGCATAACTGCTATAATGGAATCGGAACCTGGTTTTATCAAGCAATAGGGGGACTTAGAATAGATGAATCGGTACCCGGTTATCAACATGTATTTATTGATCCTCAAATACCGAAAGGTTTGACTTGGGCTAAGATGGCAAAAGATACTCCATATGGTGTGATTGCTGTTGACTGGGAATTGACAGATAATATTATGGATCTTCAAGTGGATATTCCAGTTGGGGTTACTGCTACACTCTGTATTCCCGATGAGGCGGTGTCCTGTATGATGGATGGGAAGAATATTCGCATAGAAAAGAAAATGATTCAATTAAAAGCAGGTAATTTTAAATATTATATTTACATGAAATAATAGATACGTATGAAAAAACATTTATTATCAGCGCTTTTAGCGATGTGTCTGGTTACTACGGCTTTTGCCCAGCAAGGGAAAGTGTATGAGACACGTACCGTAAAAAGTAAGATTCTGGGAATGGAACGTAGTTATTCCATTTATTTGCCAGCAGGCTATGACGAAGGAGATGGTAGTTATCCGGTATTGTATTTGCTTCATGGATTAGGAGATAATCATACGGGATGGGTGCAATTTGGGCAGGTTCAGTATATTGCAGATAAAGCGATTGCTGAGGGGAAATCAGCTCCGATGATTATTGTTATGCCAGATGCTGACACGGTTCATAAAGGTTATTTTAACTTGTTGGATGGAACATATAATTATGAGGACTTCTTTTTTCAAGAATTGATTCCGCATATCGAGAAAACGTATAGAGTGCGTGCTGAAAGTCGTTATCGTGCTATCTCCGGTTTGTCTATGGGAGGTGGCGGAGCGTTGTTTTATGCCCTTCATTATCCGGAGATGTTTGTTGCTGCTGCTCCGTTAAGTGCTGTTGGAGGGGCATGGACATTCGATCAGATGAAGAATCAATCAGATTTATCGAAGGTGTCAGAAGAAAAAAAAGCGGAAGTTCTCGGGCAAATGGATATACAAACTATCTTGGAGAAATCTCCGAAAGAAAAGCTAGACCGTATCAAATGGATTCGTTGGTATATCAGTTGTGGTGATGATGATTTCTTATCGGTAACGAACTGTCTTTTACATAACACGTTGTTACAGCATCAGGTTGGTCATGAATTTCGTATGAAAGACGGCAGTCATTCGTGGACTTATTGGCGGATGGAATTACCTGAGGTTATGCGATTTGTTTCTAGAATATTTACTCAATATTGAGCGTAAGTAAAGTGATTCTTAACAAAATAGGCTTTGAAGATCAAGTCCTTTTATCGTATGAATTAAAATTTATAGATATTTTTTTATTTCTTTTTATTAATGAATTTCCCATCATAATTGTCCCTTCTAATATGGATTATCATTTTCGTGTTATAGCATGGATACTACTGCCATCCACGACAACATAAAAAATGAGGATGTGTGTCTCATCGATAGTGCTTCCACTCATACTATTCTAAAGGATAAGAAGTATTTTTCTCATCTAGTGATGCGAGAAGCTAATGTTAGCACTATATCCGGTAGTAGTAATTTAATTGAAGGCTCCGGAAGAGCAACCGTGCTACTACACGGAGGAACTAGAATGCATATTGATGATGCATTATATTCTACAAAGTCTCACCGCAACTTATTAAGTTATAAAGATATCCGTCGTAACGGATATCACATCGAGACAATTGAGGAAGAAAATAAAGAATATATTGCCATCACAAGTATGGTAGATGGTAACAAATGTTATCTTGAAAAACTACCATCTATTTCTTCCGGTTTGTACTACACGTTTATTAGTACAATTGAATCACATTCCATTATAAACTCCAAGTTTATGGATCGTGATAGATTTGTAGTTTGGCATAACCGGTTAGGCCATCCCGGAACAATTATGATGCGTAAAATACTTGAGAATTCCCTTGGACACTCGTTGATGAGTAAGCGAATTCCCCAATCGAATGATTTGGCTTGTATTGCATGTTCTCAAGGAAAATTGATTATCCGACCATCATCGATAAAAGTGAGAAATGAATCGCTCACATTTTTGGAACGCATTCAAGGCGATATTTGTGGACCAATTCATCCATCATGCGGACCATTTAGATATTTTATGGTTTTAATTGATGCATCAACTAAGTGGTCACATGTATCGTTATTATCCACTCGTAATTTGGCATTTGCGCGATTACTTGCTCAATTGATCAGATTACGGGCACAGTTTCCGGATTATCCGATAAAAACGATACGCCTTGACAATGCTGGTGAATTTACTTCACAACATTTTAATGATTATTGCATGTCTGTCGGAATTGATGTTGAACATCCTGTAGCACATGTTCATACACAAAATGGTTTAGCAGAATCTCTAATCAAACGCTTACAGTTAATAGCAAGACCATTGTTAATGAAGGCAAAGCTTCCCACTTCATGTTGGGGGCATGCTGTCTTACATGCAGCATCATTAATTCGCATCAGGCCAACAAGTTATCACGAGTATTCCCCCTTACAAATGGTTTTTGGTCAGGAACCGAATATATCCCATCTAAGAATATTTGGATGTGCTGTTTACATCCCTATTACACCACCACAACGCACTAAGATGGGACCTCAAAGGAGGTTGGGAATTTATGTTGGGTATGAGTCTCCCTCGATTATAAAATATTTAGAACCAATGACAGGAGATCTATTCACAGCTCGTTTTGCTGATTGTCACTTTGATGAATCAGTTTTCCCAACATTAGGGGGAGAAAATAATAAGCTGGACAAAGAGATCAGTTGGAATGAATTAGCATTATCTCATTATGATCCTCGTACTAGACAATGTGAACTAGAAATTCAAAAGCTAATTCATTTACAAAGTTTAGCGAATCAACTGCCAGACGCTTTTACTGACCCACATCGAGTAACCAAATCTCATGTTCCAGCAATGAATGCTCCATCAAGAGTAGATGTCCCTATTGGACATCATGAAAATACAAATGAGTCTAAAGCACGTCTGAAGCGTGGTAGACCTATCGGTTCCAAAGATAAAAATCCTCGAAAAAGAAAAGGAGCTGTAAATCAAGATGGTCCAATCGAGGATAAGCTACCAAACATTGCTGATATATCAGCTCAAGAACAGCATCAGGTACCTGAACATATTGAAAATAATGAGATCTCAATCAACTATGTCTTGGATGGTAAACAATGGAACCGCAATACAGTTAACATCGATGAAATTTTTGCTTATAATTCAGCGCTGAATGTTATTGATGAAAATGAGGATCATGAGCCAAAATCCATGAATGCATGCAAAAAACGAAAGGATTGGCCAAAATGGAATGACGCAGTTAAGGCAGAATTACATTCTCTTGAAAAACGAAAAGTTTTTGGACCTGTGGTCCTTACACCTGATGGTGTCAACCCCGTCGGGTACAAATGGGTTTTTGTAAGAAAACGTAATGAAAATGGTGACATTACGAGGTACAAGGCACGCCTTGTTGCCCAAGGATTTTCACAAAGACCCGGAATTGATTATGAGGAGACATATTCTCCTGTGGTGGATGCAACTACTTTTCGTTATTTGATCAGTCTGGCAATTCGAGAAGGATTAGATTTGCGTCTCATGGATGTCGTAACTGCCTATTTATATGGATCACTTGATAACGACATCTATATGAAACTTCCTGAAGGATTTCATTTGCCTGAAGCTTACAAATCAAGTTCTCGAGAACGTTATTCGATCAAATTGAATAAATCCTTATATAGATTGAAACAATCTGGCAGAATGTGGTATAACCGCCTTAGTGAATATTTGATCAAAGAAGGATATGCAAATGATCCGATATGTCCATGTGTTTTCCTAAAAAGATTAGGAACCGAGTTCGTTATCATTTCGGTTTATGTTGATGACATAAATATCATTGGGACTCCAAATGAGCTTACAAAAGCAATCACCTGCTTGAAAAAGGAATTTGAGATGAAAGATTTGGGGCGGACAAAATATTGTCTTGGTTTGCAGGTTGAGCACCTACCAAACGGTATTCTTGTGCATCAAGAAGGATACACTACTAAAGTGTTGAAACGATTTTACATGGATAAATCACATCCATTGAGTACCCCGATGGTTGTCAGATCACTAGATGTGAAAAAAGATCCCTTTAGACCTCGGGAAAGTGATGAAGAACTACTTGGTCCTGAAGTACCTTATCTTAGTGCAATCGGTGCACTAATGTACCTTGCCGGTCATACAAGACCCGACATATCATTTGCCGTTAATTTATTAGCAAGATATAGTTCTTCTCCCACACGAAGACATTGGAATGGTGTCAAACATATACTTCGCTATCTGCAAGGAACACAAGATATGGGATTATTCTTCTCGAATGAATCAAAAGCAGATTTGGTAGGATATGCAGATGCTGGATACCTATCTGACCCTCATACTAGCCGATCACAAACTGGTTATTTATTCACATGTGGTGATACAGCAATTTCTTGGCGCTCTGTGAAACAAACACTTACCGCCACATCATCTAACCATGCTGAGATTTTAGCAATACATGAGGCTAGTCGTGAATGTGTTTGGTTGAGGTCTATAATTCAACATATTCGAAGTTCGTGTGGATTAACTTCTGAAAAGATGGCCCCGACACCCTTGCATGAAGATAATGCTGCATGCATCGTACAATTGAAAGAGGGATACATCAAAGGAGATAGAACAAAACATATCTCTCCTAAATTCTTCTTCACTCATGACCTTCAAAAGAATGGTGACATTACTGTCAAACAAGTACGTTCAAGTGATAACTTGGCTGATTTATTCACTAAGGCTCTTCCGACATCAACATTTGAGAGACTAGTTCGGAAAATTGGAGTTCGGCGACTGAGGGACTTCAATTGATATCATCATTAGGGGGAGTTGATACGCACTGCACTCTTTTTCCCTTAACCATGGTTTTTCCCATTGGGTTTTCCTGGTAAGGTTTTTAATGAGGCAGTATCAAAAGCGTATTCGAAGAA
>ERZ827156.3759-NODE-3759-length-13233-cov-2.611853_pt1 | contig 13233 bp, 9 predicted proteins | sample MGYA00519919_ERZ827156 | MGnify/ENA primary metagenome ERZ827156 (study PRJEB31778, sample SAMEA3449269) | human gut metagenome | biome: human gut; feature: human-associated habitat; material: faeces | place: United Kingdom | collected 2010/2012 ... | reverse complement strand
GGACAGGCATTTGTCGTAACAGGAAGTCTGGAACATTTCGGAAGCAGAAATGAATTGAAAGATCTGATAGAGAGAAAGGGCGGCAAAGTAACAGGAAGTGTAACGTCCAAGACCGTTTGTCTGATCAATAATGATATCACTTCCAATTCTTCTAAGAACAAGAAAGCAAAAGAATTGTCTGTTCCTATCATAACAGAAGAAGAATTCATGGAACAATATTTAGGAATGACACCATAAGGAGGACGCAGAAATGCCTATTAAGATACAAAGTGAGTTACCGGCAAAAGAAATACTGGAATATGAGAATATATTTGTCATGGACGAGAACAGAGCTTCCCATCAGGATATTCGTCCATTACAGGTGTGCATCCTGAATCTGATGCCTGTAAAACAGGACACGGAGCTGCAATTGCTGCGCGCTTTGTCCAATACGCCATTACAGGTAGATGTAACTTTCCTCATGGTAACAAGCCATGTATCTTTGAATACATCAGCCAATCATCTCAACCGTTTCTATACCACTTTCGATGAAATTAAAGAGAAACGATTCGATGGTCTGATTATTACAGGTGCGCCTGTAGAGGATATTACCTTTGAAGAAGTGGATTACTGGGATGAAGTCTGCAAGATCATGGACTGGGCAGAACAGAATGTTACTTCTACCCTGCATATCTGTTGGGGTGCCCAAGCAGGATTCTATCACTATTATGGAATCCAGAAGCGACTGCTTCCGGAGAAACTGTTCGGATTGTATTCCCATAAAGTGCAGAACAGAAAGATACCGCTTGTTCGTGGTTTTGATGACTATTTCCTTGCGCCACACAGCAGGCATACAGAGACACCGGCTTCAGAGATTCATAAATGTGATGCGATCACAGTACTTGCAGAGTCAGAAGAAGCAGGTGTATTCCTTGCATACGCCGAAGAGGGAAAGAAGATATTTGTAAACGGACATCCTGAGTATGACCGTATCACACTCGATACGGAGTATAAGCGTGACCTCGGAAAAGGCCTTCCGATTGACATGCCATGCAATTATTACACAGACGGTGATGTAGACGAAGAGATGACAGGGCTTGCAGCAAACGCAAACGGCTGGTTCTATGTAAAAGACGGTAAAGTAGACTTCAAAGCAAATACAGTAGCAAAGAATGAAAACGGCTGGTGGTTGATCCGCAATGGAAAAGTAGACTTTAGCGCCAACACAGTAGCAAAGAATGAAAATGGCTGGTGGTATGTGGAAAATGGAGTTATTACTTTCCAGAAAAAAGATTTTCCCATTTTTTGCTAACGGTGTAATCTTGTCAAGCAGTAACTGACGCATCTCAGTTATACTTGCATTGACTGCTGCGTTATTACCAAGTCCGATGTCACCGGTGTAGGAGATTGAAGCTCCGTCAAGCCCATTGTCGGTAATGGCGGATACCATTTGCTCTAAAGCGGGAGCCAGAAGTGTTTTGATTTCTTGTCCCGAACTTTCTGCGTTCTCTTTGATACTGGTCAGATTGAAACTAAAAAGAACCTTTGTTGCAAAATTAGTCTGCAATACAGGAATGTCTTCCAGATCGGCTGAATTAAGTGTTGCCGCATTTTCCAGAATGACGGCATCAATGCTATCCGGCATCGAACGAAGAAAGTCTTTTTCTCCGTCTCCGCTATGTCCATTGTCGAAGCGTACACATACGGCATAGTGTTTGCGACTTTTATAGTTGCGAACAGCTTGTGTGTAGCGGGCATATAGTTCAGGGTTCTGACCATCGGGGGTAGTTACTCCGTAATCCACCTGTTCCGTTTCGGTCCAATCGTCACACGATGTCCACAGACAGCCTGCACCAATCGTGAGAGTAACGACAGTTAGGAAACTGAATATAAGGTTTTTATTTTTCATATTATCTTAGTTTTTAAAGATTCTTACTTGTTTGCTTTACGATCCCACCATACATGGGTACCACCGGTATCTCCCCCCTGATTATTACTACTTTCCTTTATCAATACATTAATGGCATTGTTAAGGTGGAAAGAATTCTGGGTGTATTCTTCGTTGGGATACATGAGTCGGCGCATGCCGGCTTCGGTACTAACATTGCGGCCTTTGTTCACGACAACAGGCAATAATTTGGGATATCCGGTACGCCTGTGTTCACTCCATGATTCAATGCCGTTGGGGAAAAGTGCAATCCACTTTTGGGTAATGATACGTTCCAAATTCTCTTCGAATGCCTGTTCTCCCATTTCATTCCATTTTACTGTAATGTTGGCGGGGCTACCTGTGCTATACGAACCTAGCGGGTCAGTATAGCCACTTGGAGAGGCTATTGAATTCAGGTAGTCTTCCGCTCCGCTGGCTCCATGTTCTTCGAAAGAAAGCTTAACCCCTGTTTCGTAGAAATCTTTGGCTTCACCGCCCATATTCCATTTGCGTAATGCTCCTTCGGCTCGCAGGAATGCTACTTCGGAGGCAGTCATCCATACATAAGGATCGCTGGCGGTCATCAAACGATTGGAGTACGATGTTATCATGTCGTCATCAGAAAATGGTGAATTTATGCCGATACGCATGCCGTAATAACCTTCCTGGTCGTTATTCTTCACCTTGGTAAAATATTTATCCCGACGTGGGTCTGCATAACCATTCATGTAACAGATGATATCGGCTCCTACACGATAGTCTTTCCAATCGTTGAAGCAGAGTGCTGAGCGATTTTCTGCTACATGGAATAAGGCATTGTCGTCGTTCTTTTCGATCACTCCTGCCGTTACGGCTTTCTCGGCAATGCTTTGGGCTTCGGCAGCCATATCGGTGTAGCATAGGCGCATAGCCATGCGTAGTTGTAGTGAATGGAGAAAAAGGCGCCATTGTTGTAGTTTTCCGTAGTAGACATCATCCAGCTTTTCAAATCCGCTATTGCCTTCTGTCATGTTGTCTTCAAGTGCCTGATCGGCTTCTTCAAGTTCTTGAAACATACGCATGTAGACATCTTTCTGTGAATCGTAAGCCGCATTCAGTCCATCGCTTTCAGAACCTTCTCCGGATACTAACACTTTGCTATAGGGGATAGGGCCGTAAATGTCCGTCACGCGTTGCATGATAGTTACTCGTAGCAGTTTGGCTAATGCAAGGGCTACAGGGGCATCTTCATGTTGTAAAACTGCATAATATTTAGGATATGTTTCTGATATAACATCTGTAAATGGTGCCTTCAACCAGTCGGTTTTAGGATTATAGGTAGAGTATTTCTCCAGCCATCCGGTACGTGTTTCACCGAAATATCCTGCATAAGAACCACCACACATGGCTTCCATGAATTGGTAAAGATGCTCTTGTGCAGGTATTACTAAGCCTTGCAGGCCTCTGATAGTGGAGCCGAGGTCGTAGTTTTCACGGCCGATTTCTTCGCTGTCCACTTCGTATTTATTACGGTTCATGTCCGTATCCATGCAACTTCCCAAAGGTAGAAGCAGGCAGGCTGAACATGCTGCTATCAGCATATATCGCAGGTTTTTCATAAATTTCATGGTTTTAGAAGTTAAACTTAACATTAAACCCGATGTTGCGGGTGCTCGGCATCATGAAGTAATCTATCCCTTGATAATAGTTGCTGGTAGTAGCGACTGATTCGGGATCGAAAGGTGCTTTGCAATAAATCATCCAGAGATTACGTCCTACCAAAGACACGTTGATATCACATATGTTTTTCAACCAACGGCGGGGAATAGTATATCCGATATGTGCTTCTTGCAGGCGAATATTAGTCGCGCTGTAAGTATAGTATTGCGGGAGTCCGCTGGAACTACCAATTGTCTCGTACCATTGCTGGGCATTGATCATAGTGCGTCCGTTGATAACTACACCACCTGCGTCGCGGGCTTTTGCACTGGCTTCAGATACTCCGTATTGGTCGAGAGCTGCTTGCGTGGCAGAATAAACGATACCTCCCAACCGGCAGGAAAGCAGGAAGCCGGCAGAAACACCTTTGTATGTGAACTCGTTACTGAAAGCAAAGTTGGCTTTAGGTAACACGCTTCCCAATTTGATCGGTTCTACGTTGGCATCTTTGGCCAAAGCACCATTGGCGTCCATCTCAATATAACCTTTGTCATTACGTACAAGGTCGGCTTTAGAGTAGAGGTCGCCCAAAGTTCCGCCTTCTTTCAAGATGAAACGTGAATAGCCCAAGCCATTCATTTCAAGTTCGGGTATATTGAGTATCTTGCCTGTCTCGGGGTGATGGAAGTCTTTTACTAATTCAATAATCTTGTTTTTATTCCATGAGAAAGTAAAATTGCTATTCCAGCCAAATTCATTCCAGCGGTGTCCGTAGCTCAACATTCCTTCCATACCCATATTGCGAACGTAACCTGTTTGAACGTAGAATTTGGAGTATCCGAAGGAAGCGGATATTTTGGGGTCGAAGGTTTGGTTATAAGTATTGGCATAGTAGAATGAAGCACTTAGGCGAAGGTCTTTGAAGAAAGTGGCGTCTAAGCCGGCTTCCCATGAATCCGTACGTTCCGGATAAAGCTTACCGATAGGATAATGTGTTTTGGGTAGCCATCCTAATATCGTGGTATCATATTTATAAGTTGGGATAGTCAGGAATCGAGGGTAGGGCATACCTACGGAACTGAATGATCCGCGTACTTTCAAATAATCAATCCATTCGGGGAGCTTGACCATTTCGCTGATCACGCCGGAAAGTCCGACGGAGGGATAGAAGAAAGAGGTTTGTGACGAACCCAGTAATTGTGAAGCCCAGTCGTTACGTCCTGTTAAAGTAAGATAGAGCATACTCTTCCATCCCACTTCCGCACTTGCAAATATGGATTGGGTCATTTCTTCCCATCCTTCTTGTGTGGCGCGTTTCTTTGTGTTATCAAGGTCGAATACGTTGAATACATTAGGTATTCCTTTTTCCTGTATCGGACCGTTGTAGCCTAGCATATCATAGCTGTTGTCGCTTAATGATGTACCAATATTGGCTACGATAGTGAAGTCGCCCACTCTCTTGTTAATATTTACAAGAAAGTCAGCGTACGTCTGGCTGTTTCCACTCTTTTCTATGCCGTAGTATCCTTGTTCGCTACCTTCGGTAAGTGTAGTGATGGTACTTGCATAGTATTTTTGCTCATACGTGTTGTTTGAATTATCTATGCGGATGCGTCCTGATAAACTTAGCCAGTCGAGTACGTCGTAAGTTAATCCTGCAGAGAGCATATAACGTTTTTTACTGTTTTCACGTAGATTACGATAGGCTATCCAATAAGGATTCTGCATGCGGAGGTCACCTTCGCCCGATGGCCAGAACTGTTCGTTGATTTTGCGAGCTTCGTTGTAGCGTTCAAAGACCTTGACTGTAGAGAAATTATCACCACGCGGATAAAGGTAAGCAGGAACTAAAGGATTGGAATACTGTCCCTGATTAGTCATATTACGGTCGTTTTGCAGGATGTAGCTGGCTCCTACGTCTAGTTTCATCTTGTCATTGAGGAAACTTGTAGTGTTGCGGAAAGTAAAATTATATCTGTTATACTTATTGTTGGGAATCATTCCGTCGGAGTTCAGCGCAGCGGCAGAGAAGAAAGTCTGGTTCTTTTCCGTACCGGTGGATAAAGTGACTGAATTGTTGTAAACAGCTCCTGTTTTTAGAAAGTCGTTGGGGTCGTAGCCAGGACTGTTTCCCATCTTCGGTCCCCAGCTCCATACGGTGGAACCGTCAGATTTACCGTTACTTCCTGTCCCGTAACGGTTTTGAAACTTAGGCATTACGAATGGTTTCAACCAGTCGATGCCGGTAGAAACACTGGCCTGTAATTTCCCTATTTTCCCTTTTTTTGTAGTGACAATAATAGCTCCATTTGCAGCATTGCTACCATAAAGGGCGGCTGCGGCTGCTCCCGTAAGAACGGACAGACTTTCGATGTCATCCGGATTGAGGTCGGCAATACTTTCCGTCTCTCCTTTTGAACCAAATTCTGTGCTGCCACCACCTCCGAAGTTATACATAGGTATACCGTCGATTACATAAAGTGCATTATTACTCTTTTCGATGGATTTTGTACCGCGCATCACTACTTTGCTGGCACCGCCGACACCGGAAGAACTGCTATTGATAATGACACCTGCTACCTTGCCACTCAAGCTGTTGACGAAGTTGGCGTCTTTGATTGTAGTCAATTGATCGCTCTTGACTTGTTGTACATTGTAACTTAACGCTTTTTGTTCGCGTTTGATACCTAAAGCGGTGACTACCACTTCGTTCAGTTGTTTAGTATCACTTGCCAATCTTATTTCGTAGATATTCTTATCTGTTATTTTTACAGTTTGAGGTGTATATCCCACGTAAGTGAAGCTTAATGTGCTGCCTTGAGGAGCCATTATATTGAAATTACCATCAATGTCGGTGATTGCACCTTCAGAGCTTCCTTCTACTTTAATATTCACTCCGATCAGTGGCTCATTATTTTCATCGATTACTATTCCACTTACTTTTTTTGTAGGAGTTTCTTTAAGTTTCTTGTCGGGAATAATCATGATATACTTATCTTTGAACTGATAAGTAAATCCACTTCCCCGAAGGATTTGCGAAAGGGCATATTCAAGTGTCGCTGCTTTTAGGTCAAGATTTAAAACAGGCTTGTTTTTCAGTTGCGAATCATTGTATCCGACAGAATAATCGGATTGTTTTTCTATTTCCTTAAGTGCCTCGATAACAGATATATTTTTCTTCTGAATCGTGATCTTGGCACTATTTTGTGCAAAGGAGGGTGTTTGCATCATCAACAAACAGAAAAAAAGTAAAAAACTTCTTCCCTTTGCGGTTTGATCTACTATAAATTCATAAATTTGTAGCATTTTCTTAGTATTAGGTTATTAACTAAATTATTTCACGGTAATTGAATAGAGTAAAACTCTAATATTGAGAATCTTGATTTCATATCCGGGATAGAGTTAGGGCTCCGTTCCGGATACTTTTTTGCATGAATCTTTAGTGGTTAAAAAGGTTATTATATTGTTGTTTTTTTACTGTTTTTCTTTTGGGATGATACCCATTACTTTGGGATTAAGTAGCAGCGGTCTCCTTTTATCTTATAGTTCATTTGACCTACTACATTTACTATCACATCCATTACCTCAGATAGTGGTGCCTGGTCTTTAAACCGGAAACTGTATCTGTCGTCTTTCAGCGTTTTGAGCTGATACTCGAATGTATAAGGATATTTACGTTCAAGGATTGTGATGATATCTTTGACGGACATTTCTCTGAACACAAGTTCTCCACGTTGCCAGGCGGTAACTTCTTTCATATCCGGATGGTCCAGGCTATGGTAATGAGTATTTTTGTTATAAGCCAGCTGCTCATTCGGTTTTAGAATCACCTGCGATTTTAAATCATTGTATTCTACCAATACGCTTCCTGAAATCAATGTGGCTGCCAACACCGGATTTTCCGGATAAGCCGAAACGTTGAACTCCGTACCCAACGCCGTCACCTGAAAATCATTGGACTTGACGATGAACGGATGTTTTTTATCCGGTTTAACTTTAAAGTTGGCTTCACCAATCAAAAATACACTACGATCTTTACCGGTAAAGTTTTGCGGATATAAAAGTGTACTTTGTGAGTTCAGTTGTACCTGAGTTCCATCGGGTAGAGTGAGAGTCCTAATTTCAGCAGTAGGAATATATTGTTGAATAAGGTTTTCTTCTGCATCTTTACCGATTGTAGAAAGGTAAACGGAAGAAGCCGCTACTATAAATAAAACTGCAGCGACAGTCTGCCATATATGAATCGGTCGGATTGTTCTTTTTCGTTGTATGGGAGGTATTCCGGCATTCTTTTTCAAAAGTTCATAAGCCTCCTGCATGTCGGTTGCAGTTCTCTGTTTATGAGCCTCATCCCATAATTTTTGTAATGCTTCGTCTTTTTCGGAAGTATGCTCTTCATCTACCAGCCACTTGTAGAAATCTTGCTGGGTCGATTCCGGATAGTCGTTTCCGGTGAATAATGTTATTATTTTCTGAAAGTAATTCTTCATATTGAGGTATTAATATTATAACTGTTATATTAATACTTCAATTAACTAAGGCAGCTTACTTAAGGGAACAGCAAAAAAAATGCAAAAAAGATGATTTTTTTCATTTCAAGCAGAGTTAAGTAGATGTGATGTTCCACTGTTCGTTTCGAAATATTTAGTTTCTCGGCTATCTCAAGATTGCTCATATGCTTGAAACGACTCATTTCGAAAATCATTCTGCGTTGCTCCGGAAGGCGTTCGAGAACTAATTTGATGATTAGTTGAGCCTCTTTATAATAGATGGGATTGAGTGTATCTTCTGATTGGAAAAGTTCGTCGATGAGAGACTTTTCTATAATTTTCTCCTGATAAGCCAATTCTACTTTTTTGTGTTTGATAAAATTGAGAGTTGTACTTTTAGTAAGGGTATAGATATAAGGAGTCGGATTAGGAACTTCCGTCCATAATTCAGGCTTAGTCCATAGTTTAGTGAAAACATCTTGGGTAATATCCTTTGCGTCTTCTTCGGATTTAAGCAGCATTAGGGCGAAATATTTCACTACTGAATAATACTTCGTGAATATTGTTTCGAATTGTTGCGCTAAAAGTCTTTCGTCTTGGTTTGGGGTCATCGGGTTAACAGATTATTGAAATCGAAAGACAAATGTAAACAAATTAAATTAAGATACGAAGAAAAAAGGAATAGTTTATAAAAAAGAAAAAAGATAGTGACACTATCCGGTCCGGATAGTGTCACTATATGAGTGGGATGCTGACACTATCGCAACAGGATAGTGTCACTATCTTAAAGTTAGTTTTTACCAGTTTCTTTTCACTGTACGGTAGCCATAACCGATGATTACCAGGAAGCAAGTGAGCGGCAAAATGAATGATACATTGACAGCCGGCATGGAAGCTATCTCTTTCATGTCAATAATGCTTGCTTGCAAGGGAGGAAGTATGGAACCTCCCAAAATGGCCATAATCAGACCGGCTGCCCCGAACTTGGCATCGTCTCCCATACCTTTCAATGCAATTCCGTAAATGGTAGGGAACATCAAAGACATACAGGCAGAAACTGCTACCAGACAATATAGTCCGAAGATATTCTGAAGGAAGATCGTTCCTAATGTGAAAATGCCTCCGAAGATGGCAAGGATCATGAGCAACTTTCCTGCATTGAGATAGCGCAGAATGAAAGTACAGATAAAGCGGCTGATACAGAAAATAACCATCGCTACGATATTGTATTGCTGGGACAGAACTTCCGCACTTTTTTCATCCATGCCATATTCCGGCGACATAAACAGGCGTGTACCATACTGAATGATAAAGGTCCAGCACATAATCTGAACACCCACATAGAAGAATTGTGCTATTACACCTTCCCGATAGCGTGTCTGGGTGAAAATACGTTTTAGCGTAGGAAAGAAATCTATTTTGTGATTCTGATCTCCATTCTTGGGCATTTTTACAAATCGTATCAGAAGCAGCATCGCCAGAATAACGAGTCCGATAATGAGATAAGGAGCTATCAGCACGGCAAGATCGCTTTCCTTGATGGCCTGAAACTCACTGTCGTTCAGTAAAGCGCGTTCATCAGTGCCCATCGGGTGCAGTTTAGCCTGAATAAATTGCATCGCTACGTACATTCCGAGCAGCGATCCCATCGGATTGAAAGACTGGGCAAGGTTCAGACGTCTTGTAGCTGTCTCTTCCGTTCCCATAGAAAGTATATAGGGGTTGCAACTGGTTTCCAGGAAGGAGAGTCCGCAGGTCAGAATAAAGTAAGCGATCAGAAACGGGTAATACTCTCCTGTCATCTTGGCGGGAAAGAATAAGAAGGCTCCGAAAGCATACAGGCCGAGTCCTAACAATACTCCGGCTTTATAGGAGAATTTGCGGATGAACATGGCGGCAGGGAAAGCCATGGCAAAATATCCACCGTAGAAGGCTACCTGAACCAGTGCCCCGTCGGTAGCACTCATCCGGAAAATTTTGGAGAATGCCTTTACCATTGGGTTGGTAATATCGTTCGCAAATCCCCACAGTGCAAAGCAGGAGGTAATAAGTATGAATGGAATAAGATAGCTGACGCCATCCTTTGAGATAATAGACTGCTTAGTGTGTTTCATGGTAATTTCTTGTTATTTTAGGTATTATATAAATGGAACATTCTCTCCATGGGGATCCATTTCTCAGCGGAACTCATTCCCGGAGCGGCCTGCTGGAGGATGGACATGTATTCTTCCCATTCTTGTTGCCGGGGGAGAGTGTTCAGACGTGCCATGGCTGTGTCCCAGTCAAAGTCGACGGGTGTTTCGACGATCATGAACAGACGGGTACCGAGAATGTAGATTTCCATCTCAAGGATACCTACTTCACGGATTCCTGCAAGGATTTCGGGCCATACTTCTGCCTGACTGTGTCTTTTCCGATACTCAGCTATTAACTCCGGTGAATCCCGTAGATCAAGAGTCTGGCAATATCGCTTGACAGGGACGTTGTAGGTTTTTACTTGATAGCCAGTTTGAGGTGTTTCCATATCTTTCTTATTTTTCAGTGAATCTTCCGGAACGGATTAGCCCCACGGATTCTCTGTCGGGTAACGAACACCCTTCGGCTGGTTGTAGCCGATCTCATCTACTTCAACACCGAGCATTTTGAATACTTCGAATAACGGTTGTCCGAATGCTACTGCGCCGTGATGTGGATAGTTTTTCTCTACCAGTACGTGACGGTAGAATCTGCCCATCTCCGGAATAGCGAAGATACCGATGCTTCCGAAGGAACGTGTTGCTACAGGAAGAACCTCGCCCTCTGCGATGTATCCGCGCAGTTTTGCGTCAGATGTGCTCTGCAGACGATAGAAGGTGATGTCTCCAGGAACGATATCTCCCTCGAGGGTACCCTGTGTTACTTCTTCCGGAAGGGTTCTTGCCATGATCATCTGATATTTCATAGAGCAGAATGCCAGTTTGGTGGAAGCGGTATTTCCGCAGTGGAATCCCATGAAGGTATCTTTTAAGGTGTAATCAAATTTGCCTTTGATTTCGCTTTCATACATATCCTTCGGAACGGTGTTGTTGATGTCGAGGAGTGTTACGGTGTCTTTGGATACAACGGTTCCGATGAACTCGGACAGTGTTCCGTAGATATCTACCTCACAGGATACCGGGATGCCCATCTTGGTCAGACGGCTGTTGACATAGCAAGGAACGAATCCGAACTGTGTCTGGAATGCCGGCCAGCATTTTCCGGTCAGGGTTACGTATTTTCTGGATCCTTTGTGTGCTTCGATCCAGTCTAACAGGGTGATCTCGTACTGAGCCAGTTTCGGCAGGATTTCCGGTTTCAGGTTTCCTTCGCCGAGCTCTTTTGCCATATCTTCTACGACTGCCGGGATTCTCTCGTCGCCTGCGTGTTTGTTGAATGCTTCAAACAGGTCAAGCTCGGAGTTCTCTTCAATTTCTACGCCGAGGTTGTACAGCTGTTTGATCGGTGCGTTACATGCCAGGAAGTTGGTCGGACGCGGTCCGAAGCTGATGATTTTCAGGTTCTTAACAGCTACAACTGCAGTTGCAACCGGTACGAAATCTTTGATCATGGCTGCTACGTCTTCTGCATCGCCAACCGGGTACTCCGGAATGTATGCGTGCAGGTTGCGCAGTTTCAGGTTGTAGCTTGCGTTCAGAACGCCGCAGTATGCATCGCCGCGTCCGCCTACAAGGTCGTCGCCGGTCTCTTCTGCTGCTGCTACTACCATGCAAGGTCCGTCGAAGTATTTTACAAGCAGGGTTTCCTCGGTCTCCGGTCCGAAGTTTCCAAGGTATACAACAAGTGCATCACACTCTGCTTTTTTCAGGTCTTCGAGTGCGTTCATCATGTCGATTTCATTCTCGACGATGATTGGACATTCGTAGATTTCTCCGTCGTATGCTTTTACGACTGCTTTTCTTCTGTTCTCGGAAAGGCTGTTCGGGAAGCAGTCACGGCTTACTGCAACGATACCTAATTTGATTTCCGGTGTATTGTTGATCATTTTTGAAGATCCTCCTTTTTGGGTTTTCTTGGTTTTTGGTTTCTTTTTATGTTCAGAACTGCTCTTTTGGGGCAGTGTTTCTGATTTCTGGTTTTGTCTCTGGTTTTATTTTACCGAGAGGTTTTCTCCTTTGATGCCTGCTACGCTTCCAGCGATGTTTGCATCCGGGTGGCTTAAGAGCCATTTGTTTCTGGCGAAGAGCAGGTCGTCTTCCGGGGTGTGTTTTTCTTCCAGGGTGATGTCGGTATTGGTTCCTTTTGGAAGGACTACGACGCATTTGAAGCCGCTGGCTGCCACGTTGCATGGTGCGTAGTGGAGGGTGGTTGCGTAGACTTCAATGGTGGTTCCGGCCGGGATTAAGAAGGCCTCCATTTTGGATGAGTCGTAGGTGTGGTCTTCGGTGATGTCCTGTTCTTTTCCGAGGATCAGGATCAGGTCGGTTACGGCGATGTTGATTTCGCTGTCGCGGTGGTATTCTACGGCGTTCAGTAAATGGTTGTGGCCGTTGCAGTAGCCGATCTGGATCGGCATGCCGCCGTAGAGGCTGTCGGATACGGACTGGGCGCTTTTGCAGGCTTCGAGGCTTTCAATGGAAGGCTCGTAGACTACGTCATCGGGACATGGGGTCTCGGACATGGCGGTGATGATGTCGCTGACGTCGATGTCTTTGATGACTTTGCCGTACTGGCGGAATGCTTCGTCTGTTACTTTCAGAATCTGCATTGTTTTGGTGCTCCTTTCGTACAATTAGTTTAATGATTGAACTAATTGTAATATAGCACTTGTATGTACTTCTTGTCAACATGTATTTGGATGAAAAAACGGACGGGTTGACAAATAAGGGGGAGGTTGGTATACTTTAATACGTTAAAATAATAAGACGCTAGGGGAGCCTTTGGCTGAGAACGTGGGACAGGGATAAGCTCACGGACCCTCACTACCTGAACGGGATAATTCCTGCGTAGGGAAGCTGGAACGTGGTTTCGGATGTGATTCGGGACTGTGTTTTTATGTGAGCCCCTCCAAGCGGAATGCGAAGGAGGTTTTTTTATGAGTTTTTTTGTTACTGCTGACGGCGGACTGACGACGGCCGGTTATGTTGGATGCGTGGTGCTGATGGTGGCGCTGGTGGTGATTGCTTCGGTTCTTTCTGCTCAGAAGAGTAAGGGGACGGG
>ERZ827156.3757-NODE-3757-length-13237-cov-3.481642_pt1 | contig 13237 bp, 10 predicted proteins | sample MGYA00519919_ERZ827156 | MGnify/ENA primary metagenome ERZ827156 (study PRJEB31778, sample SAMEA3449269) | human gut metagenome | biome: human gut; feature: human-associated habitat; material: faeces | place: United Kingdom | collected 2010/2012 ... | reverse complement strand
TAAATTTTTTCTTTCCGGCTGTCAGTTTTTTGATGGAAATACCGGAAAGTTTCTGACCATCCTTCGAATTTACATCCGGTATCTGTTCTCTGTTCTCTGTTTCCTCTTCTGTCTTTGTTTCCTCTTCTGTTTTTGTTTCTTTTTCCGTTTCTGTTTCCTTCGGTTTTTCTTTCCATTTTGCATAAACCTGGATATCATCCCGGTACTTTGGAACCCAGTCATAGTTTTCCGTATGCTTTAGCAGACTGCCATCTAAGTCATCCGGTTTCAGACACCATCCGGCAAACTGATACCCCTCCTGCTGCGGAATGTGATCTGCAATATCAAAAAAGTTTTCACTGTCCATATGCAATTCATAAATGACAGACTCTTTTCCCTCAATACTTCCGCCATTTGCGTTAAATGTAATTGTTTTTCCGCTGTCATATCTCGGTGTCACTGTCTCATCACCTAAATTTGCATGAATCATATTGTGTTCCCAGTCAAAGGAGAATATGGTTCTTCCCTCTTCCACTTTTTCATCCACAAAAGCCATACCGCTCCATCCAGTCAGATGACACCCTGCACGAACCGGTGTTTTTAAAATCAGTTCCTGTTTTTCCCTCTGCACATAATAACGATCCGGCATGCCTTCCTGTTCTTCTTCTGAAAGTTCTTTGTAGGATATAGTATAATACGGTTCATAGAATTGGATCGTACAGTTTGAATTATGCGTGGTATACCCGACAATCATCGGTGTACTGCTATATTCACCACCATAAATGGTTCCTTCATGTTCGGTAGCTCCTGTACGCACTTGTTCCAAAACAATTGGGGTGTTTGTATTGTTTGTGTAACCCGCATTCTCTGTGCTCTCGCCTTCCTGAAAGGCTTTAAGCTGCTTCTGTGTATCTTCACCCATCTCTGCACTTTCCAGACTCTTCTTCCAGAGCTCCGTCTGTGTTGTCCAGACATTATACGTGTTTGTCCGATCCGCCGTCAGTCCGGCAAGATCCACTTTGTTCCGTATCAGTTTACTGTCATAAAGTCTTGGTTCTTCCCCAAGTATCAGGGAAACGTGTTTCAGGTACAGGTTCGTAACTGTCTGCCCGTAATAACCATGGTCATACGTTACTTCAAATTTCGGAACGGTGTAAAATGCTTCGCCCGGCATAATCAGCTCATTTGAAATATCCCAGTTATTTTCTTCCTTCAGTGGATGGTCCATCCGCACATACGTTGGTTCTTTTTTTGTTTCTTCCGCAAAAGAAACCGGCACTGCCAGATTGGTCAACATACAGCATACCATTGAAAAACCGATTATTTTTTGAAAACCGCCTTTTTGTTTTTTCATAACAAATCCCTCCTGACATATTTTCTGTTTTCCTGATTTTTCTTCCCGTTTTCCGAGTTACTTTTATTATATCAGGAAGGATTTTTTTAACCACAAAATTCCCAAACTGTCTAATGACAATTTGGGAATTCGTTCATTTGCACATGCTCTGCTGTTTTTTCGCTGACAGCCTCCTGATAAAATGCTCAGGATTTCAATTTCTTACACCTGCCAGGAAGTCACCGACAACTTCTTATTTAGTAAAGGTGACGGTACAGTCTTCATATCCTTCTGCTGAAATCTCAATGGTATTTTCTCCATCTGCAACTGCATTTGTTCCAACATAAATCTGACCATCGTTTTTCAGCAGACAGTAGGTTGTCGTATCACCTACGCTGAAGGAAGAAGTTACCAGGCTATACTCTGTTCCGTTTACTTTTATGCCTGTGATCTGATTCTGCCACTGTTCGATTTCAGAACCATAGCCAAAGGAAACGATATAGTAATCTGAGAAGATAGTTTTCTGGCAGGAAACCGCCTGTGGCGGTGTCAGTTTTTTGATCACATTTACAACCAGCGGCAGTGCCAGATCTTTATAGCCTTCTGCTTTGATCGTAAAGGTATTGTCGGCATTTTCATCAAATTCGCTGTCCACTTTCAGTTTCAGGACCTGATTTCCGTATCCGTCTGTTTCCCATTTAAACTGATTCTCTGACATGCCAAACCAGCCTGCTTCTGTATAGGCTGTTCCATTTACAGTGATCGAGGTTACTTTATTTTTCCAGCCTACAAAGTTTGTCGGTGTTCCAAAGGATACCAGATAAGTCTGGCCGTCTTCGTCTTTGCTGATCATAGGCTCTGATGCCGGAACATCTTTTTCTTCACCCTGTACGGTGATCTCTGTTTCCAGAGCTTCATAATATTCTGCTTCCAAAGTCAGGGTATATGCTTTGTTCTGGTTGAACAGGTTTCCGTTATCGTAAATGGTGATGGATTTCAGATCTTCTGCTGCTTCATAGTAATAATCAGATCCTGCAACACCTTTTGCATAAATGTTTTTTCCATCTACTTTGACTGCATTTAAGTTCTTCAGGAAATCGCCTTCGGAACCATTTACGGTCAGAACCACATTCTCGCCTCTGTTGTACTGTTCTTTGTCAGAAACAAGACTTAAATTCTCTTCCAGAACTTTTTTATACTCAACCGAAAGTGTATTGTTTTTGAATCCTTCTGCTTTGATCTCTACGGTATTTGTTCCCAGTGTCAGAACAGAATCTTTGATCACCAGTTTTCCGTCCTCTACGCTGTACTGATCTTCTGTCAGTTCTTTCCGGCTCTGATTCACATAAATTCCGGTAATTTTCTCAAAGTATTCTGCTGTTCTTGCATCCTGGCCTGTCAGTACAAGATCTTTGCCTTCTGCAACAAATTCTGCATCCGCATCCAGTGTCAGGACCGGTGCTTCTTTTCCTTTGTAAGATCCGTTGTACTGTGTTTCTCCAAGCAGACCATCTTCCAGAACCACCTTAACTGCGTATGGACGGTTTTCTGTAGTAACTGCATTTTCATCTGCAACATAATCTTCAAAAGAGAGATACTGTCCTTTTAATTTTGCTTCCTGAACAGCATCATAGTAGCTTGTATAATCGTAGAATACAACTCCGTCTTCGCCATAAACGGCATCGCATGCTGTGATCTGATTATCCCAGCGTTCTGCAACTGCTTCTGCCGAAGCATTCTTCACATCCAGTGCCGTCAGGATCTTTGCATTGGAGATCAGATCCTCAGAAAATGCCAGATTTGCCGGCATAACAGAGTTTCCGCTTTCACCGTCGCTGCTGCTTCCGGAGTTTCCGCCTGAAGTCGCTCTTGTCACAACATCATAAGTCTTTGCTGTTTTTGCAGCTTTTGTTGTTTTGCCTGCAACAGTGAAAGATTTGCTCATGGTCTTAAAGCCATTTGAGTATACCGTCAGTGTGTACACACCCGGCTGTTCGATGTTGTTTCTTCCACCTTCTGCATTTACATCGTTATACAGTACAAAGGTATTTCCGATCAGATACCAGTCTGTGATTTTTTCCAGTGTTTTCACTTCTCCTGACGGGGTTTTCAGTGTTACCATCTCAACCGGAACGGTGATGCCGTATACCATGTTTTCTACCTGGAAATGAACATTCTGTCCGGATTTGATCGCACCTGTCTCAGAAATCTTCATGGACGGAGTCTGTGCATTTACCACATGGATGGATGCGATCAGGGTTCTGTTTCCATTGGAACGGATGCGTACTTTGTAACGTCCATTGGAATAGAAATTGCTCTGTCCCAGCGGAATGGTAATTCTTCCGACTACATTTCCACCATGTTCGGTGGTATCTTTTGTATAAGCGAGCTGATCGTTCAGCGTGCTCAGGCTCTCATCGTTTGACAGCAGTGCCAGTGCACCTTCGTCTGCGATCGTATCAAACCAGTCTTTTTCTTCCTGTGTTGTGTAGTTGAACAGGATTTCTACGTTTCCGCTCACACCGTACAGATTGTCAGCATCTTCGTTTTTGCTCAATTCTGCATCCGGTGCATAATATTTCACATCTTCTTTTGCAGTTTCCTTCAGGTCAAAGGTTGTTTTTTTCGGAGTAACCCTTGCATTTCCTTCTTCATCGTAGTTGGTCAGATGATAATCCCAGGTCGGGATGGCTGCATGTGTCAGGAAATACATCGGTTCCTGTGCTTTTACAACCGGTTTGTCCGGATTTTCATTGTCACTGAGCACAACATCCTGTGTTTTCTGGTCATCTTTTTTGGTAATAACCAGTTTTGCAGGATTTAAGCCTGTCAGCTCCCATTTCACAATGCTTCCGTCATCGGTAACTTTGGTCATAGCCCCTGTGATATCCACACCATCTACCGCAACGCTGCAGTTTTCCACATCGTAACCTTCTTCAAAAGCTACCACCAGATACTGTGCGTATCCAAGATCAAGAACTTTTGTCTGAGCTTCCTTTACCAGAACTGTTTTTGGAGCTTCTGTTTCCGTTGCCGGTGTTTCGGTTTCCGGTGTACTTGGCGTTGCCGGTGTCTCAGTTGCCGGTGTTTCCGGTGTACTTGGCGTTGCCGGTGTCTCCGGTGTTTTATTATTATCGACTGCCGGCTTCTCTGGCAGAACTACTTTAATTTTGCAGCGATATTTTTTGCTGCCAACTTTTGCAGTGATCACAGCATTTCCTTTTTTCTTTGCTGTAACCTTTCCTTTTGAAGTAACGGATGCAACTTTCTTTTTCGAGCTGCTCCATTTCACTTTTTTCTTTGTGCCTTTTACCTTAAGCTTTAAGGTCTGGCCTTTGCTCAGTGTTTTCTTTTTGTAATTGAGTGTGGTTTTGGACGCTGCTGAAACGGTATGATACTTTGGTGTAACGTTAGCAAAAATTACCGCAAAACTCAGCAGAGCCAATACCAGCAAATTCTTTTTCCATCGCTTCATTCCTTTTCCTCCATGGCTATCTTTTGTTAGTTTGTTTAAACTTACGTTTGAATAAGGTAACATATTTTCTCATTTTCATCAAGTGTAAATGTGCTTAACAAGAAATTTTCTCATTGACTTTTCGTTTGTTGACAGCCATGCCATCGCCGGGCTTTTTATTATGACACTCGGTGTTTCGATGTCCGTAAAATCGAACCTCGGCGTTTCTCCGGTCAGCTCGATTCCGTAGGTATCGGAACGGTGATCGCTACTGTTCTCGTCAGATTGATCCTCGGACAAGAAGCATCTCTCGCTCTAAAGAGCTCGTTCACTTTTTATTTGCTATTTATCACCAATCCATTGTTTTGCAAGTTCTACATCTACTTGCAGTGCCATTGCAATTTGTTCAACAGGCAATCCAAGTCTGCTAAGGGCAATCGTACCCTCTTTTTGTGCAAGTCGTTTGCCTTCCGCAATGCCAGATTCAACACCGGCCTCGTACTCAGCTTTTCGCAGTTTCCGTTCTTCCTCTTCTTTGTCATATTCAAAAATACTCATCGCAATTACCTCCGCTTTATTTTTACGAAGAAATTCCGAAAGAATATTCTTATGAATACATTCATCCACAGCTTGCTCTACGGCATCTGCTAATTCGAATTTCTTCGCATATCTTCGAACACAATTTACGTACTGTGCATATTCTTTTAAAGTCTGGCATTGTTCCATGAGTTCGAGATTATGTCCCTCATTAATGTTTATGGTCAGCACTTCCAGTTCCAGTTTTGGATTACCGGATAGATTTTGGAAAGCTTCTGACAAATGGTTTACCCAGCTGTCTTTTTCCTTTTCTGTGCCATTGTAGAATACGATAAACTGTGGTGCCGGTATTTTCTGTAATACGGAAGAGTAAAGAGATTTCTTATCTACCAGTTTCTGATATTCGCTGGAAATATAAAATAGATCACGTAATGGCATATTTGGATTATAAGTTGACTGGTGTTCATAGAGAAACAGGTCTGTATCAATGATAAAAGCCAAATCGTTTTTCATTCCCATATAGATTGCATTTTCCAGTGTCACGATTTCCAGTTTTTCCGGATCATCATAGTGAGCCCCACTGACTGCGTTATAAAGGGACAATAAATTCTTCCGGTCAGAAAACAGCATACGGAATACGGTATCCTTATAGTTACGATGGGTTGTCAGCTGCTTTTTGTGTGCCATAGGCAGTACCTCCTCTTACAGGAGTGTACGAATGTGAGACAGCCATACTGCATTACCTATCTGTCACAATTGGAAACTCCTGCTTTTTAATTGATTTGTTTGAATGAAAAGCATGAATTTCTGAAATGTGAATGAGATAATATAGATGGCATGATGCCAGGAACTTTAAGAAAAATATGCTTTGAAGGTATACTACCATAAAACCCTCAATGTTTCAATAGAAAAGCAAAAAGAAAATAAATACAACATAAGTAATAAGAAACAACAATAAAAAAGAAGCGGTCACATCTGTGATTTTCATTATCACAGGTGTGACCGCTTCAGGTATAATTTTACCACTTATCAAGGTAGATGGTACCCTGGATGCGTTTCATGGTGACATTTTTAGTGGTGTTAATGGTTGGAGATGAATCGCTTTTAGATAAATAGTCATCTATAAACCGAAAATCATTATATCTGGATATGGATCCCATTTTAGTATATGTATATTCATCTGAAACAATAGCTCCCGGAGTTACTGTACCGCTCTGCCAGTCGATAATAGCTTCTTGTTTCTGTACTGTATATTCCGCTTCAACGGCGATGGAAGACTCAGCAATTTTGTAATGACTATCATGTAGAATATAGTTATTTTTTAGCTGTAAAGTATGCTGATGATATAAACATTCAATTTCACCAAAAGCATTGTAATATATATCAGAATTGCACGGTGATACTTCGTAATACTGCATCCAATTGTCCATTGTGATTTCTACTTTCTTTGGAACGATAATGGATCTAATGGGGCTGAATTTGGAGTATATTTTTTTACCCTTTATTTTTTTATAACTTCTGGCTTTATAAAAATACTCTCCAGGTAAGAGGTTTGCATCTATGTAAGAATAATCATCGGGAGAATGATTTTTTTTGAATGTCTTGATTTTACTGTATTTACCGTTTTTTGATGTGGCTCTATATAGTTCCGTACTATAACTATAACCATTAATTTCCATTGAGACACTGTTTTCAGATTTCAAAGAAAGATTACCTAGGAATGGCTTTCCAAGTACTGCTTTTGCGGATTTGACAGGACTGAATTTTCCTTTTTTCTTTCCGTTGACGGCTCTTACTTTAAAATAGTAAGTTTTACCTAACTGAAAATCTGAATCAATTCCGAGATTATAACCTGGAGTGTATGAGGTGCTCCAATATTCAAACTTCCCTTTTTTTGATTTTTTCCAGTAGATTTCGTAGTATTTTGCATGGCGTACTTTTTTCCATTTAAGCTCTATGCCGCCATAATCATGATCTGACTTTGCAGTAAAACCGGTGACTGCACTTGGTTTTTTGGAGGCTGCGGAGGCATTTACTTTTGGGACTGCCAGCAACAGGAAGGCTGCCACAAGAATCAGCAGGGGTGCAAAGTGTTTTTTGGTAAAAATCCTTTGTTTTTTCATGTTCTCTCTCCTTTTTTGGTGAAGATCTTTTTTATTATTATAGAGTCTATAACTCTAAAAGTCAATATAAACAAAAGATATTTATAAAGAGGACAAAATAATGAACAAATCTTAAAAAGTCTCCTTGAATACTGTTGCGTTATTCAGTGTAATAAAATGGGGTATAGCATCATCTGGATCATTAACGGCAGAAACAAGATATATGTTTTGGGGAAGAATAAATAGTTAAGAAATCAGCAGAGCCTGATTTCGGAAAGGCAGAAGAAAAGATGAAAGAGTATTATAAGATTATGGAAGACATTCTGGAAGTTGAATATAGAATAAGAGCAACGGTTTATGTATTAGACGAATTGGAAAAAAGCTACAGTGAGGAAACAAATTTTAAAGAAAAATATCTGCTGTCGGTTTTCAAAGGGGCATTAAGTTCGATTCAGAGTAATGTGCGAGAAACAATCCATTACATAGATCAATTAACAGCAGAAAGTAAACGGAAAAAACAGTAAAAAGAAAACAGGCAATAGGACTTTTTGATAAAGAGTTCTGTTGCCTGTTTATTCCTTTGGATATGGTTGCTGGATGTTGCTTGCCCCGGTAATGTAATCCATTGAGATGTCGTAGAATTTCGCAAGGATCATGATGTTATCAATGGGGATTCTGGTTTTACCACTTTCATAGTCAGAATAGGTTCTTTGCCCTATGTGAAGGAGGTCAGCAACCTTTTGTTGGGTAAGAGCATGATCTTCTCTTATTTCCCTTATGCGTTCGTTATATTTCATCAGATAACCACCTCAAAAACAGTATACTGGAAAGATGTGATTATCTTGACAAATAGAGTTATAAACTCTAAAATAAGATATAAAGGAAGGATAAGGGAGTGATGAAATTATGGATGGATTTGTATAGAGGTATAAGAACCTCATGAAATGCTGTGATCCAGGAGGATAAGGAAAGAAAAGTTCAAAAAATGAAAGATGGAATTATTCGTTTAACGAATAGTTAGTGAGAAGGAGGTATAAACCAATGAAAAAGAAATGCAGAATAGTTGTATTTTTAATTATGTTGGTGGGTTTTCTTGTTATGCCGGCAAAAAATGTAAGTGCAGCTGCCAATATGAATAAAAAGTCCATCAGCATTGATGTGAAGAAGACTTATGCTTTAAAAGTAAGCGGTACAAAACAGAAAATTAAATGGTCAAGCAGTAATCGTAAAATTGCAACAGTTTCTCCCAAAGGTGTAGTTAAGGGAATAAATCCAGGAAAATGTACCGTTACTGCGAAATATGGAAAAAAGAAGCTGACTTGCAAAGTTACGGTCAAAAAAGCACCGCTTTTTTCTGTTTCAAGTTCTAATTATACACTTAAAAGTTCAGCGAAAAAGAGCATAAAAATAACCTATCGTGGTTCTAATACGATTTACTGGCATAATTACAATACAGATATTGTATCGTGTAAATGGAAAAGAGGCTGGGATGGAAATGTAGCTACATTAATTGTTACACCAAAACAGAATGGTACTGCAAAAATCAAGGTGTATGACAAAAAGAAGAAAAAATCTGTGATTATCCATATTACAGTAAATGTTCCGAAATTAAAAAACGATCTGGTTACAAAATTTGGAAATGAAATTAAAAGAATAGGTCTTAAAGCGGAAGGACGTTATGGTTTTATAGATAGCATTAATCAATATACAGATTTGATTGTTCAGTATGATGAAAGCATGGGGACGATTTGCTTTTCATTGATGTATACACATGGGGCTAAGAGTATGCTTCAGGAGATGACAATTTATAGAAACAGTAACAAGTGTCATATAGCTATATATCTATTAAATGGATCAGATGTAATGGGATATGAAAAAACAACCACACGTTCTCAAATTCGACAGTATGGATCTCTTTCCTTTAATTACAATGACAGTACTACAAAGAAAGTTGTGAGTTTATTGGGACGTTCTAAGCCTACAAGCAGTGAACAAAATTCGGTGAATAGACTGTATCGATCGTTCCTGGATTTTTGTGATAACGCAATCCCTGGAAATTATAATGGACACCGAATTTCCATAACAATGAAAAATCTGTTTCCGAACTTCTGATTTTGGAAAATAAACTTTGAAAAAATGAAATTATATTAAAAACAAGGAGATTAAATGAAATGAAAAAAACAGGTACTTTTTTGTTAGCTTGTATGTTAACGCTTTCCATGACCGCATGCGGAAGCAACAATTCGAATGAATCAGCAAATGGAGCAGGCACAGAAGCGGCAGGTGCAGAAACAACTACTACAGAGGCAACAGGTGCAGAAACAACTACTGTTGTAGCGGAGAATACAGAAGCTTCTGCTGCAGAATCGGAAACTGCTGCAGCAACAGATGATACACCAGTCATATCCGTAGGGGAAGAAATGACTACAGATACTTGTGAATTTTCAATTGATTCCATCAATATTACAAATGATGTAATGCCGCCGAAAACAGATGGATTTTATACACATTATCAGGCAGAGTCTGGTAAGGTGTATGTAAATTTTTGTGTAGCATACAAAAATACCACTTCAGGAGATGTGGGAGCAGACGAAGTTGTGTCAGGACAGCTTATCTATGCAGATAAGTATACATATAATGGATTTTCAATTATTGAAGAAGACAGTCGAAGTAATTTCACGTACGCTAATATCACCAATATTGCACCTTTGAGCACCGAGTATGTTCATTATTTATTTGAAGTACCGGAAGAAGTGGAAAGTTCAAATCTTGGTATTAAATTGGAAATGAGCATTGGAGGTTCTAAATATAACGTAGTTGTTCGTGAGGGCAGCGAAGAAAGTACAGAGGCTGCAAAAAATGCAGAAGCAAAAGCGGAAACCAAGAATGAGAAAACAAAAGGTGAAGTTGCGAAGGGAGAAACGGTTACAACCAAAAACAGCGAGTTTAATATTGATTATTCTGATATTACAAATGATGTAATGCCGCCGCAGCCAGCAAATTACTATCATCATTATGAGGCACCTTCAGGTAAAGTTTACGTTGATGTTTGTTTTGCGTATACAAATACTTCAGAAAAAGATGTCAGTGCTGATGAAGTTATTTCTGCAAAATTGAAGTATGCAAATAAATATGACTATACAGGTTTTTCGATGATTGAGGAAGACAGTCGCGGTGATTTTACTTATTCCAATATCACAAATATTTCACCGTTGAGTACGGAATATATTCACTATTTATTTGAAGTGCCGGAAGAGGCTAAAAGCAGCACAGAAAGCGTTGTAGTTACGTTTACTGTTGATGGTAATACTTATACGTATACAGTCAGATAACAGATCAAAACGCATAGTTCTTATAAGGAAATCAAGAAGATAATTTTTGAAGATTATGTTTTGATGGGAGATGAGATAAATGACAAAACGAATAGTGGCAATATTATTAACTGCGGCAATCGCAGCAGCTACGATTACTGCTTGTGGGAAGACAGCAGAAAGTCCGGAAACTACAGCAGTAACAGTTGAAGAGACAGAGACAAAAACAGAAACAGAAACGGTTCAAGAGACAACTGTGGAGGAGACAAAATATTCATCTTCTTATAGTAAAGACAGTTATAGCAGCTCTACAGAGAAGGTTACTTGTTCCATGTGTAATGGTACGGGACTTGTGAAATATTACTATGGTTCCAGTGCACTTGAAGCTGCAATGGATGGTCATGATGATTATGAGTATGGAAAATGTACAAGCTGTGATGGTACAGGATATACTTATATAAAAACGTCAGGAAGTTCAGGGTACGGTAAAAAGACATGCCCAAGCTGTGGTAAAAAAGTCAGCAGACTTATAACAAAGGAAGATGATGTAGGAGTTAATCGAACATGGTGTTCCGAGTGCTGGTATGATTATGAACACTGATATCTGAAAAGTATATTATAGAAAGAGAGATGCGAATGAAAAATTCAAAGAAATTCAAAGAAATTTTGAGTAATTTTGTTCTTTTTTTGGCATTGATGTTTGTGATTAGTGGTTCTGTAGATGTTAAAGCAGCAGCACCGAAGTTAAATAAAAAGAAAATAACCATCTATGTTGGTCATATAAAAAAGCTGAAAGTAAACAATGTCAGAGGAAAAGTAAAATGGGCTTCTTCCCAGAAGAAAGTTGCGGAGGTTTCCTCCAAAGGAATTGTAAAGGGGAAAAAAGCAGGGAGTACAACGATTACAGCAACGGTGGGAAACAAAAGGATGATATGTAATGTCACAGTTAAAAATAATGTATCTGTAAGCAAAAAGACAATGAAACTTTCACCGGGCGAATCAAGAAAAATAAAAATCAAGATTCAGAAACATGTAAATAGTATACGATTTAAGGTTAAGGATCCGAATGTTATTTCTTGCAAATGGGGAAACTGGAAGGGAATGACAATTCCACTGACAATCACAGCAAAACAGTCAGGTTCTACTTATGTGACTATTACAAATACATATAGCAAAGAAAAAGTAAGAGTCAATGTCACGGTTCCCTCTGAGTGGGAGAATGTAGAAGTTGTAATACCGGAAACCATCGGTGAACAGGGTGAGGAGTCAAACCGTATGAAGATCACAAACTACAGCTTTTATCAGACAGCTGGTTGGACAGGCAGTTACTATATGCATGTAGAGTTCAAAATGGTAAAATATGGAAATACAGGAAGGGACAGTTGGGGTGAATACGTTTTCTCTTATGATAAGAACGGAAATATTTTGGATAAATCATTTCTTTATGTATATGGTTTGAAGTTAGGCAAATCTTTTAATGGTGAACTGAGAGTTCCAGAAGGAACAGCGAAGATTGTGTTTATGGAGTATCCAGACACATCAGATACGTCAGATGATACGAAATGGCATTATTCTGATTTGCAGGCGATAGATGATTATGCCGGTAAAGCGGCAGACCATGCAAAGGAAGCATGGAATTGTGCATGTGAAGCCCAAAATTCCCCGATGTTGAGTGTGGCTTATGCCCCGATGGCTTTGTCAGAACTAAAGATAGCAAAAGAGAACATGCAGTATGTATATGATTATGTGATTAAAAAAGAAGATGTAGGTCTGGTGGATGCAGATGGAAATCCTAAAGGAACGTTGCAGGAGAAGACATATGAGGTTTTGAGTATGTTCGATGGAGTGGAAGATTTGACAAAGACAGATGTAGATGCAATTTATAAGATGTCATCTAATGCTATGATAAAAACGTCTATCTACAGAGTTCTGATAGCAAAATTACTTTCATAGAAAGATATGATGATACGAAAGGAAAAATATTTTCAGATATCATAATGCTTAGGCAGCATCCCAAAGTTTGTATAAACCTTCAAATTGATGTAAGATAAAATTACTCAGTTTGGAGGTTTATTTTATGGAAAAGAAAAAGGATTCACCACAAAAGGCAGCTCTCAGAGAAATGATGGGCAACTATCTAAAGGAAAATAATGTAAAGATAAAAGACGGTATCGATGTCAATTCCATCATGCGTGAATTCCAGGATCGTGATATTGTCCAACAGCACCAATTGAAGTATTTAACCGTCAGCTACGAAAAGTCACAAAATTGAAAACCGTATTTCTACTGGATGGCAGCCTGCTGAAAATGCTGTATCTGGAGGTGATGGATATCATGAAAAAATAGACAGAACCTTAAAAAGTCAGGTTCTGTCTTCTGTCCTCAATAACAAATGGTATGTTTTATATAAGAAATTTATATCAGATGGGAGATGACTCCCGCCTCTGCAGGCGGCGAGCAACAAGATTGTATCAGTGGCGGGATTCAATCTCCCATCTGATATAGCCTCCGGCGGATTGCA
>ERZ827156.3748-NODE-3748-length-13277-cov-4.920511_pt1 | contig 13277 bp, 11 predicted proteins | sample MGYA00519919_ERZ827156 | MGnify/ENA primary metagenome ERZ827156 (study PRJEB31778, sample SAMEA3449269) | human gut metagenome | biome: human gut; feature: human-associated habitat; material: faeces | place: United Kingdom | collected 2010/2012 ... | reverse complement strand
TTCAGATTGGCAAGAGCTCCTTGTGTGGGAAGGAGGGCGAGTTCATCATCACGAACTGCCCTGCATTGAACGAAGTGGTGATTGGGAGCAAGAGCTGTGTGATGTTCACATCCTTCCGTCTAGAGAGTAGGAGAGTGGGATGTGAATGATGAATAGAATGCAATCAGCTGAAGACTCTTCTGTTTGGAAAGGAAGAGGAATACAGTCAGTGTTTCTTTGCTTGTCACGTGCTGAGAGTGGAGAGTGAGAATGAAGTGAGGAGATGATGAATAGATTTGCCTTCCCTGAAGAGAGTGGAATTGGGAATAATGTGCTTTGCTCAGTGTATTACAGTTTCCTTCTCTAGTTTCTCTTCTTCTCTTCTCTCAGCAATAGATCTCCCACATCTCACTTTACTGATACTTGGGTTTTCTGCTTGTGATGGAGAATCATTCGGTTATGTCTTCAAGAATGATTTGAATGAGATTAACAGGAACAGTGAATTAGTTATGGAAGGTGAAACCCTGCTGTTCTCATGATGAATAGATCTTCCAGCATTGCAAGTGTGGAGAATGAATAAGTGTTTCCGAAGAATCAAATGCCTTATCGTGGATAGTATTAATAGCGTGAAAAGTGAAGAGTAGATGTGAATGTCGACGTTCAACGCTCAACTGTTGAATTCTCATTTTGTAAATCAATGGTATTCGTGAAGAGTAGTCGCATTACACTGTGCTGATAGTTAGGTTCTCCAAATGTGAAAAGACTGCTTGATAAGTACTCCATCAGTGTTTATGCATATGATTATTTGACTCTTTCCTCTACATACAAGCAGCATCCAAGAGTCCAGTTGATTCTCCATGATGGCCTCACTCCTTCCAAATCACTTCACTGTCACATTTCTGATTCATTCCCATACACACTCCTCGCAATTCTCTCTCTTAAGTGAAAACGACAGCAAGAATCGAAACAACAATTTCACACCATACTAACTCCAATTCCATCACCCTAAGCACCACACAACGCACAGCAAGCGAGAATGAAGCGAGACATGATTACCGCGGTTATTACCCCCCTCTAGCGGAGACCTTCTAGAACTCTACATGCCACTTCACATTTCATTTCATTTCAAACTATTCTACTCACAGAGTATGAAATCGATATTGAGATTGCTTTTCCTATCTATCCTTACCATCTCTCTCATCGCTTCTCCCTGTATTCGCTGCAACCCCCAAACTCACGCATAGCGCTCCACGTGTATGCTCAGGAAGAGGAGGTGGAGACGCCTGAGGCGACGGAAGAGGAATCGGGCATGGAGACCTACGAGTTCCAGACGGAGGTGAACCGCCTGATGGATATCATCATCAACTCGCTGTACCAGAACAAGGACGTCTTCCTGCGTGAAGTCATCTCCAACGCGGCCGATGCCCTGGACAAGGTCCGTTTCCTGTCCCTCACCGACAAGAGCGTAAGTGGTGTTTTCGCTGTGCATGAACGTGATGAACCGAACGTGCGAGGGCAGAGATCTCCAGGAACAGTCCTCGGACTGACGAACCCTCCTGGTCCTCTGTCCGGATGAGCTCCCGGGCGCCAAAACGCGGTCTGATTCATGCTTTTGCTGTGGGCCGTTCTCATTCTCTGTAGATCCTGGGCGACGACTCGGCCGATGACCTGGACATCCGCGTGAAGTTCGACGAGGAGGCGGGCACGCTGACCATCACCGATAAGGGTATCGGTATGACCAAGCAGGACCTGATCGAGAATCTGGGCACGGTGGCGAAGTCGGGCACGACGCAGTTCGTGGAGAAGATGGCGGCGGGCGCGGACCTGAGCATGATCGGTCAGTTCGGCGTGGGCTTCTACTCGGTGTACCTGGTGGCGGACCGCGTGGTGGTTCGCTCGAAGAACGACGAGGACGTGCAGCACATCTGGGAGTCCTCGGCGGACTCGACGTTCAAGGTGGGCGTGGACCCCGAGGGCAACACGCTGGGCCGCGGCACGGAGATCACGCTGTACCTGAAGGACGACGCGAAGGAGTACCTGGACGCGGACAAGCTGGAGGGCCTGATCAAGAAGTACTCGGAGTTCATCACGTTCCCGATCTACCTGTACAAGAGCCACACGGAGACGGTGGAGGTGCCGGTGGAGGAGGAGGAAGAGGAGGACGTGTTCGAGGGCGAGGACCTGGAGGAGAACGAGGAGGAGAAGGAAGAGGAGGAGGCGGAGAGCGAGAAGCCGAAGACGCGCACGGAGGAGAAGACGGTGTGGGAGTGGGAGCTGATGAACCCGCAGAAGGCGATCTGGTCGCGCGACAAGAGCGAGATCACGGACGAGGAGTACACGAACTTCTACAAGACGCTGGTGCGCAACAGCGAGCAGGAGCCGCTGACGTGGACGCACTTCAAGGCGGAGGGTGAGATCGACTTCAAGTGCATCCTGTACCTGCCGAAGAAGGCGGCCGCCGACCTGTACGAGGACTTCTACCACAAGAAGATGCAGAACCTGCACCTGTACGTGCGCAAGGTGCTGATCGCCGACTCCTTCGACGACCTGCTGCCGCGCTACCTGTCGTTCGTGGTGGGCGTGGTGGACTCGGACGACCTGCCGCTGAACGTGTCGCGCGAGCAGCTGTCGCAGGACAAGGTGCTGAAGGTGATGGGCAAGAAGATCGTGCGCAAGGCCATCGAGATGATCAAGAAGCTGGCGGAGGAGAAGCCCGCTGAGGAGAAGCCTGCTGAGGAGGCGGAGAAGACGGAGGAGGCGACGGAACCGAAGGAGGAGGCGAAGAGCGTGGAGGAGGACAACGCGAACTACATCGAGCTGTGGGAGCAGTTCGGCAAGAGCCTGAAGATCGGCGTGATCGAGGACAGCGCGAACCGCAACAAGCTGGCGAAGCTGCTGCGCTACAAGACGTCGCTGTCGGAGGGCAAGTGGACGAGCCTGGATCACTACGTGGAGCGCATGAAGGACTGGCAGAAGCAGATCTACTACGTGAGCGCGGACTCCGTGGAGAAGGCGGAGAGCTCGATGTTCCTGGACGCGTTCAAGAGGCGCGGCGTGGAGGTGCTGTACTTCACGGAGCCGATCGACGAGTACGTGGCGCAGAACCTGCGTGAGTTCAGCGGCAAGAGCCTGCAGGACATCACGAAGGAGGGCGTGGAGTTCGGCGACGAGAAGGAGCACGCGAAGAAGGTGCAGAAGGAGTACGAGAACCGCTTCGAGGTGCTGACGAGCTGGATGAAGGAGCTACTGGGCGACAAGGTGGACAAGGTGGAGGTGACGGCGACGCTGGAGTCTGCGCCGGCGGTGCTGAGCACGTCGAAGTACGGCTACTCGGCGACGATGGAGCGCATCATGAAGTCGCAGGCGCTGCAGAACCCCGAGAAGGCGAAGTACCTGAAGGCGCACAAGATCATGCTGCTGAACCCGCGCCATCCCATCATCTCGAACCTGAAGCAGCTAGTGGAGGAGGACCCGGAGAGCGACGTGGCGCGCGACCTGGCGAACCTGCTGTACGACAGCTCGCTGATGAACTCCGGCTTCATGATCGACGAGCCGAACGAGTTCGCCACGCGTCTGTACGGTCTGATGAAGGAGTCGCTGCAGCTGGACTCGCTGGACCTGGAGCCCGAGGTGGAGCTGCCCGAGGAGCCTGAGGAGCCCGAGAAGGAGGAGGAGGAAGACGAGAACACGATCAAGTTCGATTCCTCGAACAGCGAGCAGATGGACGAGGAGGAGTTCAGAGCGCAGTTGAAGAAGGACAGAGAGCAGAGTGAGGACGAGGACGAGCTGTAATTGCGTGTTTGTTGAACAAAGAGGGGAGAAGTACTGGGAGAGTGCGCCAATATCTAGGTGTGAAGAAGGAGGATGAACAGGACTTCCATTGATCTTTGCATCCACCTTGCTTTGAAACGCAGCACTGGGGAGAATTGCGGTTGCGAGAAGGGGAAGGTCTACGGGTGAAGGAGGCAGAGGAGGAGGACTCTCAAGAGTGATGTGATACACATACTTGAAGGACTCACTGTCCTCGCCATTCGCACTAAGAGTGGTGAGCTTGGGCAAGTCTAGTCCGTAAGCCGGATTGGGATGGACTACTGCGCAGAACCAATGTGGAGGACTCAACGTCTTCATCGAAGCAGAACGCCTGCAACCCGAGTCGAATGGAAGTCAATTCAGGCAAGTCTATTCATCATGCAAAGCCCGTAGTGACACTCTCAAACGCAGCATGCGAACAATACGCGAAAACACCAACTCCAAATCGAAGGGAAGTCAGTTTTGGCAAGTCTATTCCTTATTCTTTGCACATCCCGTCCACTGCTCAGTTTCAAGGAAGCGTAGCAAAAGTCCAGACTCCATTCTTCGAGATCTCCCATCTCGATCACCTCCAATGAAGGCACGTTCTCAATCACACACACAGAGTAGTCGGTGAACGAGAAGGCTCCAATCTTCAACTCCTTCAGATTCTCGCAATCCTTCAGAGTGAAGGAGTGCTTCGTATCATACCCCATTTCTCTCCGGAAGCTCAGCGATCCAATCACCACTCTCTCCAGCCTCTTTAATCCAACCATCTTCACGACATCCACGTACTTGAAGCACTCGTCACCCACTTTCACCTCACGGATGCTGGGAAACAGAGACATGTCAAGGGTTTTGCGCTCCTTCCCGTTGCAGCTCTTGTCCTCCACAACCAACTCCTCCACAAAGAAGTGAATGCACTGGATACTTGGCGTGAGCACAACCCGTTTGTTGATTGCACCATCGTTCAGCCACTTCCCTTCATACACGGTGTTGCCTTTGCGGTCGTATTCAATGCCTCGGCCCCACCGATTTCCTTCAAACCACTCGCCTTCATATTCTGGCTTTTGGATATCGGAGTAGTAACGAGTGCCATAGCACACATTCACTTCGCCAATTCGGAATCCCTCATACGCCATTCTGTTCTCACTGTCATACAACACACCCCAGCCATAGGGTTTGTTGTTCAACACATCTCCTTCCCATCTCTCTCCATCGTCATTCAAATCCAACACTTGAGCATGTTCAATTCCCTTTACACTCTCTCCATTCACTTTCAGCAGTTTGTGTGACGCAATATCGACTTCGATCACCTTCTCCACGCTCCACTGAATGAGGAGCGAGGGAGACTTCTCAATGACTCCCTGATAGTACCAATTCACATTGTCCTGATGGAATAAGACCACGTAAGCCGACTGCCTCCACTTCTCCAACACACCATCAAACACCTCCTGGCTCTTCAGCATCTTCACAGACCGAGCCAACACTTCACTCTTCATTCTCTCCACAGAGTCCTTCACAAAGGGATGCTACTCATCAGCCGCCCATTCCATTGTTCACCTTCATCAAATCACCCACGCTCCATCGCTCATTCACATCCTTTGCCAAACACTTGCGGAGAAAGTCACACATCTCCTCTGAAATCCCGTCAAACTCCTCAAAGGGGAACTCATAGCTACTCATCGACTGAGGCAGTTTGGATTCATCACGACCGGGGTAGGGGTTCACTCGACTCAGCTCGATCAACGAAATGCCAAGAGACCACACATCGCTCTTCTCAACAAACTTGCCGTCATACACTTCTGGAGCACAATAGCGAATTCCGTCATACTCCTTGCCCTTCGTTGAATAGCACTGCAAATGCGTCGTTAAACCATAGCAGCACAGTTTCAGAGCTCCAGTCTCCAGGAGAAGCAAGTTCTCTGGTCTCACACTCTATTCTGTTGTTTTTAATACGAAATATCTACTCCATGCAAGATCCCGTTCTTGTGAAGGTAGTCCAATCCCAACAAACAACTGCTGGCGATTTCACGCAATTCGTCATTTGTCCAGAAATACTTGTATATTGTGATTTCCTGAAGTGATTTGAAACTATTGGTCTCCAATGCAATCTATTCTGTCACCACTCCATAGCATCACTACATTCAGAGTATCATCCGTTGCTGCAACATCACAGTATCTCATAACAAACTCAGAATTGCAGCTTTTCAGTACTTCTATTGATCTCTGGACTCGCTCCATATCGGATGCACTCTCTACGCGGATCCTTACCATCTTCTCCATTTCATTCCTTCTTTCAGCATAGGATCCATCCACGATCTCCATATCGCTCATTTTCCCCTTCCTTTTGTTGTGACCCATATCGGGACTAATTTGGTCACTTCTGTGTTCTTGCGGTTATTGTAACGAATTCCTTTCCATTGAACAGGCCACTCCGTTTGTATGATAGTGTACTACTCTGAAACTTCATCTCAAACATGCATTTCAAAACAAACAGGGAAATGGAAGTACTGGGCAAGGGCACCAATATCTACTGACGAAATGATTCAAGTATGATTACTTCCCGTGACATGCACAAAGTCCTTATGACGGAATGCATTCTCCCGAAACAACGATTGCGTGCTTTCTGGAAGGAAAGGGATTCTCTTCACTACCATCTGCTTTCTAGTGGCTTTTTCGACTGCTCTGTAGGTAGTAAACAAACCACTAACCGTCATTCCTAACACGCCGGGATATCTGCCTTTCCTGTTCTCGGTCTCGATTTCTTGAGCGGTTCGTATTTCCGTCAAATACAGATGTGTTCACAGGAACGGATTCAATGAACGCTGCCCAGTCACAAGCTTAATGAATACACAAATGGGGTTGTTTTTTGGCACTCCGCTTAAAACCTCACTTGCTCATTTTTCTTTTCGCAGCGTTCGCAGCGTTGCCCCACTCCTTCCGAAGCCCTTCCGGTTTGGTTATTTCTCCCGTCCCCAACCCAACAATGGCCTATAACGACTATTCCCCTAATCTTCCCTATTACTCCGTCTTCGATGATTTCCAACAGCAGAGATGCAGCCTATCATTAACTGACGGTTGCTACGCTGATTACGAATCCCATCGAAGCGATTCTTCATCCCTGCTTTGCAACGACTTTTCTTCCAGCAGCTTCGATAACTACACGAATGCTTATGAACCGTATGGTTGTACGGCGTATAGCGATGTTTTTCCGTTGTCGATGACTTCAGGTATGGCGTATTCTCTATGCCCTGATGAGTAGCGCGTCGTTCTCCTTTGAATTATCCCCGCTTTTCCATGTATAATGACTGTGATGTGTATCCCCATGCAACTTACCCTTATCCCTTTTCTTGCGATCAGTAGCTGTGGATTCTGTTCACTAAGACGTAGAATGAATACCACTTCCTTTACTTATCCGTTAAGAGCCTTTGAGAAGCCTAGCAGTCGAGTGAATCAAAACAGGATTCAGTATCGTTCTCCTGCATTGCTTCCTGACCGTCCGCTCCCTGTAAGGAGAAGAGACGGATCGTCATTTCCCTATTATGTAACCGCCGAGCAAACAGCAAATCCCATTTCAACAGAAAAGCAGAAATACAAAACGCGACTGTGTGTCAACTTCCAGAATGGGTATTGCAAGTATGGAAGCATGTGCCGATTTGCTCATGGCGAAAAGGAGCTGCGCACGTCCTATCATCAGTAGTGACGCTGTTTGTTCAACAATTAACAGAATGGAGCGGTTCTTGTTCTTCAGATTCTCCGTCGCTATAGCGGGAATACTAGATTCGTTTTGATATGTTGGATGTGAGCGTCACAATGTGAAGCGTAGGAACGGGAATAGTGTCCTATCCTGGGTATTAGCATTCCTTCTGCTTTGCGCGAGCGCCCTAAGTCGTTCCGTTGTGGCTTTCTCCGAAGCAATCCTTCTTGTTGTTATTCTATGCGAACTGAGTCAGGGTGCTGCTATCTCGCGGTTTTGCGGCTATGCAAATATTGCACTCTCTACTGTAATCATTACAGGAGATTTGGTTGCCTCCTTCGTTTCGTGGAAGGTAATCTCGTTCATTGGCACTCCCCTCTAGTGGTTACAGGCTCTGGGATTCGAATCACTGCGAACATGGACGGTATCGACGTACTCCTTCATTGTTGAGGTGCTCATTGTTGTTTTCGCCCTCATTGCGGTTCTCAAGAAAGAACAGGATGAAAAGGTATTCTCTCCTCTCCCTGTGACACGTAGCCCACCACGAGGAAGAGAGTATTGCCCATGTGGTCATTCCGCCTGTTCCTGCTGCTCTCCTTCTTGTCCTGCTACTCCATCTCAAACTACGTCCCACTGCTTCTTCTTGTGGCCATATCCCAGCGTGCCTCCCTCTCCAAGCGAGCAAGCTGCGTCATCTTCTGGGTCCTTGCCGTGACCTTCCTCGTCCAGTTCCCCTCTCCTCTCCCCATCACCCCTAGAGCGGCAGTCACCAGCCTGTTCGGGTTCTTCCCCCACCCCTCCTCCTTCCTTTCCATCCTCTTCCATCTCTTCGGCAAGAACACGCCCGCTTTCAGCCCCTTCTCCCTCTTGACGCGGCTCTTCTTCTGCGTCGCCATGGCCGCTCTCCCCTTCGTGCGTGACGACGTGGTCCTCTCCGACGAGTCGATTCCCCTCTCCACCACCGCCGTGACCGGCAAGGGCATTTTCTTCCTCCTTCTCTCCAAGTTGTCTCACTTCACGCCTCTCACTCCCAGGCCCGTCTTCTACTCGCTCTACTACGTGATCCTGCTCCTCTGGGTCTTCCTCTTCCCCAGCGTCTTCTCCTTCCCGCTCGTCCTGCTGGCGCTGGTCGACCTGCTCCTCACGCGCACCTCCGACCGCCTCATCACACGCCAGTACATCATGACCTACCTGCAGTCCCACACCAGTCCGCAAGACAACCAGGAGGGTCATCAGGAGGACCACCACGACGGACTCGTGGACATGGTGTTGGAGTCGCTGCTGGAGCGCTGCGTGCTGCTGCCCAACGCGCTCTGGCGTCTGATCACCCTGGCCTACCTCTTCCTCCTCCAGCTTCACAGCTTCTTCGCCTCTGTGGACGTCACCTACGGCATCTCTGCCCCGCGCTGGCTGCTCGCGCTCTTCGGCAACCGCCTCGGCGCGGCCTACGCGCACGACAAGTACATCCAGCTCCTGCTGCTCTGCGCGTTGTATGCCTACTCCCTCGTTGCGGTGCGCGGCGACGCTAACGCCTAGTTCTACACGCGCTACGACGTGAAGGCCGTGATCCGCCTCTCCTACCAGTGCATCCAGAGCGACTCGCTGCACTCCGCCGCCTTCACTACACTGCAGGCCGTCTACCGCGTGCTCAACAACCTGGTCCGCGTGGCGCTGCTCGCCCTCCTCGCCGTCTCCGTCGACGCCTCGCTCGCCGTGGTCACGCTCGTCTTCCTGCTGGAGACGCTCGCCTCGCGCAACCACCTTACTGTCTTCCTGGCGGCACTGGCAGCGCTGGTCAAGCTGTACGCCGCGGTGTTCCTCGGAGTGCGTCTCTCCTCTTCCCCTCACCTTCAGCCGAATGCCGGCGCCAAGAAGCCCTTCAGCCTCTTCGGCCTCGAGGGCGTCTTCGACCCGCAGAAGCCCGCGGCGCCTCTCTCCCTGCTCCCCGTGAACCTGCTCGTCCCCTTCCTAGTCTTCCTCCTCTCCGCCTACTCCTTCGTCAGTCATCGCTACACCGCCACCGCCCGACGGTTCTTCTCCTCTCCTCCCCTCACTCGCAGCAGCGTGTTCCAGGCCCTCAAATCACTCTCCACGCCTCTCCAACTCTCCGTAGGACCCTCATCCCTCATCAACGCTAGTTCCGCTTCCTCCTCATGTGGCTCGTCATTATCGCCGCCACGCTCGCCACCACGCCCAACGCGCTCACGGCCGTCTTCCTCGCCGTCGCCCTCATCACCACCATCCTCCACGTCCTCAACCGCGCCTCCAAGCCCATGGTCACCTTCCTCTGCAGCCTCACCCTCCTCGCCGCCTGCGCCAGCTACTTCGAGCCGCTCGTTACCGTCCTCGGGCTGAAACTGCCGCCCGTTCTGGCGCGTCTGGAGTGGGGCGCCTTCGTCTCCACACACTCCATGCGTTGTCCTCGACCCGTGTGCTGAGGTCTAGACGATGACGTGCACTCGGGCCGCGTGTTCTCCGCCGTCTTCCCCGCACTGCTCGCCTTCTTCACCTTCTATCTCTACACCTTCAGCGCACTCCACCAACCCGTTCAGCGCTCCGCCACCGCCTTCGTCTCCCAGGACGACGACCACATCAAGGTGGGCGTTTCGGAGCGACGTAACGCCCAGGCGATCCAGGTGCCGTTGCTGTCCGCGCCGGCGGAGGCGGACCGCTCGCTCCAAGCGACCCTCGGCCTCCACCACTTCCGCTGCGTAACGGTGATCGAGAGCGGGCTGTACCTCCTCGGCGTGGCACTCGCGCTGCGGCTGATCCTGCTGCACTCCACGCTCTTCTCCGCCTCGCTGCTCTTCTTCCTTCTGGTGCGAGCCCCTCCGCCTCTTCATCGTAGTTCTACACGCTCGGCGCGCCATTCCCCTGGGCCCACTCCTCTCACTACATGGTCCTCCCCGTGTGCCTCTTCGTCCTCGCGCAGTACTTCGGCTCCTTCCCCTTCATCTCTCATCTCTCCAGCACCGCCCTCTCCATCTGCCGCATGGTGGGTCTCTGCCCCGCCGAGCCGCTCGTGTCCGTGACCGAGTCGCTCGTTCTCTTCTCGCACGAGGCCGCAGGGGTGTTCACCTTCAACACCCGCACGCTGTTCGCGTTCATCGCCATCGCCTTCATCTGCCTGGCCATGAACGCCGTGCACACCGACCGCGTCGCCGCCTGCTACGTGGCTGTTCCCTTGCGCCGTGAGTCGTAGATGGCCGTGGTGTCCTGCTTCGCCCGGTGCGCGGGCGGGAAGGAGAAGGACCCGTCGACGGAGGCGGAGGAGCTGGCAGCCATCCGCAAGGAGGAGGAGGAGCTGATGGACAGCATCGCCTGCCTCCAGCCCAGCACCGACTCCCTCTCTCCCTCGGACGCCACGCCCTCCACGGATGCCTCCTCCCCGTCTGAAGCCACTCCCGCCGATGCGTCGTCGGATGCGTCGTCGCCGTTGGCCGCGCGCGTGCCGCTGAAGAAGGACCGGCACCTCGTGCACCGCCTGAGGCGCACGGAGCAACGGCTGCAGCAGCTGAAGAAGAGGCGCGACGCGCTGCAGCGGTCGGCGCAGCGGCGCGCGGTGTACGGCGACACGGTGCGGCGGCTGAAGGCGTCGGTGGTGCAGCTGTACCACGCGATGGTCGCCAACACGCCCGTGCTGGTGAAGGGCTTCATCCTCGTCTTCCTGGGACTGTCCGGTGGTCGTGCCTTCCGTGGTTGACGTGTAGCCGGCATGAACTCGCTGAACGGCCTGGTGAACCTGGCGATGCTCGGCGTGCTGCTGTTCTGCCCGAACCGCCTGCGCGGCGTGATGGTGACCAACCTGACGTGGGTGCTGTTGCAGTTCGTATGGATCGCCGTGCGCCCGCAGGACTGGCTGCCGCGCCTCAAGGGCGTGAAGCTGAGCAACGAGTGGAAGCACTACCTGCTGATCGAGTTCGTGGACTCGTCTTACCTGTATCGTGACATCCTGTGCTTCTTCTGCTTCTCCATCCTCGTCACGGCACTCAGCGCCACGCAGGAGGCCAAGGAAGTGGTGGAGGAGGAAGCGAAGGTGGAGAAGGAAGACTCATTCTGGAAGGCCGTAGCCGTTTTTCTCTTCCTTTCCCGTAGATCCGCTATGTGAGCATCTTCCTGCTCGACGAGCTCTTTGTCATCCTTCTCTTCCTCGTCACCCTCGCCTCGCCCTCGCTCTTCTCCCTCTGTTACTTCGCCTTCTCCCTCCTCCTTCTCTATTCCCCCTCCTCCCGCGCCAAGAGTCGCATCCTCTCCGCTCTCACGCTCCTCCTCTTCATCAACATGGCTCTTCTCTCCCTCTTCCAGCTTCCCTTCTTCCCCAGCCTCACGCGCCACTCCGGCTGGCTCGGCCTCCTCGAGTCCTTCGGCATTCGCAAGTGGATGTCCGACGCCTATGACGGTATGGCCATGTGTCTGCAGAGCGGCGTCGTCAGAACCGCGCAAACCGTTGTGAAATGCCAGAAATACGCCTCCTTCTCCGCCATGGGGTTCTATGTGACGCTGCTCGTTCTCTTCTATCTCTACGTCCGCCTCACGAAGCCTCTTGAACCATAGGACGCGATTCTGCGCAGCGAGGCCTACCGCTCCTTGCACGCCGAACTCGACGGGGATTCTGCCGTGGTGCAGCTGCGACACGAGGCACTTCTGCAGGGCCTGGTGTCCAGCTATCTGTCGTTGAAGAAGAGTGCTGCTGTGAAGAGGCTGTGAGGCGTAGATCTGCAGGATGTGGAGCAGAGACTCTACGAGAAGCTGAAGCACACCGTGGGCAAGGTGGAGATCGTGCAGGGTGCCGTGTACAACCAGGGTGGGTTCGGCGACGCGGGCTGAGGCGCAGAAAGCAAGGGCGACTACGTGGCGCCTTCCACCTGCGAGGCGGTGGGTGTGGAGAGCGCGTGCTGCACGCTGCGTCTCTGCTTCCCCGCCTCGGCGCCGCTCGGCGAGCTGACGGGCATCGTGGTGGCGAACCAGCGCGCGACGGAGGTGGATTTGGATGAGCGGACTCAGAGGCAGCTGGCGGTGCTGGACGCGCAGGAGGAAGAGTTCTTCTACGGCCCGGCGGACTTCCAGGTGGCGCCGCGGCCGGAGGAGGAGGCGGTGGAGGTGACCCTGCGGCACAACTGCCTGCTTCCGGACAGCGAGTACTCCTTCGTGGTGTACTGCGTCTACAACGAGCTGTGCATCACGCCGCCGGTGGTGGTGAACGCCGTGCGCACGCCGAGCGAGGCCATTCCGCGGGCGGCGGGCGACAAGCTGTCGGTGATTTACCACTGCTGCTGTTACGCCGGCCTGGCGCAGACAGAGGTGGAGATCGACCTGTCGGCGCACGAGTTGGTGGTCCTGTCGGTGGACCGCGAGGCCCGCGCCATCGCGCTGCTCAGCCCCACCTACGCCTTCAACCGCGTCATTCCCCTGCGCTCCGTCTGCGACGTCCGCCTCGTGGTGCAGGACGAGCGCCGCGGCGCGCTGGTGACCGTAGCGCTCGCGTGATGCGTCAATGGTAGTTCCTGAACGAGATGAAGCTGCCCGTGCACCTGTGCCTGCAGTCCACCGACTTCAGCACGCTCTTCGACCCGCAGGCCTTCTGCGCCGCCGTGACGCCCTTCCTCCCCTTCCCCTCCGTGCTCGCCACAGCGCGGTCTCACTCGCAGAAGGAGCTGCCCACGAAGGTCATCCGTAAGGAGAAGCGTTCGCTGTCGCAGCAGGCGTGGGAGTACCTGCGCGGGCTGGTCGTGGCGCCGAACAGCTTCCAGTCGACGCGGACGACGCTGAAGCAGTACGAGTACATCATCGCCGTCTATCTCTGCTTCCT
>ERZ827156.3744-NODE-3744-length-13288-cov-4.368397_pt1 | contig 13288 bp, 18 predicted proteins | sample MGYA00519919_ERZ827156 | MGnify/ENA primary metagenome ERZ827156 (study PRJEB31778, sample SAMEA3449269) | human gut metagenome | biome: human gut; feature: human-associated habitat; material: faeces | place: United Kingdom | collected 2010/2012 ... | reverse complement strand
GAGATTGAGAATGTGCCTTCTTTGGAAGTGATTGAAATGGGAGAATTGAAAGAAGGGAGTGCCAGCTTCTTTCATGCATCATTGGAATTGAAGAGTGATTATGAAGGAATGAAATGATGAATAGACTTGCCCAGTTTGAAATCACTTCTGTTTGGTTATTGTGCATTCAATAACTGTTCTCGTGTAGTGTTTGAGAGTGAGTGAATTAAAGAGAGAATTATTAATAGACTTGCCGGAATTGACTTCTATTCGATTAGGAGGATGGGCTCTCTATTTCCAGTTTGAAGGGTCTGAATTGATCATGCGAAGTACCATTAGTAGTTGGGGATAAGAATGAGATTTGCCTAAACTCACTACACTTACTACTGAAGGCAAGTATAGTAGTTCTTTCCTGAATGCTTGCTTTGTCACTCTTGAAAGTAACTACTGTGAATCATCATAACAGCTAGACATGCCTTCTCTTTCCACTGTGATTCTCCCAGATGCCTTTTACAACAGAACCACTATTCGTGTGAATAGTAGGGGACTGAATGAATAATAAACCATAGATGTCGGAGAGTTGATTAATCATCCCGCAATGCCACACCACAATCCAAATGCCAGTATCCATAATACAGAAGAGCTGATACATCTATCAGTATCCGTATCGCAGATCATTATTGATTGTGATTGCTGCAATGATATGCAATTGACCAGTCTCGATTTCTCACGCTTCAGTAATCTTACTATGATTAGAATTGGATCTCATTCTCTTCGTTACGTGAATGAAGTGAGGATTGTTTCATTGGGACAATTAGAGAAAGTGGTGATTGATAATGGGTGCTTTACGAAGTGTGACAATACGTTCAATCCAAATCGTCATTTCTACTTAAAGAACTGTGAGAGACTGAGAAAACTGAAGATTGGTCGTAATTCATTCTCTGATTACTCAGTGTGCGAGATTGACAACCTGCCTTCTTTGGAAGAAATAAAGATTGGAGCATTGGGTGTCAGTACTTGTAGTTTCTGTTATGCTTCATTGGAATTGAATAGTAGAATCGCCAAATTGTTAATTATACATAGACCTCCCAAAGCTGAGATCACTTCTCTTTGGTTATTACGCTTTCGGTAATTGTTCTCGTGCAGTGTTTAAGAGTGTTCAATTGAATATCAAAGTGATCAATAGAATTGCCTGAATTGACTTCCATTCAATGTGATTACTATTCATTCCAGTTTAGTGAGGAGTATAACTCATCCGAGTTAATCATGCAAGGTGCTTCTCTCCAACCCAAGTCACCACTAGATCTTCCCAAACTCACCATACTCACTACCAGTAATGAAGGCAACACCTTCCGCTATTGCCGCCACATCACTCTCGAAAGCACGTTTCCAGTACTACCAATAACCAATAGACATGCCTTCTCTCACAGAAGTCTATCTTCCCAACGCATTCCAGTATCGTGATGATGTTACTCAGTCAAGTCCTGTTCCACCTTCGTTCATCACTCTTAGACATTGGTGTTCTTTCCCGCTTCTTCTTTCCTCTTTGTTTCACACATTTAACCTTTGTTATGCTTATCAATGGAGTGTGCTATACTTCAGTAAGAGTCGTGGCTCTTTTGGGAATTAATACTCTCCTTGACAAACGCTGTTTCTTTCAACAAACAAATCAATTCTGTGTATTAGAACATAAGCAATGCCGAGAACAAGAACAGCGACCAGTCAGAATGCCGCTCCAAGACGAGAAGGAAGGGGAAATGCTTGGACAGACGAAAAGGTTGATTACCTTGCATCCCTTTTCTCCGAGGCTTGGAGAGGGCTAGGTTACGACGATGCCGAGTACCGTAATGATGCTTTCCGCTTCAGAGAGCATGCTGTAGGTACTCAGCAGTGGGGCAATCTGCGTGAAAGGTACTTGGAACGCTTCCCTGAGGAGACGAATAGGTCTGTGGGAGCGCTGCATACCAAAGTCAAGAAATAAGATCGAGGATGTTTACTAAGTCTGGAAGACTTGATGTATTTCGTCACTTCGGATCAGATTGAACAGGAGTTCACCAGCATGTCTGATCTGAAGAATGACGTGGCCGGTGGGAAAACGACTAAGCAGTCGTCGATCAGCACCTTCCTTTCGTCGAAGCGCCCTGTTCCGGATACTCCCTCCGTTGAGCCCGTGCCGAAGATTCCTCTTCTCGCATCTCCCTTTCCAGAGGAGAGGAACATCGTGCTGTTCCTACCGAAGGAACTGGAGGAATCTGTTGGGTACTTTCCCATCAAACCCCACATGGTGATGAAGGTGATGAGAGTGTTGTTGACCGACATCGCTATGACGTGGCGAAGACGCGGCAACAGCCTCCATCTGTACTGGGATACTGAGATTGCATCTTACGGTGTAATCGATAAGTATCTGCCGAAGATCTGCAAGAACGTCAAGGCAATGCTGAAATGCCTGACCAGCCTCTTCACCGACTACTCCTTTTCCTGCGACTGTTGGTCCACCCTCAAAGCGGGCTTCAAGGCCGTCTGCTTCTTCCTTCACGTGTACTTCGAGAAGCAGTACTACTCCTTCCATCCTCGATGTCGTGCCCATCGAGGATGGCAGTGCCTTCTCAATTGACGAGTCCTTCAAGAGGATCTGCGGAGTATGGGCTGTCTCCGAAAGCCCTGATCACCACGGACAACGTCGCCTGCTTCAAGGAGTCCAGACTGTGCTGCATGGCGCGCTCCATCAATACAGCGTGCAGACACCATATAGATATTGATACGAAAGAATTAGGATCGTCTTCCATACGATAACATACAAATGAACCAATATAACACAAGACGGTTAACACTCCTGCCCCTGGCTTCTACGCCAGACAGCACATGATTGTACGAATGATAATAACAGACAGAACAATACCTTACATATTTCAGTTTCAGACGAACAGAAATAATGAAACTTGAACACCAGAACCGAGATGACGAAAAAACACCCCATTTCTCCCCTCCGGATTTCCACTTTTCGAGCATCTTTCACAATCCAATGCTGTCTCGCGCTAGCCGTTCCATTCGCGCTGTCCAGAGAGGGTGCATTCGCTTCGCACCGCCGGCTCTGATCCGCGGCGCATCGACTGGGAAGACGGAGAATCCCAACCATCCCACGCCCCTGTCGATTGAAAAATTGAAGTACTATGCCGAATCGCAGGACAACATGCCCGTACGCCTCTCCCTGGCCAAGTTCATCTCCACGGAGCTTCCCATTCGTTTTGCCGTGACCAGCCTTTTCACCCCATCATAAGTAGGCGACGACGTCTGTGCTGAGCTCGCTTCCCTGCCAGCTGTGCGATATGCCCGCCACGATCGATTTGATTTCGCTGTACAACCGCTGCCAGGGCGAGATCACGAACATGAAGATTCCCAAGACGATTGTGGAGGATACCGAGTTCACCGCCAAATTGGGCCGTGTCCAGCGCGATCTGCAGCACGTGTACCCGCTCATGGCTGCCGGTGTGTGCCAGCTGAAGCAAAAGCGCTGCGAGAGGGTGAGCGTGGAGAATGGACAATCACAAGCAGGAAAAGAACCCGCTGACGGAATTCGAGAACGAAATGATCAACGTGTCGCTGGACGACTTCGTGTCGCTGCACATCTCGATCATCATGCTTCTCGGCCAATACGTGAAGAGTCTGGCCCGTCCCGGTTCTTCTTCCTCCTGCCCGTGAGGCGTAGGCGGCCGCATCCAAAACATCGACTTCTCGACGATCCAGAAGGCGATCGACCGGAGCACGACGCTGACGGAGAAGTTCTACGGCCAGGCGCCGTCTGTGCGAATCCTGTTCGCGAAGAAGATGCGGTGAGTGAGGGACGAGGGCGTGATGCGCAGACCGTTCGACTATATTCCCTCGCACATGCATCACATGATCTTCGAGATCATGAAGAACTCGATGCGCGCCACCATGGAGCAGATGGCGAAGCTGGGGAAGAAGGAGCCCGAGCCGGTGAATGTGATCATCTCCCACGGCGAGAACGACATCACCATCAAGGTTAGGAAGAGAAGAGTAGGTGATGGGTAGATTTCGGATCTGGGTGGTGGCATTCCGCGATCTGAGATGTCGAAGGTGTGGAACTACACGTACACGTCGGCGGCGCCTCCGCCATGGATCAACCGGTATTTCCGGTACTACGACGAGACGGAGCACGACCTGTACCTGAACAGCCATGTCAATTTCGACAAGTACGAGTTCATGGGCGAGGGCAAGGAGAACAAGTTCTACACGCACTCTGCAACGCATGCGATCCGCAGCAACAAGATCGACAGTGATAGTGGGCACATTGATGATCTGCTGTCCTACTCTCCCGTGATGCGTGACCACTACGCCGGACTGGGATACGGCCTCCCCGTGTCGCGCATCTACTCGCGGTACTTTGGAGGCGAATTGAAGGTGGAGGAAGTGGAAGGGAGTGAGGTGTAGTTGTTCTCGATGGAGGGATACGGAACGGACGTCTATCTGTACTTGAGCAGTCTGAGCGACGAGCTGGAGCAATTCTGCACTTCGGTCTAGAGCCCCATTCTATTTGTACTCTATTTCGCTCTGTTTGTTTGGGAGCATGTCTGAAGGAAAGGAGCAGCACCAAACAGGAAGGGACAGAAAACGAGGAGAATTCGTTCGCGCGTGAATCCCTGGAAAATGGCGGGCTTCTCTTCTCCTCACAAGAAAGGATTTGGTCTCGTCGCTGGGCGTTATTCGCGATACATCAAGTCTTTTCTGAATAGCACATTGGTATAACACTTCACTATTGGTTTTTGGAAGGAATCCTTGGAAATGAGTGCTGAAGACAGTACCAAGTGAGTGCATGTGATGATTTGAGTGAGCATCTCCATACCTCACCGTTTAATTCAAGCATCCCTGGTTCTAACCCAATGGCGTAGGCAATCATCACAGGCGACGCGTTCTCCCAAGAGGAGTCGAAAGAATGACGAGATGGAGGACGACGACGTGCTGAGCGAGTCGTTTGAGAAGGAGAACGAGGATACGGAGGATACGGAAAGCACGGAGAATGAAATGGAAACGGAGGAGGAAATCACGGAGGAAACGACGGAGGAAGAGGACGAGGAGGACGAGGACGAGAACATGAAGCTGGAAGAGGATGACGACGAGAAGTCCTCCCGCCGCACCGGTACCCTGTTTGGGTGGCTGGCTCAGAGCGTAGTATCCGCCGCGAGCCGGAGAAGGGCGCACCGCGCCATGCGCGATGCTCCCGTGGAGGACGAGACGGATGCTGCCTCCATCGTGTCGGACTTTGGGTCGTGCCGTCACCCGTAGGGTGTCCATGGGCAACGACGTGGACTTGTCGCTGCATGTGGAGTGCCTGCTGTACCGCCAGACGATGCCGATCGCGCGCTGGCTGACGACGCTGAAGAAGATGAACACACGCTACGTGCACAACGGCAGCCGCATGCACACAGACCGCTGGCTGTCGCTCGACGCGGCGGGTGCTCGCTCCTTCTCTCGCTGAGGCGTAGCGCAGAATGAGAGCGTGCAGCTGTACCTGGTGAAGTGGCGGAACCTCTCCTACCTGCACTGCTCGTGGGAGACGGAGGCGGACCTGCTGGCGCTGGAGAACACGCGAATGAAGGCGAAGATCCTGGTGCGTTTCTCACGCCTCCATGACTGATAGCGCTTCCTGAAGAGCGAGCCGAACCTGCTGTTCGAGCTGAGCGCGTACGGCGCGGACGTGTTCTTCAACCCCGAGTACACGGAGGTGGACCGCGTGCTGGACGTGCGCATCGTGCCGAAGCAGCCGGTGGAGGAGATCGTGGTGGAGAACAACCCGGACATCGACGCGCTGCTGCCCTCAACGGAGGTGGGCGAGCACGGGCTGTACGTGAAGGAGTTCCGCGTGAAGTGGAAAGGTCTGCAGTACAAGGACCTCTCCTGGGAAGTGTTTGAAGACTTTCAGGACCGCGCCGCCATCGATTTGTACTACGAGCACCTGTGAGGATGGCTGGCTTGTCTTCCCCGTAGCAATCGCAACATCTCGGACCAGGTGAACCCGCCGCAGTGGCGGCCGGCGATCACGGCGTACCGCAAGCTGGAGGAGGGCACGGAGTACAAGGGCGGAAACACGCTGCGCAGCTACCAGATCGAGGGCATCAACTGGCTGACGTGGAACTGGGCCAACCGGCGCAACTCGATCCTGGCGGACGAGATGGGTCTGGGCAAGACGGTGCAGAGCACCATGTTCATGTACAACGTCCTCACGCAGTATCTCGTGAAGCCGCCGTTCCTGGTGGTGGGTGCTGCGGCGGTGGGTGAGGGTTAGGTAGCGCCGCTGTCGACGCTGCCGCACTGGGAGGGCGAGATCCGGCGGTGGACGGACATGCATGTGGTGGTGCTGCACGGGTCGGTGGAGTCGCGCGAGAACATCCTGAAGTACGAGTGGCGGTCGAAGACGGGCGAGTTCGACGTGCTGCTGACGACCTACGAGATCTGCATCGTGGAGAGCGCGCTGCTGGCGTCGATCCCGTGGAGCGGCATCGTGGTGGACGAGGCGCACCGGCTGAAGGGCAAGAACAACAAGCTGGGCGACGTGCTGCGCAAGATGGAGTTCGGGTGCAAACTGCTGCTGACTGGCACACCGCTGCAGGTGAGTTTCTCAAACAAGGGTGAGGCGCAGAACAACACGGAGGAACTGTGGTCGCTGCTGAACTTCTTGCAGCCGGAGCGGTTCGAGGATCTGGCGCAGTTCCAGGCGGACTTCGGGGACATGAAGGACGCGAGCCAGCTGGAGAAGCTGCACGACGTGCTGAAGCCGTACATGCTGCGGCGCATGAAGGAGGACGTGGAGAAGTCGCTGAAGCCGAAGGAGGAGACGGTGATCAACGTGGAGCTGACGGCGCTGCAGAAGAAGTTCTACCGCGCGGTGTACGACCACAACACCAGCGTGTTGTGGGGGCGTGGCTGCGGCATGAGGCGTAGCGTGGGCAACGACAGCAAGAACCTGCCGTCGTTGATGAACATCATGATGGAGCTGCGCAAGTGCTGCAACCACCCCTTCCTCATCCGCGGCGCGGAGGAGTCCATCCTCAGCGAGATCCGTGCGGGCGGCTGGACGGGATGAAGCGTAGAGGAGAAGAAGCCGGAGGAGAAGGGCGACGAGCTGACGCTGGACGCGCTGCTGAGCGCGTCGGGGAAGATGGTGCTGTTGGACAAGCTGCTGCCGAAGCTGAAGGCGCAGGGCCACAAGGTGCTGCTGTTCTCGCAGGTGGGCGCGGCGCGCGGGCGTGAGGCGTAGATGGTCCGCATGCTGGACATCATCCAGGACTACCTGACCATCAAGGGCTACGCCTTCGAGCGCATCGACGGCGGCGTGAAGATCGGCGACCGGCAGGCCTCCATCGACCGCTTCTCCGCGCCCAACTCCGACCGCTTCATCTTCCTGATCTGCACGCGCGCGGGCGGCTTCGGCATCAACCTGACGGCGGCCGACACGGTGATCATCTACGACTCCGACTGGAACCCGCAGGTGCGTTTTCAACTCGCAGGTGAAGCGTAGAACGACATCCAGGCGCAGGCGCGCTGTCACCGCATCGGGCAGGCGAAGGCGGTGAACGTGTACCGGCTGATCACGAACCGGACGTACGAGATGGAGATGTTCCAGCGCGCGAACCTGAAGCTGGGCCTGGACAAGGCGGTGCTGAACCCGCTGAAGCAGAGCATCCGCTCGGACGGCTCGACGGACATGGCGGTGGGCGTGGCGCGCGGGCGTGAGGCGTAGAAGATGACGAAGAAGGACGCGGAGACGCTGCTGAAGTATGGCGCGTACGACTTCTTCAAGGAGGAGCGCGAGGGCCGGTCGGACGAGCTGAGCAACGCGTTCTGCGAGGCGGACATCGACCAGATCCTGGAGAAGAACACGAAGGTGATCACGATCGACTCACAGGGCGGCTCCTCGTTCAGCAAGGCGTCGTTCATCACGGACAGCTCCATGGAGGTGGACATCAATGACCCCAACTTCTGGACCAAGGTCGTGGGGCTGAAGCCCGCCGACGACCTCGTGATGGGCCCGCGCAGCCGCAAGAAGGTGGAGTACGCGGAGGTGGAGGAGGAGGACGCCAAGAACGAGGTCTTTTTCGACGACGAGAGCGAGTGGGTGAAGGCGGACCGCGACAACCTGGTGAAGCTGGTGGGTGTAACGAGCGAGAGTGATGGGTAGCTGCTGCAGTTCGGCTGGGGCCAGTGGGAGCCCATCTACAACAGCGAACGCATGCAGAAGCACCCGCGGTCGTCGATCCGCCTGCTCTGCGAAGCCATCGTGGGGCAGCTGTGCACGCTGACGCGGGTGGGCGCGGCTGGCGGCGGTGAGCGGTAGATGATCGAGGGGGACTGCGACCTGCGGAAGATGGGCATGACGGCGGTGAAGGCGGCGCAGGCGGCGAAGGAGGCCATCGTCGCGCTGGCGCCCTCGTACGACGTCTGCAAGGTCATCGTGGAGGAGTACGACCAGAGCGACGACCCTTCGAAAAGTGGGGGCGTGGGGAGCGAGTCATGTGCAGCAGGCTTCCTCCATCGCTACCCGGCGCTGGTGCGCGAGGCTGCGTGGCTTCACAAGATGGCGCGCGTGTGCGGGCGGTACCTGAAGCACCTGTCCTTCCTGTACCGGCTGTTCAAGGACATCGACGCCTTTCACATCCGGCCGCAGCAGCCCGTGGCGCTGCCGAAGCCGCGGCGCGCGGTGCGGCCGGCGCCGTGGTGGGGCATGGAGGAGGACCGCGACTCGCTGCTGGGCACGAAGAAGCACGGCTGGGGCAACTGGAAGGCGATCTGCGAGGACCCGGAGCTGTGCTTCAAGCAGAAGGGCGTGGTGTACCACAACCAGAAGGAGGAGGAGGAGGAATTGATCGAAGGTGAAGGCGATGCTGACCCCACCGAGCCGGAGCTCGCTCCGTCCAACAGCGCCGCCACCTCGCCTACTGCTGTCTCGCCCACCACCAGCACCGCCTCGCCCACCACACCACTCGCAGTGACTAGTGCGGTGACAGGTGTGGTGACTGTGGTGACGGGCACTGTGGAGGAGACGCGCTTCTTCCCGACGACGCAGCTGCTGATGAAGCGCATCCGGCGGCTGGTGGACGCGATGGAGACGGCGCTGAGCAAGGGCATCCAGTCCTCGCTGGACTGCGCCGCTCCCTCGCCCGCCACGCCCAAGCGGCCCAAGAAGATGAGCGCGCTGTTCCTGGGCAGCTGGACCATCAAGGAGACCAAAGCCATTCGCAACGCGCTGCTACAGTGGGGCCTGCCGCTGCCGCCCTCGCCCGCTGTGGCGAGCGGCAAGCTGTTCACACTGGCCGCCGTGCCGCTGGCGAAGGAGACGCTGGAGCGCGAGGCGGAGTTCGCGTGCGTGTGCGACGTGGTGGACGAGATGATCCGCTCCGTCGTCAGCGACAACGAGCCGAAGCACGCCGTGCCCGCACTGCCGAATCTGGGCGGCGAGCCGACGAAGTCCGCGCGCGAGGTGGCGAGCGCGTACCCCTACCACCGGTGTCCCGCGTGCCAGGCAACGGATCAGAAGTACTGCCTTTACTGCGACCTCTACATCTACCTGCGCGTGCTGAAGATCGAGGCGAACGTGCTGTACAAGAGCTATTCCGACGTGCAGTTCATCACGCGGTACATCGAGGAGAACGCCGTCAAGATCACCGAGAACCCGCCCGCCAAGAAGCCCCCCAAGAAGGAGGCCGCGGCGGGCGCGGCGCCGGAGGCGGAGAAGGGCGCGAACGAGGTGGAGACGGTGATCCCGTCGGTGATCCTGGCGCAGCGCATCTACAGCCGGCTGCAGCTGTTCTACGACCTACAGCAGCTGGTGTGGCGGCACGAGCACCGTGTGCTGCAGGCGTTCATGAAGCGGTGGATGACCTCGGGCCTGCACCACCAGGACAACGTGACCAAGGGGTGGAGCCCGCCCATCCACGACGTGGCGCTGCTGGAGGGCATCTACCGCTGGGGCGTGGTGGAGTGGGACGTGCTGTGGCGCGATCCCCTGCTGCCCTTCTACATCGACGAGAACGAGGAGCACCGCCGAAAGGAGGCCAGCAAGAAGCGTGGCGGGCGCCGTGGCAGGCCCAAGGCGGATGCTGGCGAACCGCCCGCCCTCCCCCAACCACCCCAACAATTCCAATCGTCGCAGGGTGCGCAGGCGGAGGAGGCGGCGCAGGTGGGGACCGCAGCGCACGAGTCGCGGCCGCAATACACGCTGGAGGACGCGAAGGAGAAGAAGGACCCGTCGGTGAACCGCGCGTGGTTGGTGGGCGGGCTGCCGTCGCTGTACGTGCTGAAGCGCGTGAACGCGATCCTCCGGTTCTTCAAGCAGTGGCGGTCGGTGGGCGTGGTGACCCGCGTGAACGAGGCGCCGATGGACGTGGGTGTGGTGATCGGCGACGGTGTGCGGCGAGTGGGCGTGATGCTGGGCGGACAGCACAGGATGACGGCGGCGGAGGTGCGCGTGGTGGAGGAGGTGTTCTGGAAGAAGAACCAGAAGATCGCGTTCCATCTCAACTACCCGACCAAGCCCGCAGCGCCAACACGACGACTCGAAGCGTGGGGGTACCCCACCGCGGAGAACGAGCTGCTGAAGGCGCCGCAGGCGTACTACAAGCAGTTCTACCCCGCGCAGGCGTATCCGCAGATGCCAACTCAATTACCGTCTCAGATGCCTGCTCAGTTGCCTGCTCAGTTGCCTGCTCAGATGCCTGCACAACTCCAACAGTTGCCAGCGCCGCTGTACCCGCAGCTGCAGCAGCTCCAGCTCCCGGCGCAGAACGCCTTCGCCTACCCCTACGCCGCGCGCGCGCCCTTCGGCGCCGTGCCCGCACAGCCCGCGCTGGCGCCCTTCTTCGCCTCGCTGGCAGCCTCGGTGGCGGTGAAGCAGCCCGCGCAGCCCGACCCGAACGCGCAGTACTTCCGCGAGAGCCGCGCGTTCCTGCAGTCGGTGCAGCTGCCGCTGAAGGTGAAGGGCGTGACGGTGCTGAGCTTCGGGCGCGTGGTCACGCAGTGGAAGTCCTACCACAACGCCAAGTACATCTGGCCCGTGGGGTTCAAGTGGGCGCATGGGCGGGCGGTGACGACTAGATCCACACGCATGTACTACTCCTTCAAGAACCCCCAGCAGAAGGTTCTCTACACCTCCGAGATCATCGACGGCGGCTCCGACGTCGGATCGCCCGCATCGCCTCACGACTAGGGCCCTCGCTTCATGGTGACTGCCGAGGACGCGCCGGAGGAGCCGCTGGTGGCTGCGACGCCCAGTGCGGCGTGGCAGTACGTGCTGGGGCTGATCCGGGAGGAGAGGATGAAGAACGGGATCACGAAGTCCTCCATCTCCATCAGCGGCCCGGACTCCTTCGGGTTCAGCTACCCGGATGTTGCTTACTGCATCGAGGGGCTGGAGGGAGCCGATCAGTGCAAGGAGTACATCTGCAGGAAGATCCGCGATATGCAGAAGACGAGGTCGTGTCGCGCTGCGGATGCCGCGGTGGAGAGTCATGCGAGCTACAAGGAGGAAGTGAACCTTCCGGTTGCATTTGCGCAGAAGAGAGAAGACGGTGGCTGTATGATTAAGGAAAAGCGTGTGAAGGACCAATCACTTTAAGTTTTCGCGTTTGCCTGTTTCCTTGTCACAAAGAATGAATGGCGCTGCTACAATTCGGTTTCTTGCATTCCTTGTGATTGCTGTTCTCTTCAGCAGTTTTGTGGTGGTTGTGGACAATCGATTCCTCTCACCGCTCTTTGATGTGCCTCCATCCCATTTCTCCATGATTTCATAGAAAGCTACTCCCGTGCAACGGATTGTGCATGATCACGCACCTCTTCTCCACTCCGTATGTGAATTCCCTCCCTCATGATCAATAGGTCGCGCCATTCTCTCCATCTACTGTTCACACTGAGTCATGCTGCATAATGAATAGGAAGGACCGTTATCCCAACAATTCCTCGTCGTGAGTCACAGTGGCTTAACGACCTCAATAGCGTACAGCGATATTCCGGACCTGGATTCGGGAAGAATTCCCTTCCCAATGAGCAAGGAGGATCATTACGCAATGGGCGAAAGAAAGACGGTGCTTGTCTTCTCCACTGAAATTGTGGACGAAAGCCTCCTCGATCAGTCCATACGTAGTCTCGCTGAAGTACTGCAATCCCCTACAAATCGGCTGTACTTGGACATCGTGTTGTTTTCGAGCTATTCGAGTGAAATGCAAGAGACTTGGAAGCGCCTATTTGCTACTTTTTCAGATTGTTCGATTCTCTTCCTTCCCAAGACTTCGGATTCGTGGTCCTCACAGCTAAATTCGTACCTCGAAAACAAGCATATTGAGCAGCTGATCTTCGTTACAGTAGGCGTTTCAGTTTCAATCGAATCTAGCAACCCGTGCGCTTCTCCCTGGATGCCCTTGAGTATGCGGCAGCTGCGTCCTACATTCTCTGGAACGACCTGTCCCTTTACTGCGTGAGCCTCTACAACGACATTGCCACCACGCCTCTTTCCCTCCAACCTCGTATCGTTTCCCTCCAACCCTCATCCACAGAAGCCGTGGAGCGTCGCGACGTCTCCGCCGGCACTGCCGTCCTCCTTACTTCCTCCCTTTTCAGGCACCACTTGACGGAGCTGGCGGACCTTCCCTTCGACGAGTGGATCGTCTTCCCCGCGGTGAGGCGCGCGCGGTTTTGCCTCACGCCCGAAGTGTCACGTGTGTACCCTCTTGTGAGGCGGAAGCTTCCCTTCGTGACGACAGAGGCGTTGGAGTTGTGCGAGTCGGAGCTGTTCGTGCCCTTCTTGGAGATGGACTTCCGATACCTGTACAGAAGCAACTACGAGAAGGAGCTGGTGAAGGTTTTGTCGGAAGCCGTCGTGATTCAGAGTGTGACGGACATCACGGGTGCGAGAAAGGGAGGAGTGTATCGCGTTTTGTATGATGAGGTATCCTTGGCATCCATTGTAGAATGGATTGGAATACACTCGATTTCAAAAGGGGGCTTGTTTTCGTGGATGTACAGGGGAGTGGCGCATTTCTCCTTCTATTCGATCCAGTTGTATGTGACGTGCTCCTCTATGTTTCCTTGTGACAATTCAGTGCTTTAGTATTGTTTGTGCAAGTGGCGTGTTTGTTTGACTATTCAATTCGTAACTATTCACATGTTCTACAGGCAGAGTAGAACTTATGTGGAAGCAGTGTATCAATCATGAGCAAATGCAGCTCCATTCTAGTATCCCACGCAGTGATTCCACGTTTTGGTTGGGTGCACAATCGATCACTGTCAATGGCAATACTTTGAA
>ERZ827156.3741-NODE-3741-length-13297-cov-3.785078_pt1 | contig 13297 bp, 13 predicted proteins | sample MGYA00519919_ERZ827156 | MGnify/ENA primary metagenome ERZ827156 (study PRJEB31778, sample SAMEA3449269) | human gut metagenome | biome: human gut; feature: human-associated habitat; material: faeces | place: United Kingdom | collected 2010/2012 ... | reverse complement strand
TTGTAAGGGAGGTGCTATGATTGGAAGTCAAGATAAATAAGGAAATCCGTAATTACACGGAAAGTATGTTTTTCGGACTGTCTTTAAGGCAGGCCGCGCCCGTGGCGGATCTTTTTGCGGCGAGGCTGCCGGCGACGGTGGAACTTGCGACGGTGGCCGTGGTGCTGGCGACGGTGATCGGCATTCCCCTGGGGGCGTACGCGGCGCTCGCGCGCAAAACCCGCGGTGCGGACGCCGTGATGGGGTTTTCGCTTTTGGGGATATCGCTTCCCACCTTCTTAATCGGTATTCTCCTTATTCTCGTCTTCAGCGTGTGGCTGGAGTGGCTTCCGGCGTTCGGACGGGGCGACGTTGTGAAACTCGGGTTTTGGACGACGGGGCTTCTGACGCGGGACGGGTGGGCGCACCTGGTGCTGCCCGCGGCAACGCTCGCCGTTTTTCAGGTGGCGCTCGTCATTCGCTTGGTGCGCGCCGAGATGCTCGAAGTCCTGCGAAGCGACTTTATTAAATTCTGCCGGGCGCGCGGACTTTCCCTGCGAAGCATCTACTTTAAGCACGCTTTGAAAAACGCCCTGCTGCCCGTTATCACGGTGACGGGGCTGCAGCTGGGGGGCATCATCGCTTTTTCCATCGTGACGGAAACGGTGTTTCAGTGGCCGGGGATGGGGCTGCTTTTCCTGCAGTCGGTGCAGTTTGCGGATATTCCGGTGTTGTCGGCGTATTTGTGCCTGATTGCACTTATTTTTGTCGTAATTAATTTTTGTGTGGATCTTCTCTATTTGGCGGTCGATCCGCGTTTGAGAACGGGGAGTGTGAAATGATGAATGAAAAAGATGACGTGAAGGCGATCCGGGCGGCGGTTAAAGCCGTACTGCCGAAAATTGTGGCGATTCGGCATCAGATTCATTCGCATCCGGAAATGGGTTTGAAGGAATTTGAAACGGCGAAATTGGCCGCGGCGGCACTGCGCGAATTCGGCTGCGACGAAGTCACCGAAGGCGTGGGCGGCACCGGGGTGGTAGCCCTGATCCGCGGTAATCGCCCGGATAACGGCTGCACGATTTTGCTCCGAGCCGACATGGATGCGCTTCCCCTCGTCGAAAAAACGGGCTGCGAATGGGCTTCCGAAACGACGGGCGTCATGCACGCCTGCGGGCACGACGGACACACGGCGTGGGCGCTTGCGACGGCGTATGCGCTTGCGAAAACCCGTGATTTTGCGGGCACGGCGATGATCGTCATTCAGCCCGGTGAAGAAGGCTGGGCCGGAGCCAAAAAGATGATTGACGACGGGCTTTTCACCCGTTGGAACGTGGCGGAAGTCTATGCCGGACACTGTGCGCCTGAAATGCCTGTGGGGGACTACGGATTTACGCAGGGCGCCATGATGGCGGTGGCGGATTTGTTCCACATCGACGTCGTGGGCGTGGGCGGTCACGGCGCGCGGCCGCATCACTGCATCGATCCCATTGTGGCGGCCGCTCAGGTCGTGTTGGCCCTTCAGACCGTGGTGTCGCGCTCGATTGATCCGCTGCATCCCGCCGTCGTGACCGTGGGCGGCATCAAGGGCGGGAGCGAAGACGGCGTGTCCGTCATCCCGGAGAGCGTTCGGATTTCGGGAACGGTACGCTGCCTTGACAAGGCCGACCAAGATAAGATCGAAGCCCGGCTGCAGGCGATCTGCGACGGCATGAGCGTCACGACGGGTGCACAGGTGAAACTCACCTACAAGCGCTTGTATCCGGTGCTTGTGAACGCCGAACCGCAGCGGCAGGCTGCGGCGGCGGTCTTTAAGGAACTTGCCAGCGGTACGGTACACATGGATTTTCCCGCGAGCATGGGCGCCGAAGACTTTGCCTTCATGACCGGCGTAAAGCCCGGAGCTTTCGTGAAGGTCGGGACGGCGGACGCTTCGCACACCGCCAAGGTGCATAACCCGGGGTTTGACTTCAACGATGCGGTGATCGAAGACGCGGCGACGGGGTTTGCGGTGCTGCTCGCCCGGCGCTTGAACGAAGGAGCCCGTTAAATGGGACTGCGCGCACGCTTGGCGGCTCTCGCCGATAAAAACGATGTGGTTTACAGCTTTGTCACAACGCCCGCGGCGTGGTTCTCGGCCGCGGTGCTCGTCGTTTTGGTGGCGGCGGCTTTGTTGGCGCCGTGGTTGTCGTCGGTGAATCCCTTTGACTTGGGAAGCCTTGACGTCACGGATGCTCATCTGCCGCCCGCGTGGACCGAAGAAGGCGATGCGCGCTTTTGGTTGGGAACGGATGATCAGGGGCGGGATCTCTTGTCCGCCATTCTTTACGGGCTGCGTTTGTCGCTCTCGATCAGTCTCGTGAGCGTGGCGCTTTCCATCGTGATCGGCGTGGGACTCGGCGTTACCGCGGGCTTTGCAGGCGGTTGGATCGATACGGTGCTGATGCGCGTGTGCGACGTAATGCTCTCCTTTCCGGCGATTTTGGTGGCTTTGTTGGCGGACGGCATTTTGCGGTCGGCGTTTCCCGGGGCAGCCCACGAGTCGGTGGCGTATTTCGTGCTGATCTTTGCGATCACGCTCTCGGGTTGGGTGCCGTATGCCCGGACGGTGCGCGGCCTGACGCTCGTAGAAAAGGGGAAGGAATTCGTGATGGCCGCCGAATTGATCGGGGAAAAGAAATTGACCGTCATGCGTCGGCATATCCTCCCGAACGTTTTGGGACCGGTTTTCGTGTTGGCGGCGGTGAACGTGGCGACGGCCGTGATGACGGAAGCGACGTTGTCCTTTCTGGGGGTGGGCGTTCCTCCGACGACGCCGTCCTTAGGCACCCTCATCCGCATCGGCAACGACTACCTTTTTTCCGGCGAATGGTGGATCTGCATTTTTCCCGGCATCGTTCTGATTGCCGTAGTACTCGCGGTGAATTTGCTGGGCGATTGGCTGCGCGACGCCGTCAATCCGGGACTGCAGTAAGGAGAACGCCATGACGGAAACGATGAAGCCCGTTCTCGACGTGCGGGGCCTGCGCGTGGAAATACCGACGCGGCACGGCGTATTGACGGCGTTGGACGACATTAACCTCACGATCGCTCCCGGTGAAATCGTCGGGATGGTGGGGGAATCCGGGGCCGGTAAATCCATGACGGGCAACGCCGTCTTGGGCCTTTTGCCGTCCCCGGGGCACATTGCTGCCGGGGAAATCTACGTGTCGGGCGAACGTATCGACAATCTCTCCGAAAAGGCGATGAATGCCGTGCGCGGCCGCAAGGTGGGCGCCGTTTTTCAGGATCCGCTGACGGGGTTGGATCCTCTGATGACGGTGGGCGACCAATTGACGGAAACGATCCTCACGCATCACCCGACGATGACGAAGGGCGACGCGAGGGCGCGCGCCTTGGCGCTACTTAAGGAAACCGGGATTCCTGCGGCGGAAAGTCGGATGGATCATTGGCCGCATCAGTTTTCCGGCGGCCAGCGCCAGAGAATCGTGATTGCGCTCGCACTCTCGGGCGACCCGGAACTCTTGATCGCGGACGAACCGACGACGGCGCTTGACGTGTCGATTCAGGCGCAGATTATGGAACTCATCCGGAAACTCGCGCGGGAACGACAAATGGCCGTGCTCCTCATTACGCACGATATGGGGGTCATTGCCGAAACCGCACACCGCGTGGCGGTGATGTACGCGGGGCAGATCGTGGAGATCGGCAACGTCGCCGACGTCATTCACCGGCCGCAGCATCCCTACACGCTGGGGCTGATGGGGGCGATTCCCGATATTCACACGAAGAGCGACTGGTTGGAACAGATTGACGGCGCGATGCCGGGTTTGAATGCGATTCCTGCGGGCTGCGCGTTCCATCCGCGTTGCCGTGCGGCGGACGGACGCTGTCGCTTGAAGCGGCCGCCCCTGATGCCGATGGGGACGTGCCTTGCGCGCTGCTGGATGGCGTCTCCTACCGGCGGCCCCGTGCCCGAACGTTTGGTGCAGTTTGAACGTCAGGCGTTCCGTTACGCCAAGTCCCTCAAAGGAGAGGCGGCATGAGCGCACAGATGACGAGTTACGACACGAAGGCGGTGGAAGTCTCGCACGTGACGAAGACCTTTCCGGTGCCCCGAACCTGGACGGAGAAACTTCTGCGGCGCCCCGAATTGGCGCTTACGGCCGTCAACGACGTGAGTTTTTCGATTGCTCCCGGTGAAACTTTTTCTTTGGTGGGGGAGTCGGGATGCGGCAAAAGTACGCTCGCGCGGATGGTGTCCGGCATCTACCGGCCGACCGCCGGCAGCATCCGGCTTTTCGGCATCGATACGGCGACGGCGCACGCAGAGGCCGCCGCGGACGTGAGACGCCGCATCAACATGATTTTCCAGGATCCGTACGCGAGCCTAAATCCCCGGATGCGGATTTATGACGCCGTCGCCGAACCCCTGCGGGTGCAGCACCCCGATATGAGCGAAGACGAAGTCAAAGATCGGGTGATGACGGCCGTGAAATTGGTACGGCTCCCGCAAGAAGCGCTGACGCGGTTTCCGCACCAGTTTTCGGGCGGTCAGCGTCAGAGAATCTGCATTGCGCGTGCGTTGACGGGGCGCCCCGAATTTCTGATCTGCGACGAACCGACGAGCGCGCTGGACGTTTCCGTGCAGGCACAGGTTTTAAACCTCATGCGGGAACTGCAGCAGGAAATCGGGATTACGTACCTCTTTATTTCGCATAACCTTGCGGTAGTGCACCACATGAGTCGCCGCGTCGGCGTGATGTACTTGGGGCGGCTTGTGGAAACCGGGGATCGGGAGAGCCTTTTCACGGATCCGCTGCACCCTTATACGAAGATGCTGATGGAAGCGATTCCGTCGATTGAGGAGGGGGTAAAGCGCGCGCCGATTCCGAAGGGGGAAGTGCCGAGTCCGATGAATCCGCCTTCGGGGTGCCCGTTTCACCCGCGCTGCCCCTATGCGACGGCGCGTTGCAGGGAAGAAGTTCCTGCGGTGGTGACGGTAACGGGAAAGAACGGCCCGAGAACCGTCGCCTGCCATTTAGTAGCAGGATAGGCGGACAAAAACGCTTGCAAAATTGTCATCGGAATTTAAGGTAATTGCCCCGGGTTCGGGCGTATGCTCCAAAAATTCAGACTCTAAGTCAGGGAGACACACGATGGAACACCTTTCCCGCCGTAAGGCTCTTTTGGGCGCCGCTTCCTTAGCCGTTGCGGCCGCCGCTCCCGCAGTGACGGCAGCCCCCGCGAACGTCCCCGTCATCTGGGACGGTAAGAACATGTGGGAGTCCTTTGAAAAGGACGCGACGGGGTTTGCGTTCCCCTGTAAAAAGGGAAGCCGCACGGCCTACGTGGCGTTTGATCCGCAGTGTCCGGACTGCATCCGACTTTATGACCGGGTGAAGCCTCTTCTTAACGAGATTCACCTCGTGTGGTGCCCGATTGCGTTCCTCAACATCCATTCCGATCCGCAGGGTGCCGCGATTCTCTCTGCGAAGGATCCGACAGCGAAGTTTGAGGAACTGCACGAACACTTCCGCGATGCCGGTTTCCGCGGATTCCGTTACGATCTCGCAAAGATCCCGGAAGACGTGCGCAACAAGGTGTGGATGAACACCAAGCTGCACCGCCGCTGCGGTTGCCGTGCGGTGCCCTATGGGGTCTATCAGACGAAAAAGGGCGACTATGTGCCCTTTGATGAAAATTTGACGACGGCGGAACTGAAGAAGCTCTTTGAGCTCTGATTCCGCCGCTTGTGCGAAGAGGGGGCTCGGCCAGTAGTGCCGAGAGATCGGACAGAATACAAAAGGCGACCGAAAAGGGTCGCCTTTTGCATAAAAATCAACGATTAAGCAGTAGCTTTTGCTGCAGCGGCCGTTTTAACGGCCGGCTTTTTCGCAACGCGCTTCACCGTTTTCTTGGCAGGCGCCTTCTTGGTTTTAAGTGCTGCAGCGTAGGGCGTCAGTACGGCCTTAAGAATGGCGACGCCTTCGGTGATGTCGTCTTCCTTGATGTTCAAGGGGGGCGCCAGACGGATCGTCGTGCCGCCCGCGGTGAGGACGATGAGCCCCGCCTTAAGGCACGCCGTTTGGATTTCACCGAGCTTATCCCTGAGGGCGGGAACGAGTTCGCAGCCCAACAAAAGCCCCATGCCGCGCACGTCGCTGAAAACCTTGAGTTCGGTGTTGAGCGCCTTGAGAGCGGCCATCATGAAGGAGCCGCGCGCCTTCACCTTCGCGAGGAATTTCGGCGTAGAAATCTTGGAGAGGACCGCTTCCCCGACGGCGCACGCGAGAGCGTTGCCGCCGAAGGTGGAACCGTGGGTGCCGGCGCCGAAGTGCTGTGCGATTTTGTCCGAAGTCAGGATGCATCCGATGGGAACGCCGCCTGCGAGACCCTTCGCGGTGGAAACGATGTCGGGGCGGATACCCAGCTGTTCGTAGGCAAAGAAGGTGCCGGAACGGGCGCAACCCGTCTGCACTTCGTCAAGGATCAGAAGGGCGTGGTGCTTCGTGCAGAGTTCGCGCACGCGTTTGGCGAACGCCGGATCTACCGGCAGCACGCCGCCTTCGCCCTGCACCGGTTCAAAGATGACGGCGCAGGTCTTATCCGAAATCTGCTTTTCGAAGGCTGCAATGTCGTTAAAGGGGAGATGCGTGATGGCACCGGGGCGCGGCCCGAAGCCTTTGGAATACTTATCCTGTCCGCCGACGCTCACCGTGAAGAACGTGCGGCCGTGGAAGGAATGCGTAAAGGAAATGATTTCGTCTTTGGCTTCGCCGAAATCGTCGTAAGCCGTGCGGCGCGCGAGTTTCAGCGCTGCTTCATTGGATTCCGCGCCGGAATTCGTGAAGAAGACGCGGTCAAACCCCGTGAGCGACGTGAGGTGCTTCGCGAGCGTCAACGTGGCTTCGTTCGTGAAGAGGTTGCTCAAGTGGCAGAGCTTCTTACTCTGCTTTTTAAGGGCCTTGCGGACGACCTTGGGGGCGTTTCCGAGACTGTTGACGGCAATGCCGCCGCCGAAATCGACGTATTCACGGCCTTCGCTGTCCCAGAGGCGGCTCTTCTTACCGCGGACGAAAACGGGATCGGCGGGGTGGTAGCAGGGGATCATGACGTGGTCATAATCAGCACGGGTAACGGTCATCACAATATCCTCATCAAAAAAATCAGGCCAGGTTGTATTCGTAGGCAACTTCATCACAACGGTCGTGCTTACGGCACTTTTCGCAGTCCTTCAAAATTTTCTCCGGAAGCGCACCGATGGACGTGAGCGAAAATCCCACGCGTTCGAAGAATTTAGGGTTGCGGGTGAGTACGAACACTTTGTCGATGTCAAGCGCCCGGGCGCGGGCAAGAAGATATTCCACAATGGCGCGGCCCTGCCCCTGACGCTGTATGTCGGGCGCCACGCCCAGAGAACGGATTTCTGCGAGCCCCGAGTCGTAAACGTAAAGACTCGCACACCCTACCATCTTCCCTTCACGCTCGCATACGGCAAAGGAATCAATATTACGCACAATGTCCGCACGCGGCCGCGGGAGGTTTTCGCCGACTTCGGCCCAGTAGCGGATGAGAGCTTCCAAAGCGTCCACGTCGGAGAGGCGCCCCTGACGCACGTAAAACGGGCTGCGGCCGCGTTGCTCCATCAGGTGATTTAAGGCGTGGGAGAGGTACCGGAGTTCTTCCGGGGTGATGTTGCGGCTTCTCAAAAGGTTGAGCGCTTCGTCATAAAGTCCCGCAAACGGCGTGCCTCGGAAAGTTTGTCGGGCATTCTCGGGAAGCGTGACGCCCAAGGGAGCCAGCGTCTCCGCCTTTTCGGGCGGAATCATGTGCAGGGAATGCGCGAAATCGGCAGTGGGATCGGCGACGATGGGAATGACCTTCGTCGCAGCGGGGTTATCAGTCATGGAAAGGAAACCTCAGAGCACCTTACAGAAAAAATTGGTCAAAAACGCCGCCGCTGCCGTGAGGCAGGGCGGCGTTTCAAGGTCGCATTGTGCGGTAGATTACTTCGGAAGAGTGAGGTAATTCCCCTAGGTTAATTTGACCCAGGCTAAAGAAAAAATTTGTTGACAAATGAAGTGCCCGCCGTCATGCGGCAAAAACGGTACCGGGCAGTTTTCCTGAGAGCAGGCAGTGCGTGAGAGTTTCATCGAAAACGCTGGCGACGGCGACCGGAGCTTTCGTTGCGGCGGCGGCCGCCAAGGCGGCGTTCACTTTGACGGTCATGCCGCCCGAGATGATGCCTTCGGCGATGAGTTTCTGCGCGGCGTGAGGCGTAAGTTCCCGGATGAGCGCTTTGTCGGCATTCAAAACACCGCGGACGTCGGAAAGAAAGATGAGCGGCGCCTTCAATAAAAGGGCGACGGCAAGCGCAACGTCGTCAGCGTTGATGTTCCAAAGCCGACCTTCATCGTCAATGCCGACGGAAGACATCACCGGGGTGAGTCCCGCCTCCATCAGCGCGAGAAGCCGGCGTGCCGCAGTTTCCGTGCCGGGGGCGGCTTTTGCGACGCGCCCGAGCCTCGCGTCCTGCGGGCGGACGACGGAGAGGTTGAGGTCGGTTGCGACCAGACCCAGGGGCGTGAGCCCGGCCTTCACGGCAAGTCCCCGCAGCATCAGGGAACAGGTACCGGCAAGTGCTCCGGCAATGAGCGGCATATCTTCGGCGGGACTCACTCTGAGGCCGTCAATGCGTTTGACGTCGCGCTTTAAGTCCGTCATGAGGCGGTCGACTTCCACGCCGCCGCCGTGCACGAGGATAAAGGGGCGACGGGCCTCTTGAAGCGCCTTAAAAAGCGTGAGAAGTTCGTTTTCAGCGGCGAGTGCCTTGCCGGAGAGTTTGATGACGAGAGGAAGCATGACGACCTCACAAAAGGGCGGTGGTTTCGGAAAAGCCGAATTTGAGATTCATCACCTGCACGGCTTGGGCAGCTGCGCCCTTCATGAGGTTGTCGATGGCGGACACGATGACGACGTCTTCGCCGTCCGTCGTAAAGCCGATGTCGCAGAAGGGAAGGTACGTGACGTCGTCCAATTTCGGCAGCGTGTCGCGAAGTCGCACCAAGGGTTTCCCGGTATAGGTAGAAGCGTAGGCCGCGGCAATTTTTTCACGTGCTTTTTCGCCCTGAGCGGCAGATGCCAAACGGGCGGTGATCGTCGCAAGAATGCCGCGCTTAAAGCACCCCAGGTGCGGCGTGAAAATGACGCGGCGTCCCAGGTGTTCTTCGATTTCGGGACGGTGGCGGTGCGTGAAGACTCCGTAAGCAGACAGGCTCACTTCGCAGAAGGCGGAGTTGAGTTTGGCTTTGCGGCCGGCACCGGAAACCCCGGAAACCGCATCAATGACGGGTTTGATGGCGGGGTCAAGAAGGCCCGCGTCGATTAAGGGTTTCAACGCCAGTTGGCTTGCCGTGGGGTAGCAACCGGGAAGGGACACGAGGTCGGCAGCGCGGAGTTTTTCCTGATCGACGAATTCGGCTAAAGCGTAGACCGCGCGTTTGAGGCACTCGGGTGCTGCGTGTTCGAACCCGTAGTACTTCGGGTAGTCCGTGGGATCAGCGAGGCGATAGGCGCCCGACAAATCAAAGACGGTGCAGCCTGCGGCCGTAAAAACGGGGGCGAGTGCGGCGCTCACGGCGTGATCGGTCGCTAAAAACACCATGTCGAGGTCCTGAGCGGCTGCTGCGGGATCCGTGAGCGGCTCCAGCGTGAGGTCGGTGCGACCGGTGAGGCGGGCGTCAACGGCAGCGATGGGTTTTTCGGCATCGGCACTTCTCTCGGACACATAAAGATGCGTGACGGTGACGTTGGGGTGATTTAACAGGAGTCCCGTCAGTACGCTGCCGGCATACCCGCTTGCACCTACTACGGCGGCAGTTAAGTTGTCCGAAGGCTGAGTCATGGCGTATTGTCCTTTTCCATCGAAATTCGGGGGCGGCCGGGAATTGCGTCAGTGCAAGTCTCGAAGCCGCGTCAGTCCGTTCATCTTAAGGAAATTGCGTCATGCCGTATTGCCTGCAGTACTTAGAAAAGTTGGTGTCTTTCGACACGGTGAGCGGAACGCCGCCGGAAAGGGATTGCCCCAATACGGCACTGATCCGCTGGGTGCAGGCTGAAGCGGAACGGTTCGGTGCCGCGACACGCGTGCAGTCGGCGGCGGACGGAAAGGCCAACCTTTTCGTGCAGTTGGGGGGCAACCCGGATCATTTCACGGGCCTCATGATGACGGGCCATTCCGATACGGTGAATTGCGATGCGGAACGGTGGGGGACGGCCCCCCGGACGCTCACGATTCGGGAGGATAAAGCGTACGGGTTGGGCGCCTGCGACATGAAGGGGTTCATTGCCGTGGCGATGAATCGGATGAGGGAGGCCGCTGAAACGCAGTCGGTACCTGTAGATGGTTTGGCACTTCTTGTGACGTGTGACGAAGAAACGTCGATGCAGGGCGCGAGAGTTGCTGCGCCTTGGTTGAAGTCAATGGGCGTTGCCCCAAAACTGATTGTGGTGGGGGAACCCACGGCACTGACGCCTATTTTTGGGCACAAGGGGTTTATGGGGGAGCGTCTTACCATTACGGGAAAGTCGGCCCACTCGTCCGACCCCCGTCAGGGACGAAATGCGATTGCGTCGGGGTTGCCTTCTGCCGTCATCGCCTTGAACACGATGGCACAAGCGATGATGAAAGCGGCGGATCCTGATTTTGACCGTCCCGATCGACCGGGGGTGCCGTATCCGACGTTAAACCTCGGGGTGATTCGCGGCGGCGACAGCGTGAACCGCGTCTGCTCCCGCGTTGAAATGGATTTTGACGTTCGCCCCATGACACAGTGGAATGCGGATCGGGTAAATCGGGATTTAGCTGAGCTCGCAAAGCGCCTCACCGAAGAGGTGAATCTTCCGGTGGCGATTGAGGCGCTCTACCCCGATGTGCCGCCTTTCCGAAACGACGACGCGGCGGTGAAGGCAGCGGTGGAGCGCGTCGCGGGGTGTCCCGGGGAATTTGTGAGTTATTGCACGGAAGCGGGGTTTATGGCGACCTTGGGCCCCGCGGTGGTGCTGGGGCCGGGATCGATTCGTGAAGCGCACGCCGTTGATGAATTCGTGCCGCTTAAGGATTTGGAGCGGATGGGAGAGATTCTGGAGGCGTTGGGACGACTTTGAAGCCTTCAGATGTTCTGATGATACCCATAGCTTAGAATAAATCGCTATGAGTTCCGGTTCGGAACAACGTCAAGTAAAGGAAAACTCCGTCCACCTTATAAATTAACAACCAATCAGGTTCAATATGACACTCTCGAAAGGAAGTAAATCGGCCGACAAGATCGTGGTCTTTATGTTTGGGCAGAAGAGGTTTTTCGTTCGCTAATTTTTCAATGATGTTGTCAAGTTTGGAAATATCCTTGTGACGTTTCAACATCAATTTATCTTCCCGTCGCGGAATACCCCATGCGTAAGCGTGGGGATGGATAGCGACACCGAGCGAAGCTCGGTCGTGTCAGCTTTCGGTATGATACTGACATGCAACGCACAGAACGCATTCTCATAAAACCGGGACATCCCAATTTCAAAGCCTGCCATAGGTTATGTAGTCAGGCTAGAAAGTTGGGAAATTGTGCTGTCTACGCGTTGCGTCAACAATTATTTGCCAAGGAATCCTTTTTCACAAGAACGGAATTGGATAAATTCGTTCGCACCAACAGTGCCGAAGACTATCGGGCCATGCCGTCAGCTGCTTCTGCCCAACGCCAAGTTCTGATTGCTTTTGAGCAGATGAAAGGATGGTCAAAGGCAATGGCTTCATACAAGCAACAGCCAGAAAAATTCCAAGGCAAACCAAATCTCCCCGGGTACAAAAAGAAGTATCGAACTTTCATCATCAATCGCAACGGTTACAAGGTCGAGAATCATCGTCTCTATCTCACGGGCGGTAAAGAGGTCGGCTTTCAGCCGCTCAAGATCCGTTGCAGTGAAGCACAGGCGTTCGACGCGAAGATCAAAGAAACCGTTGTTGGTGATGTACGTATCGTGCCTCTGGGAAATTCCTTCGTTTTGGAACTCACCTTTGAGTATGACGGTGCTCAGGCTGACAACGTGAAGCTGGACGATTCGACTGCATGCTCCATCGATTCGGAAATCGACAATTTCGCAACTCTGATTTCGACGAAAAGGAATTGGGATTATTGAGTTTGTTGGAAACGGAAAGGAAACTTCAATGACGAAAATCGATGATCTGCACCTGTGGCGGCTTTTCTGTGAAGTGGTGCGTTCGGGTGGTGTGAACGCCGCCTGCGAAAAACTGCAGTGCGAACCGAGTACAGTGAGTCGTGCGGTGAAGGCGCTTGAGACGGAATTGGGACTCCCCTTGTTTGAGCGGGAAGGCCGGACACTGCGTTTGACGGAATTGGGTAAACGCGCGCATCAGCAGGCGGAAGCGCTTCTCACGCGTCACGACGAAATGATCGAGGATCTAAAGGGTGATAAGGATGCGCTTTCGGGCGTCGTGCGTTTGGCTGCGCACGCTGGAATCGGGCCCCTGGAAATAGCGCCGGCTCTGGTTGAATTCTTGAAGATTTACCCCGACATGCAACTCGAATTGCATGATTTATCAGGACGCGTTCCCGCCGTTTTTCAAAATGAAACGGGTTCACGGATCGATATGGCGGTGAGTTACGGCCCGGCGACCCCGATCCCGGGACTCGTGTCGCGTTATGTGGGAGAGATGCCCTTTGTTGCGGTGGCGTCGCCTCTCTACACCCAAAAGCACGGTATCCCGAAGCACCCTGCGGAACTTGTGGAACACGTCGGTATTCTCACGCAGGCACCGTCGCGGCAACCCACCGAAACTCTCGAAAAAGACGGTGAAACCGTGTTGTTGCACTGGAAAAGTTCGATGACGTTCAAAAACCTTAATTCCGTGCGATCGGCGGTGATTCTTGGGGGCGGCATCGTGCCCGATATGCCGCTTTACCATTGTGCGGATGCTTTGAAGTCAGGGCAGCTCGTACCCGTATTGCCGGGCTGGCACCGCAAGGCGGCGTCGTGCTTTGTGTATACGACGGAGGCAGCGTTTGAGAAACGGCGTGTGCGGGTGCTCTTTGAGTGGTTGGCGGAACATGAACGCCGGACGCAGATGAAATTGCGGGAAGCCAATCCGGCGTTTTATGTGTGAAATCGAGAAGATCGTATATGGCTGTATACGACCGTATAGTTCCGAAGAATTTCGTGTCCCGCTTGGACAAAGTTGTTCTGAGCATTTGACACTAAAAGAGGGACTACCCCAAACTCCCGGGTCGCTAGATCACGAAAACCG
>ERZ827156.3740-NODE-3740-length-13299-cov-17.574902_pt1 | contig 13299 bp, 13 predicted proteins | sample MGYA00519919_ERZ827156 | MGnify/ENA primary metagenome ERZ827156 (study PRJEB31778, sample SAMEA3449269) | human gut metagenome | biome: human gut; feature: human-associated habitat; material: faeces | place: United Kingdom | collected 2010/2012 ... | reverse complement strand
ATTTCAGAAGTGGCATATTGCCGACGCACATCCTCAGGCGGCGGAGCGCCTGAAACTTGGCGGATACTATCAAGACCATGATCTGCTGTTCACCAAAGCAGACGGAACACCCATGCACCCGGACAGCGTGACAGACTGGATGAAGAAATTCAGCAAGCGCCACGGTCTGCCGCACATCAACCCCCACGCCTTCCGGCACACGATGGCAAGCATGCTGTATTTTAGCGGCGTGGATTCCGTTTCGATCTCAAAGCGGCTCGGTCACGCGCAGGTCAGCACAACGGCGAATATTTACGCGCACATCGTCGAAGAAGCCGACAAACGAAACGCCGATATTCTGGCAAGCGTGTTTCTCAAAAAGGCGTGATTTTTTCGGCGAGTTGAATTAAAGTTGAATTTTCACGGTTTTGGCAGTATAATTCTATTGGCAAATCTACCCGAAAAGAGGTTTTCAGAATGAAAAAAGTGCTTTTGCTCGGCGATTCCATTCGCATGGGCTATGACGATTATGTAAAAGAAGAGTTAGACGGCAAGTGTGAGGTCGTTTACGACGCCGAGGACAACGGCCGCTTCGCTGCGTACACGCTGTGGCAGGCGAACCAGATGTTCAAGCATCACGGCCATTTTGACGTGGTACACTGGAACAACGGCTACTGGGATATGAACATTGAGGCTCCGATGACGGAGGCCATGCACCCCATTGAGGAATATGTGCACTTCTTAAAGCGCATCATCAAGCTGTGCAGAGAAAACGGCGCGAAGATCATCTTCGCGACCACCACGCCGATTTTGGAGCCCGGCATGGCGGCAGACAACACCGGCACGCAGGCGGACAGCACGTTCTTGATGACGGTGGTGCGGGTCACCAGATTGAAGGACTGGAACACCATACCGATGCCCCGGCGGAACCGGCGCAGGCTCTTGCCCGACAGGGTGCTGACATCGGTGCCGTTCACCGTCAGCGTGCCGGAGGTGATCTGGTGCATGCGGTTCACCGACCGCAGCAGCGTGGACTTACCGGCGCCGGAGCGGCCGATAATGGCCACGAATTCCCCGTCCTGGATGGTCAGGTTCACGTCGTCCAGGCCCACGGTGCCGTTGGGATAGACCTTGGACACATGGTCAAATACGATCATAGCGATTCCTCTCTTCCGTTTCCTCCCAGTCCCTTTTCGCCTTCTCCGCGCCTGCCTTCCTGCGCGGAGAACACGAAAAAGAACCGGGATCATTCCTGAAATAGCCCACGGGGAGGGCTGCACAGTGGAAGGTCCATCGCTGTGCAAGTCCTCCCCGTGTTTGGGAAAGTGCTGAAGCTTAGTTGGCGGCAGACAGCTCCTGGATCAGCTTCTGCGCGGCGCGCTCGTTGTCGTAGTCGGAGGACTGCGCCACCTGATAGCCCTTGTGGCTGTAGATAGCGATGACTTCCTTACCGGCATCGGTGTTGCCGATGTTGATGAACGCCTGCTGCAGCGCGGCGATCAGGTCAGCGTCCATGATCTCGGAGTTCTTGCTGACGGAAACGGTGTCGTTGTAGATGGGGGCGGTGACGCCGATGACGCCGGTCTCCTCCCAGATGCTGCCCTCACGGCCGAACTCGGTGTTCCAGCGCTCGGCATAGTCGCGGCGGGCATCGGCATAGGTCACCAGCACATCCACCTGGCCGGAGGCCAGACGGGCAAAGGCGCTGGCATAGGAATCGGACTGCACGGCGCTCTTCAGGTCAGAGATGCCCTTGCCGTAGTGATCCTGCAGCCACAGAGCGGGATAGATGTAACCGGCGGGAGAGGAGGTGCCCATAACGCTCCAGTTGGCGCTGTCCAGATCCTCCCAGGTCAGCTCCTCACCGGCGTTGACCTTGGCCACCAGCTCCTGACCCTTGTCAGAGGGGCCGGCGATCATCAGGGCGCGGTAGGAGACAGCCTGCTTGTCGGAAGCCTCGGTGGGCTGGCCGTCGTTCCAATCCTTGGCGTTGTCGGAATCCTTGCTCAGGCCGTCGCGGGTGGCGGTCAGAATGACCTCGGCGCCGTCATCATACAGCACATAGGTGCCGCCGGGGATCAGACCCACGTCGATGGTGCCGGCCTCCAGGCCCTCGCCCACTGCCTCATAGGTGGTGCCGACGGTGATCTCCACGTCGCCCACCTCATAGCCCTGGTTGGCCAGCTCGTCCTTCAGCATCTGCTTCAGGGGCTCGGTAGCGGTGATGATCTCCTCGGGCTCGCGGGAAGGCACAAATGCGACCTTCAGCGTCTCGATCTTCTTGGCGCCGTCGGCGTCGCCGCTGTTATCCGGCTGGGTCTTATCGCCGCAGGCCACCAGGCTCAGCGCCATGACCATCGCCAACAGCAGAGCAAAAAACTTCTTCATTCTTTTTTCCTCCAATATTGTCGTTGTCCCTGCCCGGACGCTGTTGTCCGGGCCGTATATCGTGCGGCTGCGCAAAAGGCGTGCCACACTGCTTCACAGTATAGCACACCTCATGCGGGAAAAATTTTTTGTTTTGGTGAAAAAAGAAATATCGTGGCCGTCAGTCCTTCCGGTCGCTGAAGTACAGCGCCACCAGTTCCTCGAATGCCAGTATCACATGGGCAAAAAACGTGTTGGGCAGGCTTCCGGCCAGCGTCTGCCGCGAGCCGTCCACCACGAACACGATGTCCGACATCTGTGCCAGGGCCGAGTCGCCGCGCTTGGTGAAGGTGACGATGCGGTGGTTGTTCTGCCGGGCGTGTCGCACGTCGTTCAGCACCGGCTCCGTCTCTCCGCTCTGGCTGACGGCGAACATCACCGGGGCCTCCTCCCTGCCGCCCAGATGGTGGGCATCCCGGAACAGCATATAGTCGTAAAAATGCACGTTGTTGAACACCATGAACCCGCAGATAGACAGCCGGTGGGCAATATACGCCCCCACGATGTTGGAAAAGCCCTCGCCGGTGGTAAAGAATTTCTCCTGCCGAGACTGATCCATCAGGTCGCAGAACCGCCGCAGCAGCTCCTCGTCGTAGTTGTCGATCAGGGTCTTGAGGTTTTCGGCGCTGCGCGTCTCCTGCCGGGACGCTAGCTGCCCGCTGAGATAGTAGTACAGCTCGCTGTAGCCGTCGAACCCCAGCCGCTTGCACATCTTCATGATGGTGGTGGTGGAGAGGAAGTTCTCGTTGGCGATCTGCTGGATGCCCACGCGCTTCTCTCCCCGCTCAATATGACGGGTGATGCTGGTAACGACCTTCTTTTCATCCTCTGAGAGCAGGTTCGTCAGCAGGAAATAATTATCGCCCATGGGAAGTCCTCCCTTCCGCAGTCTTTTTCCAAATTATAGCAAAGTGTGCCGCTCTGCGCAAGACCAGCGGCGTAAAATCCGCGTCAAATCCCACAAAAGCGAAATGCCGTATGCCATACGGCACACGGCATTTCACTTTTCAGGAGAGAAAGTACAGAACCACAGGGCCTGGCGGAGCCCGGTGGGATCGGAAGCAAACTCAATCCACACCAAACAGCAGATCGCCGTAGGTGGGGAACGGCCAGCAGCCCTCTGCCGTGCGCTGCTCCGCCTCGTCGCAGGGGGCGCGCAGCGCGGCCATCTTGGGCAGCAGTATATCCCGCACCATGTTGGCGCTTTCGGTAATATCCTCCACCTTGTGGAAGGCGGCCAGCGCGGCGGCCAGGTCCTCCACCGCGGCATCGATGTCTTCTACCAGATCAGACAGTCTCGTCACCAGCGTGATCTCGTAGATGCCGGACACCACCGGCGCGATGGCCTTCTTGACACTGATGTCCTGGGCCAGCTTGGCGGAGAATTTCTCGATGGCCGGCAAGATCTGGCGCCGGGCCATGTCCACCATGGTCTCCGCCTCGATGTTCACCGTCTTGCAGTAGTTGTCCAGCATGATCTCATAGCGGGAGCGGATCTCCGCCTCGGACATGACCTTCAGGGACGTGAGCATCCGCACGTTTTTCTCGTGCAGCAGATAGGGCATGGCGTCCGGCGTGGTGCGCAGGTTCAGCAGCCCGCGGACCTCCGTGGCCTCCTTGATCCAGGCATCGTCATAGCCGTTGCCGTTGAAGATGATGCGCTTGTGGTCCTTGATGGTCTGGCGGAGCAGCGCGTGCAGCGCGGCGTCGAAGTCCTCTGCGCCCTCCAGCCTGTCCGCGTACTGCCGCAGGGACTCCGCCACGGCGGCGTTGAGCATGATATTGCAGCAGGCGATGGAGTTGGCCGAGCCCAGCATACGGAACTCGAACTTATTGCCGGTAAAGGCGAAGGGCGACGTGCGGTTGCGGTCGGTGGTATCCCGCAGGAACTTGGGCAGCACATGGGCGCCCAGCTTCATAACGGTCTTTTCTGTGCCGCTGTAGGGCTCGTCCTTCTCGATGGCGTCCAGAATGGCGGACAGTTCGTCCCCCAGGAAGATGGACACCACCGCCGGCGGGGCCTCGTTGGCGCCCAAACGGTGGTCGTTGCCCGCCGTGGCCACAGACAGCCGCAGCAGATCCTGATAGTCGTCCACCGCCTGAATGACCGCGCACAGGAACAGCAGGAACTGGGCGTTCTCGTGGGGCGTCTCCCCCGGCGTCAGCAGGTTCACGCCCGTATCCGTGGCCAGGGACCAGTTGTTGTGCTTGCCGCTGCCGTTGACGCCGTCAAAGGGCTTCTCGTGCAGCAAACACACCAGGCCGTGCCGCGCGGCCACCTTCTGCATGATCTCCATGGTCAGCTGATTGTGGTCGGTGGCGATATTGGTGGTGGTATAGATAGGCGCCAGCTCGTGCTGGGCCGGGGCCACCTCGTTGTGCTCCGTCTTGGCCAGAATGCCCAGCTTCCAAAGCTCCTCATTAAGGTCGGCCATGTACGACGCCACCCGGGGCTTCAGCGCGCCGAAGTAATGATCATCCATCTCCTGGCCCTTGGGCGGCTTTGCACCGAACAGCGTACGTCCGCAGAACACCAGGTCCTTGCGCTTGTTGTGCATGGCGCGGTCCACCAGGAAGTACTCCTGCTCCGGGCCCACAGAGGTGCGGACACACTTGACATCGGTACTGCCGAACAGGCGCAGGATGCGCAGCGCCTGCTTGTTCAGGGCCTGCATGGAGCGCAGCAGCGGGGTTTTCTTGTCCAGCGCCTCGCCGCCGTAGGAACAGAACGCCGTGGGGATGCACAGGGCCTTATCCTTGATAAAGGCGTAGGATGTGGGATCCCAGGCGGTGTAGCCCCGGGCCTCGAAGGTGGCGCGCAGGCCGCCGGAGGGGAAGCTGGAGGCGTCGGGCTCGCCGCGGATCAGCTCTTTTCCGGAGAATTCCATAAGAACGCCGCCGTCCGGGGCCGGAGTAATGAAGCTGTCGTGCTTCTCGGCGGTGATGCCGGTCAGGGGCTGGAACCAGTGGGTAAAATGGGTGGCACCGTGCTCGATGGCCCAGTCCTTCATGGCGGCGGCCACGGCGTTGGCTACCTCGAGGTCCAGGTCGCCGCCCTCGTCAATGGTCCTTTTCAGAGAGAGATAGACATCCTGGGGAAGCTTCTCCTTCATGACGCGGTCGTCAAATACCAGTGTGCCGAAAATGTCCGATACGGTTTTCATGCATTCCACCCCTTCTTTTGTAGAATTTGTTGTAAAATAAGTGCGAAAATGGAAAAAGAGGAAACAAAAAAGGCGTCAGGAAGCCTGCAGCTCCAAGACGCCTTTGCCTTTGATGTGCGTCATTATAGGCGTTTGTGACGGATTTGTCAATCAGCTATTTACACAATTTTTGCTGTTTTATTCATTGACTTTCTGCACATCCCATGCTACAATGCTGGATTATGGTGAGCAAAGACGTTCATCCGAGCAGGACAATTGTCCCTACCGGATGGGCGTTTTTCTGTTTTTCGTGCATTTTCATTGTTGACTGCATTATAGAAAGGCCAAGAAAGCATGAGAATAAGCACAGAACAAGCAAGAAAGGGTGAACAGAGCATGAAACTGGAGGGGCAGGTGCGCATTCCGTCCGGGTGCGCCATTTCGGCGGTGATCTCCCGGGAGGGAAAGCGCATGACCGGCGAGGATGTGATACGGAGCATGGTACCCATGCACGACCGGTCCAACGGACTGGGCGGCGGCTTCGCCGCCTACGGGATCTACCCGGAGCACCGGGAGGAATACGCCTTCCATATCTTTTTTGACGACAACACCACGCGGCGGGAGTGCGAGGCCCGGCTGAAGGAGGGCTTCGAGATCGTGGAGGCGGAGCTGATCCCCATACGCATCATCCCGGAGATCACCGACGTGCCCCATATATGGAGGTACTTCGTCCGGCCGCTTCGGTCGGTGCTGGCGCGACTGCAGCTGGATGAGAAGGAGTTCGTGGCCCGGACGGTGATGGACATCAACACCCACCTGAAGGGTGCATACGTTTTTTCCAGCGGGAAGAACATGGGCACCTTTAAGGCGGTGGGGTATCCGGAGGACGTGGGACGGTTCTACCGGCTGGATGAGTACGAGGCGTACAGCTGGACGGCCCACGGGCGGTATCCCACCAACACCCCCGGCTGGTGGGGCGGCGCGCACCCCTTTACCCTGCTGGACTGGTCCATCGTACACAATGGGGAGATCTCCTCCTACGACGCCAACCGGCGGTGCATCGAGATGTACGGATATAAGTGTACGTTGCAGACCGATACGGAGGTCATCACCTACATCGCGGACTATCTGCTGCGGCGGCAGGGGCTGACGCTGGAGGAGATGGCGTCGGTGATCGCGGCCCCCTTCTGGTCCACCATACGCACCAGGGAGCCGGCGCTGGCCCGGCAGCTGACGTATCTGCGGACGGTATACGCCGGCCTGCTGGTCACCGGGCCGTTCTCCATTATCTTGGGCTTCAACGGCGGACTGATGGCCCTGAACGACCGGCTGAAGCTGCGGTCCATGGTGACGGCGGAGAAGGACGACCGGGTATTCATCGCCAGCGAGGAGGCCGCCATACGGGTCATGGCCCCGGACGCGGAGAACCTGTACGCGCCCATGGGCGGCGAGCCGTTTATCGTGAGAGTGAAGGAAGGTGCCTATTGATGGCTTTGGACTATATCATACCGGAATTTGAGGTGGTAAGGAACGACGCGCGGTGCACCCGCTGCCGCATCTGCGAGGGACAGTGCGCCAACGGCGTGCACACCTACAGCGCCGAGAGCAAGGTGATGGTCAGCGACGAGAGCAAGTGCGTCAACTGCCAGCGCTGCGTGTCCTTCTGTCCCACCCACGCCATTAAGATCGTAAAGAACGACAACTGCCTGCGGGAGAACGCCAACTGGTCCTGCGCCACCATCAGGGAGATCTATAAGCAGGCGTCCACCGGCGGCGTGCTGCTGAGCTCTATGGGCAATCCCCAGCCCCTGCCGGTGTACTGGGACCGTATTCTCATCAACGCCTCCCAGGTGACCAACCCGCCCATCGACCCCCTGCGGGAACCTATGGAGACGCGGGTGTTCCTGGGCAAGAAGCCGGAGGGCATCCGGCGGAACAGGGACGGCAGCCTGTGCACCGAGCTGCCGCCGCAGCTGGAGCTGTCGGTGCCTATCCTGTTCTCCGCCATGAGCTACGGCTCCATCAGCTACAACGCACACGCGGCACTGGCCAAGGCGGCCCGGCAGCTGGGCATCTACTACAACACCGGCGAGGGCGGACTGCACCGGGACTTCTATCCCTACGGGGACAACACCATCGTGCAGGTGGCCTCCGGGCGGTTCGGCGTGGAGGAGACGTATCTGAACACCGGCGCGGCCATCGAGATCAAGATGGGCCAGGGCGCCAAGCCCGGCATCGGCGGCCACCTGCCGGGGGCCAAGATCGTGGGCGACGTGTCCAAGACGCGGATGATCCCGGAGGGGGCGGACGCCATCTCCCCTGCCCCGCACCACGACATCTACTCCATTGAGGACCTGCGGCAGCTGGTGTACTCCCTGAAGGAGGCCACCCAGTACAAGAAGCCCATTATCGTGAAGGTGGCGGCGGTGCACAACATCGCGGCCATCGCCAGCGGCATCGCCCGCAGCGGCGCGGACATGATCGCCATAGACGGCTTCCGGGGCGGCACCGGCGCGGCCCCCACCCGGATACGGGACAACGTGGGCATCCCCATCGAGCTGGCGCTGGCGGCGGTGGACCAGCGGCTGCGGGACGAGGGCATACGCAGCAGCGTGTCCCTGATCGCCGGCGGCAGCATCCGCTCCGCCGCCGACGTGGTGAAGGCCATCGCCCTGGGGGCGGACGCCTGCTACATCGCCACGGCGGCGCTGCTGGCCATGGGCTGCCACCTGTGCCGCTCCTGCCAGACGGGGCGGTGCTGCTGGGGCATCGCCACCCAGCGGGCGGATCTGGTGAAGCGGCTGGACAGCGACGAGGCCGCGGCGCGGCTGGTAAATCTGGTGACCGCGTGGAAACACGAGATCAAGGAGATGATGGGCGGCATGGGCATCAACTCCATCGAGGCCCTGCGGGGCAACCGGGTGATGCTGCGGGGCATACACCTGAACGAGAAGGAGCTGGAGATCCTGGGCATCCGCCACGCGGGAAAGTAAACGAACGCGCCGGCCGATAAGGACAAGTGTTGGCCGGGAGAAGCGATATGTATGAGATATTTACGGGTATTTACAGGAAAAAGTGTAGAAAAAACGGGAAAGAAGTGATATAATATGGATTTCATAGAGGCAAAGGAGCTGTCCTTCTCCCAGCTGAATGAAACGATACGGCACGCCGGGAGGGAATGTCGGATATGCCAGTGTCAGGGACAGCGGTTCATCGCCGCCGGGATGCGCGGCAAGACGCTGGAGATCGACGGCGTGCCGGGCAACGCGCTGGGCGCGTATCTGGGCGGCGGCACCATCACGGTGCAGGGCAACGCCCAGGACGCCGTGGGCGACACCATGAACGCCGGACGCATCGTCATACACGGCAGCGCCGGGGACGCAGCGGGCTACGCCATGCGGGGCGGCGAGATCTATATCCGGGACAACGCCGGGTATCGGGCCGGTATCCACATGAAGGCCTATAAGCAGCACAAGCCGGTGATCGTCATCGGCGGGCGGGCCGGCAGCTTTTTGGGTGAGTATCAGGCCGGCGGGCTGATACTGGTGCTGGGGCTGCACACCGACGGGCGGCCGGTGGTGAACTACTTCCCCTGCACCGGGATGCACGGCGGCAAGGTGGTGTTCCGGGGCGATGTCAGCAGCATCCGGTTCCCGGAGCATGTGACGCTGCACAGCGCCGGAGCGGAGGATATGGCGGAGATCGCGCCCTATATCCGGGAGTATTGCCGGCTGTTCGGGCGGGGCGCCGGGGCCATGTTGAGAGACGGCTATACCGTGGTGACGCCGGACAGCAGCGACCCCTATCAGCAGATGTATGTAGCCAACTGAGAAAGGCAGGAGCGGTATGCGATACACCAAGGAAGAGATCAAGCAGTATGTGGCGGAGGAGGACGTGAAGTTCCTGCGCCTGGCCTTCTGCGACATTTTCGGCAGGCAGAAGAACATCTCCATTCTGCCGGATGAGCTGGAGCGGGCGTTTACCTACGGCATCGCCTTCGACGCCTCCGCCGTGCCGGGGTTCGGGGATGAGGTACACTCGGACCTGTTCCTGCACCCGGACAGCGGTACGCTGTGCATGCTGCCCTGGCGGCCGGATCACGGGCGCGTGGCGCGGATGTTCTGCCGGGTGCTGCGCCCGGACGGCGCGGTGTCCGAGGCGGACTGCCGCGCGCTGCTGCAGCGGGCGGTGGAGGACGCGGAAAAGCTGGGCATCACGTTCTCCTTCGGCACGGAGATGGAGTTTTATCTCTTCCGGCGGGACGAGAACGGCGAGAGCACGCGCATCCCCTACGACAACGCGGGGTACATGGACGTGGCGCCGGAGGACAAGGGCGAGAACGTGCGGCGGGAGATCTGCCTGACGCTGGAGCAGATGGGCATACGGCCGGAGTGCTCTCACCACGAGCAGGGGCCGGGGCAGAATGAGATCGATTTCCGCTATGCGGACGCCCTGACGGCGGCGGACAACGCGGTGACCTTCAAGACGGTGGTCAACTCCGTGGCGGTGCGCAACGGACTGGCCGCGGACTTCTCCCCCAAGCCGCTGGCGGACCAGCCGGGCAACGGGATGCACATCAATATCTCCGCCAGGCACGACGGCGGGGACGTGATGCCGCAGATCATCGCCGGGATACTGGCGCACATCGCGGAGCTGACGGTGTTTCTGAACACGCAGGAGGCGTCGTACCACCGGTTCGGCAGCAGCAAGGCACCGCGGTATATCTCCTGGTCCAGTGAGAACCGCAGCCAGCTGATACGCATCCCGGCGGCGCAGGGGGAGTATCGGCGGGCGGAGCTGCGGTCGCCGGACCCGCTGTGCAACCCGTATCTGGCCTTCGCGCTGCTGATCTGGGCGGGGTTGGACGGCGTGGAGCGGCAGTTGGTGCTGCCGGAGGCGGCGGACGTGAACTTCTACACGGCGCCCACGGAGGTGAAGGCGCGGTTCCGGACGCTGCCGGAGACGCTGGAGGACGCCAAGGCGGCGGCCGCGGCCAGCGAGCTGGTGGCGCGGTATATACCGAAGAGCATTTTGCAGCAGTACACGCGCTGAGGCGCGGCTGCGCGGAGGGAGGGACGGATATGGACGACAGGGACCGGGTATACAGCGTGCTGGTGGTCTCCGCCGCGGCAAAATTCCATACCTCCCTGCGCGGCATGCTGCCGGAGGACAGGTATGAGCCGCTGTGCGCCGCGGGAAGCGTGGCCGAGGCGCGGCGGATGCTGCTGGAGCGGCCCTTTGACATCGTGATCATCAGCGCGCCGCTGCCGGACGAGTTCGGCACCAAGCTGGCGCTGCACATCATCGAGCGCTCCAGCGCGGGGGTGCTGCTGCTGGTGAAGGCGGAGCACTATCCGGATCTGGCGGCGCGGCTGTCGCCCCAGGGCATCCTGCTGCTGCAGAAGCCCACCACGCCGGCGCTGCTGCTGCAGTCTATGCAGCTGCTGTGCGGCACCAGAGAGCGGCTGCGGCGGATGGAGGAAAAGACCGCCACCATCGAGGAGAAGATGGCGGAGATACGGCTGGTGAACCGGGCCAAATGGCGGCTGATCCAGGAGCGGGGGCTGACGGAGCAGGAGGCCCACCGGTACATCGAGAAGCAGGCCATGGACCGGTGCGTCACCCGGCGGACGGTGGCGGAGGAGATACTGGCGCCGTGAGCCGGGGCCAGCGCCCTTTGACAGGCGGGGCCATTTCTGGTATGATAAAGGCAGAAGCAGCAGCGGAAAGCGGTGGAAAGGAGCGGACAGATGGAAAAATTCATTCCCTACGAGAAGCTGTCGAAAAAGGAAAAGCGGCGGCGGGACGCTATGCGGCGCGGCACCTGGGGTGCGCTGGACCCGGTGACGCGGAAGGGGCCGAACCCCAGAGCGTACAACAGAAAAAAGACACGGAAATGGATGGAGGATCCATATTCCGTGTCTTTTCATGTTGTTGAAAAAAACAACGTCTTTTTCGACAACATGAAAAGTCCGCTGGGGGAGCTCGAGGGGGCAGCGCCCGCCTCGAACCAGATCCGATGCCGCGCTAAGCCTTGCTTTGCAAGGCATACGTTGCGCAGAGCGAATATTTTTGCGTCCCTGCGCGGCGCAAAAATAACGGCATTATTCAGGCTGTCAAAAAGCCCTTGGCTTTCTGACAGCCTGAAAAGTCCCCCGGCAGTGCCGGGGGACTTTGACTGCCGCGCCGTATGGCGGAATGGCCCGCGATGACGGGCTTTTCCGGCTTGCTGGAAGCCGACGGGGATGTGCCGGTGCAACGAAGGAAAAGTCCCCCGGCGGAGCCGGGGGACTTTTGCGTAAAGTGTAGTGCAGAGGGAGCAGCTTACTTCATGAAGGTGCCGTCCGTCATCTGCTGCAGATAGGCGTTGTACTTCTCCACGATCTCAGCGGAGACCAGCTCGGTGTTGATGGCACCGGCGGACAGGGCGCCGTTCTCCAGCGTACCGTACACGGTGGTGCCGCCGAAGGTACCGGCCACAACAGCGTCCATGCAGACCTCGATCATCGCGGCGTTATCGGTGACCTGGGAGCAGATGATGCAGGGGTTCTGGCCCAGGATGTCGGCGGGCTGGCCGATGTCGTAGATCTTGATGGCGCCGGCCTTCTCGTTGGCGGCGTCGATGGCCTCGCGGGCACCGGAGTCAACGGCGGAAGCATCGCCGAAGAACACGTCAGCACCCTGGGAGATCAGCTCAGTGGCAAACTCCTTGCCCTTGGGGGCGTCGGAGAAGGAGTTGGCATAGGGGACGTTGAGCAGCTCGACGGTCTTGCCTTCCTGCTCGGCAACGTACTTGGCCGCCTCTTCAAAGCCCGCGATCTTGCCCTTGGTGGTGTCGAGCTCCATGCCGCCGATGAAGCCGAGCTTGCCGGATTCGGTCATCAGGCCAGCCAGTGCGCCAGCGATCCAGCCGATCTGCTGTGCGTTCGGAAGCAGGGAGGAGACGTTCTTGTTGACAGCCTTTTCCGGCGTATCAACTGCGCCGTTGAGCAGCGCAAACGCAACGTCGGGATATTCCTCAGCGCCTGCAAGACAGCGTCGGTGTACTGGTTGCCGGGCGCATAGATCATGTTGTAGCCCAGTGCGCAGTAAGCAACAATGGAATCATATGAATCTCTGGATGAGACAATCCGCAGCAAACAATCCAGAAGGGCTACCATCGAAACCTTTCTGGAAACCCTGGCGAAGGCTGACCTGGTGGATAAATTCAACACGGTCCTTTGGTGTGGGTTGGTGGACTTTGTCACCGTCTACAGCAAGGACGATGTGCGGTTTACCGTAAGCGTCACCCCCCGCGCATGGACAGGCATGAGACAATAGTAACGGGACGTTGCGAAACGTTCCGTTACTGTCATATTGGAGGTATAGGGATGACAAGCGCAGAGTTGAAACACCGTGCGAAGCTGCAGGAGTGGGCGGCACGAATACAGGACTGCCGCAGCAGCGGCCTGTCAGTGCGGGCGTGGTGCAGACAAGAAGAAATCAATGCAGCAACCTATTACCGTTGGGAACGGGAATTGCTGGCTTTGGCTGAAACAGAGCCGTGCTCGAGCGTGTCGGCCGTCAGGTTTGCAGAGCTTCCGGCACCGAAACGGGTATCACGCAACGTTGCGGAACGTTCCGCAACGTTGCATATTGGAAACGCCAGTCTGGATATTTATCCCGGGTGCGATACGGAACAGCTGAGACTGCTGGTGGAGCTTCTGCGCCTATGCTGAACGACTTCACCGGCGCAGATAAAGTCTATATT
>ERZ827156.3735-NODE-3735-length-13313-cov-6.369890_pt1 | contig 13313 bp, 8 predicted proteins | sample MGYA00519919_ERZ827156 | MGnify/ENA primary metagenome ERZ827156 (study PRJEB31778, sample SAMEA3449269) | human gut metagenome | biome: human gut; feature: human-associated habitat; material: faeces | place: United Kingdom | collected 2010/2012 ... | reverse complement strand
ATCAAATCAAATAAATACGTTCAAAAGCCCTCTTCTGATTCGATATCAGGTCCCCTACCTGCTTTTTCAATGAGATTCGATGGAGTTCGATAGGTGCCAAGTAGATGCATAAAGAGGTGTGTTGGGATCTTGGGGGAGATGAATAAAAATGGAATTGGATAGTCGGATGGCTAGGGACGAATTGCTTCCTCAGAGCTGGTTCGGTAGACCTGGAAAGAGTGATTGATTGGTTTACCGGCTTTGACTCTTTGACATCTATGGTAATGATAGCAATTGGTACCTGAGCTACTAGTTGAATCAAGGTCTTGGTACCGTACTGGCATGAAAGCATTTTCCCTCCTTCGCTTCCTCCTGGCTTAGGCTTACCTAGAGCGCTTCGCACCTTTATTTGATTGATGAAAGATGACTTGACATTGCCTTGACTGAGACCGAGGTTAGATCTTCCTTAGTCTACTTGACTAGGATTGTTTTGTTTATCGATGTGAAAGGGTGTCAGGTCCGAGCAGAGGTTCCTTCCATCTAATCCCTCCCCGTGATCTCTGCATCAGAAATTTAAGTACGTGGTGGAAGGGAATGGAGAAGAGACTTTGTGGGTTACAAAGCCAACAAAAGAACCGTATATCGAAGCGGCTGAGGAGGCCCAAGAAAGAGCTTTTCAATCTCTGGAATTGATTAGCACTACCTACGTCGCAGCAGGGACGAAAGTCGGCCTTAGTGATCCGACGGTGCCGAGTGGAAGGGCCGTCGCTCAACGGATAAAAGTTACTCTAGGGATAACAGGCTGATCTTCCCCAAGAGATCACATCGACGGGAAGGTTTGGCACCTCGATGTCGGCTCTTCGCCACCTGGGGCTGTAGTATGTTCCAAGGGTTGGGCTGTTCGCCCATTAAAGCGGTACGTGAGCTGGGTTCAGAACGTCGTGAGACAGTTCGGTCCATATCCGGTGTGGGCGTTAGAGCATTGAGAGGACCTTTCCCTAGTACGAGAGGACCGGGAAGGACGCACCTCTGGTGTACCAGTTATCGTGCCCACGGTAAACGCTGGGTAGCCAAGTGCGGAGCGGATAACTACTGAAAGCATCTAAGTAGTAAGCCCACCCCAAGATGAGTGCTCTCCTATTCCGACTTCCCCAGGGCCCCCGGCAGCACAGCCGAGACAGCGATGGGTTCTCTGCCCCTGCGGGGATGGAGCGACAGAAGTTTTGAGAATTCAAGAAAAGGTCACGGCGAGACGAGCCGTTTATCATTACGATAGGTGTCAAGTGGAAGTGCAGCGATGTATGCAGCTGAGGCATCCTAACAGACCGGTAGACTTGAACCTTGTTCTTACATGACCCGATCAATTCGATCAGGTACTCGCCATCTATTTTTATTGTTCAATTCTTTGACAACATGAAAAAACCAAAAGCTCTACCCTCCCTCTCTATCGATCCAAGGGACGGAAGGGCGGAGGCCTTTGGTGCCCCCTCCAGTCAAGAATTGGGGCCTCGCAATCACTATTCTGGTGTCCTAGGCGTAGAGGAACAACACCAATCCATCCCGAACTTGGTGGTTAAACTCTACTGCGGTGAAGATACTGTAGGGGAGGTCCTGCGGAAAAATAGCTCGACGCCAGGATGATAAAAAGCTTAACACCCCCCATTCTTATTACTTTTTCAATATGACAAAAATGAAAAGGTCCTCTTATTTAAAACTCTAATTATGAAATCCCTTCTCTCCCACTTCACACCGCGGAACGCGCCGTTCTTATAGAGAGAGAAGGCGCTTTCGCATCTTCTTAACCCGAAATGGCTGGGGAGAGGAAAGGTTTCTTTTTTAGGGTACTCCGGGAACAGATCCAGTGGAGACGGGGTGGGGCCTGTAGCTCAGAGGATTAGAGCACGTGGCTACGAACCACGGTGTCGGGGGTTCGAATCCCTCCTCGCCCACAACCGGCCAAAAAGGGCCGGCCCTTTGGGGGTAGGAAAATCGCGGGATAGCGGACCCAAAGCTATGAAACAAAGGATTATACCGGACTTACCCCGAGGTATTGACGGTGATTCTCAAATATCATAGAATGCAATAGAAAGAAGAAAGAAAGACACAGGGGAGGGGTTATTGACTCTATTAAGGGTCAAAGCGAACACTTTCATTCCGAATTAAAGATTAAAGAATTCGGAATGAATCAAATCTCCTCAAATAGGATTCGAACCTATGACCAATCGGTTAACAGCCGATCGCTCTACCACTGAGCTACTGAGGAACAACGGAGATTCGATATCTCTCTATTAATATAGATTCGATTTCACTTGAATTTTGGTAAAATATACATTCGATTAGAATCAAATCGAATTCTATATTTATCCATTTGGGACTCTTGACAATTACAACAAAATTGTCTAGAATTAGAATCAAATTACATCAAATTGCATATATGAATAGATCGAAATTCTAGGATAATATGCACAGCACAGCCTACAGTATCGGTCTATTTGGCCTCGAATTTGTACTTTTTTTTTAGAAAATCTAGATTTGGTTTATTTTTGATTTAGATGATTTAGAGAATTCAAAAAATAGTTTAGTTTTAAGAATAGAATATAGAATTTACATTCTAATTAAAATTTTAGATTTATAGGAGGGTCTCAAATGAGAACAAATAAATTTATGCGGCGTATTCTGCGGCGTATTCTTTTTGGATTGATTGTTATTATGTGGAGTTGTTATCTTATTCATGTAAACCTTATTGTTCGGATACTGTTGAAACTAGGCAAGTCGTCCCTTGTAGCTGGAATCTATTATGGATTTCCGATGTCATTGTCGATGGGTTTCGCGCATCTCGAACTTCTTGTAACTCGTGTTTTAGGGCAAGGAAAAAAAGGAATCCAGGAGACGAGAGCCGCAAGACTGGGTTTTAGTGCGGGGAAGGTCTTAATATTTGTATCGTTTTATTCTACGGCCTTGTATGGACCATTAGCTGTAGCTGGACCTCATATAATAACTGTGCTAGGCCTACCCTATCTTTTCATCACTTTCTTTTTGACCAATCACAAGGAGTGGTCTTATTATGTCAACTTGAATCCAGTTTATGTGAATAAACTTATGTTTTGGCAGGCATTACTAAAACATATAATAATTCAATTAGGGAATCACGCCGTGTTTTCAAACTCCGTCTCGCTACGACTACCGACTATTTTCATGTTTCAATGCAAGAGTAAGATAGGATTCCTACTAGGAATTTGTATTGTGTCGTTGGTTGGTCCTATTTTATTGATGGAATCGCTTGTATTTATATTCGTATGGATACACAAGAATTTTATTAAATCGAACAGATTCATTCCACTTAACAGTCAACTGGCTAAAAATCGCTTGGTGATAGAATTGAAGCACCTCTTCGTAGATTTACGAAATCGTATGGACCAAGTCATTAATATTTGCATATTTGTTTTCTGCCTCTATTCTTTAGGAAGAATAGCCTCACCTCTTTTTACTATCAAACTTAAAAACATTACCCAAATAAAAAAAAAAAAAGAAGGACAAATAGAAACAAATGACGAAATGGAGGGAACTGAAGAGGAAGAAGATCCGTACCAAACCGCAGAGACCCAAGTGACTGGAAAGGAAAAAACTGAGGATGGATTTGATCCTCAGTTTGTAGATGGGAATGAAGAAAACTCGAAATTCGCTTCTATTTTATCTAAAAAAGAAAAAGATATAGGTTCGTTTGAAGAATCTCTTGGAAAGAATCTTTTCGACTTTAATCAATGGAATCGTCCACTTCGGTATATAAAAAACAATGCATTCCAAAATGCTGTGAGAAATGAAATGTCACACTATTTTTTTTATCCATGCCAGAGTGATGGCAAGGAACGAATATCTTTTACTTATTCACCTAGTTTAGCGACTTTTTTTGAAATGATAGAAAAAAAGATGTCTCTGTTCCAAATAGAAAAATTATCTTCTGATGAATTATTTAATAATTGGAATTATAGGAATGAACAAAAAAAACAAAACCTAAGTAATGAGTTGCGAAATAGAGTGGAGGCCCTAGATAAGGGATCTCTTTCTCTCAATAAACTTGAAAAAAAGACTCGATTTTGTAATTGTAATGATGAAAGTCAAAACGAATATTTACCTGAAATCTATGATCCTTTATTAAGTGGGGCCTTCCGCGGAAGAATCAAAGGAAGCATAGAAGAAAATTCCACAACAAATTTGACAGAGAAGATTTGGATGAATAAACTTCATCTTATCCTTATGCTTAATGAATTGGAAGCAAAAACCGATAAAGCTAATGGAAAATCAATTTCAAAAGAAATTGGTTATTTATTCAACTTGATTAATGAATTTGCTAGTTCAAATAAAAGTTTTGAAGCATTTACTCTATTTCTAGATTCCGAAGAAGGAAAAATGGATTTCGAAATTCGAAGAAAAGTTTCGAAACTTCTATTCGATAGAATATTCGATCGGATTCTACAAGATCCCCCGGAAAGTATAAAAAACTCTGCCGGATTAAAGGAAATAAGTAAACAAGTTCCGCGGTGGCCATACAAATTAGCGGACGCTTTGGAACACGAAGAGGACGTGAGTGACGACAAGAAAGATGATTTTGAAATTTGTTTACGAAAATACAAACGTATAATACTTTTTGATGACACTCCAAAAAAAGAAGATGAAGAAGATACGGATAAGACAAAAAAGAAGATCAAAACAATTAAAGAGAAGAACGAAGAGCCAACCAATATATTTGGAGCGGGTATTGAAGTAGGCCAATTGGCTTTGGTACGTTATGCACCCGTCCCAGATTGGGTTCGAGAACAAATAAAGGGCTCTATACGAGCCCAGAGACGGAAAACTCCTGTTTTTAAAATCTATCAACCAGGGCCCCGGGCTCCTCTTTTTAGTAGGTTCAGAATAGTCAAATCTATTGCTTTTTTTTTGAATATCCTCAAACTTATGAAAAAAGTATTTCTAAGGGCGGTGGGTAAAAAAGAGGAGGTGGGTAAAAAAGAGGAGGTGGGTAAAAAAAGGGCGGTGGGTAAAAAAAGGGCGGTGGGTAAAAACACGGAATTCAAAATTTCAAATTCTACAGAGAAAGAAGAAAGTGAGAAACAAGTTGAAGAAGAGAACAAAAGAAAAGAAAAGTTTAAAAACGAAATACATCAACTAGTGATAGCAGAGGCCTGGGATAGCATTCTTTTCGGTCCCGTAATAAGAACTGTTTTTTTACTAACCCAGTCGTTTTTTAGACTAAATATTCTAGTACCTTCATTAATAATAACTAAAAATATCATTCGTATGCTATTATTTGAATTTCCCGAATTGTCTGAGGATTTAGCGGATTGGAAGAGAGAAGTGCATGTTAACTGCACTTATGATGGACTTGCAGTACTCCAAGGGGAATTCCCAAAAAACTGGGAAACAGATGGTATGCAAATAAAGATACTATTTCCGTTTCGTCTAAAGTTTCGGCACAGATCGAAAAAAGAATTTCCTCAAAAAAATCCAATCAAAAATAAAGGCAAAAAAGCACATTTTTCTTTTTTAACAGTTGTGGGGCTGGAAGCGGAAATACCCTTTGGTCCTCCCCAAAAACTTCAAATTTTTGCAGGTTTTTCTAAAGAACTCGTTAAAGAAGTCAAAAAAAAAATTCGAAAATTGAAAAAAAACTTTTTTCTAGTTTTCAATTTTTTGAAAGATTTTTTGAAAGATTTTTTTAAAGAACAAATAGAATGCTTTTTGAATTTTTCAGAAGAAAGAAAAAACTGGTTCGTCAAAAAAAAAATATTTATACAAGAAATACTAAACAAACTTTACAAATCAAAAAAAAATCAAAAGAATCAAATTCTAGGTGGAGAAGTAAAAGAAAAAGATTCGATAAACACTAATGGGACAATTCAAAAATTGTCCACGCAAATTGAATCTAGAGATTGGACAAATTATTCACCGGCAGAAAGCAAAATGAAAGATTTGACTGATAAAAGAAACACAATCCTAAATCAAATAAATAAAATTAATCAAATAAAGAAAATTACAAAAGAAAAGAAAAAAAGTTATAATGCTAAAAGCTTCAATTTCAAATCATTAAAAAGGATTTTGCAGCTATTAAAAATACGAAATGCCCGATTAGTGCTTAAATCACGTTTTGTTATAAAACTTTGGATTGAGAAGATATACATAGATATCTTCTTAGGTATCATTAATATTACGAGGGTCACTGCACATTTGTTTCTTCAATCCGCAAGGAAAATTTTTGCTAAATTCATTTTCAACAATGAAAAAAATAGGAAAAGAATTGGTAAAAAAAATCCAAATACAATTCACTTTATTTCGATTATAAAAAATATAAAAAAATTAGTTAATAATAGTACTCTTGGCCTTAGTAGTATGAATTCAGAACTTTTAGTACCCTTGTCCCAAGCATATGTATTTTATAAATTATCAAAAATGGACGTTCTTAACTTATATAAGTTAAGATCTGTCCTTCAATATCACGAAACATCCCCGTTTCTGAAAAAGGAAATAAAAGATTTTTTTGAAACCCAAGGGTTACTTCATTCCAAATTAAAAAATAAAAATTTGAGAAATTCTGGAATGAATCAATGGAAAAACTGGTTACGAAATCATTATCAATATAAATACCATTTATCTAAGGATCAATGGGATAAATTAATATCCCAAAAAAGGGGAAATAGAATCAATCAATGCTCTAGGGTTCAAAATAAAGTTTTTCGACATGATCTTTTATCATATAAATCCCTTAATTATGAAGATAATTCCAATATGGAAAAAAGATCTTTTTTTGATACGTTCCCTGTAGCAGAACACATTGATTTTGATTTTTATATGGAGAATATGGAGAATATGGACAATATGGAGAATATGGACAATATGGAGAAAAGACCAAAGCGAAAATATTTGGATTGGAAAATACTCCCTTCGATTCCCCAACACCAAGAAGGCACCCCATCAAATGAACAAAAAAACCTTTTAGTTTGGGAGGGATCGTATGACGAAATGCTAACTTTTTCGAATTCCAATTTGGAACTTTGGTTCTTTCTAAAAGTTGTGATATTTTCCAAGATATATAAGAAGGAACCCCGGATAATACCAATCAACTTACTTCTAAATTTAAAAGAAAAGAAAAATGATAATTTAAAAGCAAAGAAAAATGATAATTTAAAAGAAAAGAAAAATGATAATTTAAAAGAAAAGAAAAATGATAATGAAAAAGAAAAGAAAAATGATAATGAAAAAGAAAAGAAAAATGATAATGAAAAAGGAACCCAGGATAAAAATTCTAAAGAAGTAAAAAAGGACGAACTCGAGTTATTTCTACAAGAGTATTTACGTTTTCAAATACGATGGAAGGGTTCTGTAAATGAAAAACTAATTACTACTATTCAACTCTGTTGTCTTCTGTTTAAAGTGCCAAATATGGGAGGAGTTGCTATATCTTATATTAAAAGAAAAGAATTGAATATGGATCTTCTAGTGGTTAACATGGGTTTTACTATTCCAGACTTGATAGAACAGGGAATTTGGATTCTCGAACCCGGGTGTCTGTCGCTCAAAAATAATGGAAAATTGATTATGTATCGAACGATAAATGTTTTATTAGTTCATAAGAACAAAGAAAAAATTTATCAAAGATACAAAGAAAACAATTATCAAAGATACAAAGAAAACAATTATCAAAGATACAAACAAAACAATTCTTTTAATAAAAGAAAATTTCCCGAATCTAGTGAAAGGGGTCAAAGTCTAATTGAAAATATAGAAAAAAAAGATTATGATTTACTTGTTCCTGAAAATATTTTATCCCCTAAACGGCGTCGAGAATTGAGAATTCTAATGTCTTTCAATTCCAAATTAAAGAAAACTAATGCTATTCATAGAAATATAGAAATTTTGAATGATAAGACCCTAAAACATGGGTCTCACGTTTTCGAACTTTTTGAGAGAAAAAAAAGGGGGGGAACTAATTTAAAGTTTTTTCTTTGGCCTAATTATCGATTAGAAGATTTAGCTTGTATGAATCGCTATTGGTTTGATACCAATAATGGCAGTCGATTCAGTATGGTAAGGATACGTATATATCCACGATTGAAAAGTCGATAAGGGTATATTTTCATATCTTCATATATATAGATTTGAAAGCACGTCTGATCTAGTATATGGAATGGAAAAGAATGTACACATCCATTCTTTTCCATTCCATATTCCAGAGGAAGTGAAGGTTAGTAGAAGATTAATTGATATATCAAATCAAAATGAACTCACATTATTATTTATTATTACTGATCAAAAAAAATACCTCACACAAAAAACGAAAAAAAATAAAGAGGGGATTTCTTTGTATGATAAAAAATTCATTCATGTCAATTATGTCACAAGAAGAAAACCCGGGATCAGTTGAATTTCAAATAGCGCGCTTTACTAATAAGATACGAAGCCTTACTTCCCATTTGGAATTACATAGAAAAGACTATTTATCGCAGAGAGGTTTACGGAAAATCCTAGGAAAACGCCAACGACTACTATCTTATCTGGCAAAAAAGGATAGAGTACGTTATAAAGAATTAATTAACCAATTGGCTATTCGGGAGTCAAAAACTCGTTAATTGGGAGGATTTTTTGAATTATTTGATTTATTAGATTAGATCTTGAATTTTAATGAGCTTCTTTTAGTTTTCAGGAATTCATGGAAGAATGAAGCGAGGAAACCTCTATGAATGTACCGGCTACAAGAAAAGACCTTATGATAGTTAATATGGGTCCCCACCACCCATCAATGCATGGTGTTCTACGACTTATTGTTACTCTAGACGGTGAAGATGTTATTGACTGTGAACCAATATTAGGTTATTTACACCGAGGAATGGAAAAAATTGGGGAAAACCGAACAATTATACAATATTTGCCTTATGTAACACGTTGGGATTATTTAGCTACTATGTTCACAGAAGCAATAACAGTAAATGGGCCGGAACAGTTGGGAAATATTCAAGTACCGAAAAGAGCCAGCTATATCAGAGTTATTTTGTTGGAGTTGAGTCGTATAGCTTCTCATCTGTTATGGCTTGGCCCTTTTATGGCGGATATTGGTGCACAGACTCCTTTTTTCTATATTTTTAGAGAAAGAGAGTTAGTATATGATTTATTCGAAGCTGCCACTGGTATGAGAATGATGCATAATTTTTTTCGTATCGGAGGAGTAGCAGCTGATCTACCTCATGGCTGGATAGATAAATGTTTGGATTTCTGCGATTATTTTTTAACAAGAGTTACTGAATATCAAAAACTCATTACGCGAAATCCTATTTTTTTAGAACGAGTTGAAGGAGTAGGTATTGTTGGCGCGGAGGAAGCAATAAATTGGGGTTTATCAGGACCAATGCTACGAGCTTCCGGAGTACAATGGGATCTTCGTAAAGTGGATCATTATGAGTCTTACGACGAATTTGATTGGGAAGTTCCGTGGCAAAAAGAGGGAGATTCATTAGCTCGTTATTTAGTCCGAATTGGTGAAATGACGGAATCCATAAAAATTATTCAACAGGCGTTGGAAAGAATTCCGGGGGGTCCCTATGAAAATTTAGAAACCCGACATTTTGATAGAGAAAGGCATCCGGAATGGGACGATTTTGAATATCGATTCATTAGTAAAAAAACTTCCCCTACTTTTGAATTGCCTAAACAAGAACTTTATGTGAGAGTTGAAGCCCCAAAGGGAGAGTTGGGAATTTTTCTGATAGGGGATCAGAGTTGTTTTCCTTGGCGATGGAAAATTCGTCCGCCGGGTTTTATCAATTTGCAAATTCTTCCTCAATTAATTAAAAGAATGAAATTGGCAGATATTATGACAATACTAGGTAGCATAGATATTATTATGGGAGAAGTTGATCGTTGAAATGATAATTGATACAACCGAAGTACAAGCTATCAATTCTTTTTTCAGATTGGAAGCCTTAAACGAAATCTATGGAATTCTATGGATCCTTGCCCCTATTTTGGCTCTTGTATTGGGAATTACGATAGGTGTACTAGTAATTGTATGGTTAGAAAGAGAAATATCCGCGGGGCTACAACAACGTATTGGACCTGAATATGCCGGTCCTTTGGGAGTTCTTCAAGCTCTAGCGGATGGGACAAAACTGCTTTTCAAAGAGAATCTTTTTCCATCTAGAGGGGATATTCGTTTATTCAGTATCGGACCGTCTATAGCAGTCATATCAGCTCTATTAAGCTATTCAGTAATTCCTTTTGGCTATCGCTTTGTTTTATCGGATCTAAATATCGGTGTTTTTTTATGGATTGCGATTTCAAGTATTGTTCCCATCGGACTTCTTATGTCAGGATATGGATCAAATAATAAATATTCTTTTTTAGGTGGTCTACGAGCTGCTGCTCAATCCATTAGTTATGAAATCCCATTAACTCTCTGTGTATTATCCATATCTCTACGTGCGATTCGTTGAAACAGAAACATTTCCTTTTTGCTTTCTCTTTTGGAAGAAAGCAAAATGAATTGAATAGATATCTTCCGTTTTTTATATTCATCATTTGGGAATAAAATGGAATAGTTATATGAGTGAAAGAAAACTGCTTTGAAATTTGTAGTAAAAAAACTTGAGACTCATTTCCTATGTACAAGAATAAAGCGGAAATAAACATAAAAAGACGAGACCGGTTGCCCCACGATTGGTTGATTAGCGAACCTACTTTGAAGCGGGTTTAAAAGACCATTATTTAGTATTTAGTTTTCACTATTATTTCTATGTATTACCCTAATGCTAACGAGCGATTGCGCAAAAATGAGTAGATGGTTAGGAACACCAAGATACACAAAGGATTAGTAAGAGAGAGTAAAAAAAAAAATTATGTTTTTAAAATTTAATAAAAAAATTTTAAAACTAAACAAATTAAAACTAAACAAAGTAGTAAATTACTAAGTAAAGTAGTAAAAAGATTAAGACATTAAATAAATACAATAAAAGATAAGAAGAAACGCGACCTACTCCTACATATTTTATACCCTCGCCGAGAAGGAAACTGGTAAAACCAACTCCATTAGTAATTCCATCAATTATACGTTTATCAAAAAAATCTGTTAATTTAGCAAATCCCCTTACACTTTCACTGAATGATTTTGCATAAAAGGTATCTATGTAACCACGATTATCGGACCAATCATATATGACATGGAGTATTCTGTCCCTTAAGAATCTCTTAAGGCCTTTTTTAGCAAATGAATTAAAAAAGTTCAAATTAGGAAACGGCGAATAAACAGGCTTATATAAAGAAGCCGCTATAAATATTCCAAAATACGCTATACTGACGGAAAAAATTGCATTTGTTATAAATTCTAACCAATCCAAAGATATTTTTTCATTATCATCAAAAAAATTTAAAGCCGCCCTTAACAATTTGGATAATATATCCAAATTCATTCCTTCTTGATTGAATTCAAGAAAAGGGATTCCTATACCTCCAATAAAAAAAGTAAATAGTCCCAAGACAAGAAGAGGAAATAACATAGTCTTATCCGATTCCTGAGGATAAAAAAAAGAACCCTGAGTACTAAATTTATTAGTAATAATAAGGGGCAATCCCCCTTTTCGTTCATTCCTCTCAATTAGGTATATATTTTTCCAACAAAAGAAAAGCTTTTGTTTTTCAGGAGTATTCATTTTTAATAAAGTTAATAAACGGAATTTTTTTTTTTTTAACATTTTTTATTTTTCATTCCCCCATAGAGATATTGAATAGAATGAACTGTTTTTTTTTCCACTGTAATTTTGAAAATGAACATTTAAATGTCCTTCAAAAGTAAGTAAATAAACACGAAACATATAAAATGCCGTTAATGCGGCTGTGAAATAAGCTATTATTGCAAAACTAGGTGAATACAACCAACTATCATTAAGAATTTCATCTTTGGACCAAAAGCAAGCGAAGGGAGGAATACCACAAAGCGAAAGAGTTCCTAATAAAAAAGCACTTTGGGTAACTGGAACATGTTTTTTTAAACCTCCCATAAGAACCATATTTTGACTCTTATCGGGAGAATAACCAACAATACTTTCCATTGAATGAATAATAGAACCAGATCCTAAAAATAATAATGCTTTCGAATAAGCATGAGTAATCAAATGAAAAAGCGCTGCCCGATAAGATCCCATACCTAAAGCTAACATCATATAACCTAATTGAGACATTGTAGAATAGGCTAAACTTTTCTTAATATCTTTTTGAGCAAGAGCTAAAGTAGCTCCTAAAAGTACGGTTATTATTCCTACCAAAGCTATCAGATTTATTATGTAAGGTATAACGAGGAAAAGAGGAAGAAGGCGGGCTACAAGAAAAATACCCGCCGCTACCATTGTAGCAGCGTGTATGAGAGCCGAAATAGGAGTGGGTCCTTCCATCGCGTCTGGTAACCATACATGAAGAGGAAATTGCGCAGATTTGGCAATTGGACCAGAAAATAATAGTAAGGCACAAAACGTAACAAATAAAGGATTAACCTCCTTATTTAAGTTATTGACTATTTCAAACAAATCCCGAAATTCGAAACTACCCGTTAGCCAATAAAGACCTAAAATTCCTAATAATAAACCAAAATCCCCAACACGATTAGTTAAAAAAGCTTTTTGACAAGCATTCGAGGCAATAGGTCGTGCAAACCAAAAACCTATTAGTAAATAAGAACACATTCCAACCAATTCCCAAAAAATATAAATTTGTATTAAATTTGAACTAGTAACTAATGTTAACATTAAATTAGTGAAAAAACTCATATATGCAAAAAATCTCAAATATCCTTGATCATGAGACATATAATTGTCACTATAAATAAGAACCAAAATGCCAACTGTAGTAATTAAAATTGACAAAATAGAAGTAAGTGGGTCAATTAAGTATCCAAATTCTAAAGAAAAATCATTATTGATGGTCCAAGACCATATATATTGATAGATATAACCATTCTCTATTTGGTGAATAGAGGGATTGATTGAAAAAACCATAACTATACTTAAAAATAAAACACTTGTAAAAGCCCAGATACGGCGACGTTTTTTTATTGCTAATGGAAAAAGTAGGAGCCCAAGTCCGAGTAACGTAGGAACTAGAAGTGTAAAGGCGGGTATGATCCACGAATAGGAATATGTATGTTGCATAAATAACTCCTCTTTTTATTAATTTAAATTAATAATGACTTGCATTAATTAACAATGAATTATATAATATAAGTGCTACCTAAAGACAGCCATAAGTAGAATTTTCACTTAAATTCTTGAATTAATGGGTTAAATTTTGACTTTAACCCACTT